>VFQN01000309.1_pt1 | contig 97293 bp, 82 predicted proteins | sample 3512371 | NCBI WGS metagenome assembly VFQN01 (sample SAMN10412370, study PRJNA504923) | tailings metagenome | isolation source: Replicate 2 from Balatoc abandoned mine | place: Philippines: Itogon, Benguet | collected 2017-08-28 | reverse complement strand
AAAGCCTCGTCTTTGAGAGTTTTTTGGCCGAAATCTCAAGGCTTTGCCCCATTTCGTCGGGATGGGTAAGTGGAAATGCCGCCTGTGCTTCTAGCCCACTGACACGTCCATCCCAAAATAAATTTTTAACCCACAATAAATTAGCCAACGACATCGAATTACGACGAGTAGGCTTGCCCGATACACCAATGCTCAGGCGACGATTGTCAGAAAAAGCAAGCGATTGCTGATGACAACTACTACACGAAACCGTATTGGTTTTGGAAAGCAATGGCTCATAAAAAAGCATTCTGCCCAATGCTACTCCTTCTTCGGTAAGAGGGTTGTTTTCAGGAATCGTAAATCGACTTCCAAAAGAAGAAGGATATACCAACGAATAAGGACGCAAATGGGCCACATGAGATGCCTTGAGAGCCGCCAATCCCCCCAAAAACACTAATAAACTCACGATAACCCTTAAAATTTTCATTTGGCAAATCGTATTTCAATGGTCTTGATTTCACGAATCCACCGCGCTGGTCTTTTTTCATCAGGAACGACAAGGCGAAAAGGGCCTATTCCTTGAGGCAAAGCTTGCCCATCTACCGTATGAGCTAGTAAGATGGTGCGTCCGCTAAATTCTTCATCAATTTCTGCTAAAGAAAATAAAACTTCATAGCCGTCGGCAGCCCTTGCGATGACATACTTGGTGAGGTTTTCGCCACGCAGTTCGCCACCAAGTGTCACGCCTGCTTTTTGAAACAAATCTACTAAACGTACGCCACCGTACTCATGCTCTTTTCCATCACGGTCTTTGGCCTTTGTCTGTGTTTGCGGCATTGCTTTCAGATCATTGATTGACAAAGTGAGCGGGGTTTTTACTTCGCCTGTGATAGAAAGCGTTTGGGCAACTACCGGGAAGTTTCCCACCAAAACACAGCCCATAAAAAAACACATATGCTTTAAGCTTAAGATTTCCATTGTGATTATAAATTATTGAAAACTAGATTGATAAAATAATTTCGTCCCGCTTCTGGGAAGCCTTCTGATAAGGCATAATTGCGATCAAAAATATTGTTGATACCTCCTTCTAGCTGAATAAAACGCCACACTTTTGCCGACAATTTGGTATTGGCTACCACAAAAGAGGCGGCTTCGGTACCATAGCTTGTGCTGAAACGTCTGGCATTGTATTCTACACTTGCAAGCCACGAAATCCTTTTGAACAAATGAGCCTGAGCAAAAACTAGGAGTTTGTGAGGGGGAACATCGATGAATTTTAAATCAGGATTACTCAGATTTTTACGGCTTATATATGAGTATTGGATGCAGCCTTGCAGCCAATTGTGAGCGGAAGCATTTAGACTGATTTCGGTACCATAAAATTCCGCTTTTCCTGTGTTCTGGAATTGGTAAATATTGGGTTGTACATTATTTACTTGCTGAATGGCATCCGAAATGCGGCTGTAAAACACATTGGCTTGAAGTTTTAGAAAAGAGGCAAATTGCTCATTGTAACCTGCATCAAAGTGCAACGCTCCTTCGGCTTTCAAGTCAGGATTAGGAATCGCTGCTCCCATTCGATACGAATATCGATCTTTGATAGTTGCAAAGCGGGTTTGGCGAGCTACCGTAAAACTTAATTGACGAGCCGCACTGGCACTATAAAAAAGCCCTGCTTGGGCATTGAACGCCTGACTGTTGTTTTTCGGAAAAAGGGTAATTGTTTTGGTAGAAGAGGCATAGTTTTCGGCTTTGTCACTTTGTCGGGCATTGAAGCTCAAACCCGGCACGAGCGTAAGGCTATTGCCAAGGCGGATTACATCTTCGATACCGAGAGAGTAAGTTTGGTCAATAAAATTACGCACGGGTTCGCCTAGGTTGTTTTCACGGTGATGGTCGTGTTTATAATGCACCGAGGCTTTGAGGGTATGCTTGTTCCATTCTTGAATGCCTAGTTCAAGAGAAGCTCCTTTGGTATCATCATTATAATAACTATTGAAAGAAGAGCCACGGGTTTGTTTGGTGTAAGTATTGTCGTCAAAAGCACTGAGGAGATTTTTGAATCGGTCATAATAGACCCTTGCTTTCAAATAGCTTTTGGCTGTAATACGGGTTTTGGAGATAAAATACCAACTTTCTTTGTCCCAATAAGGCCACTGCCAAAAACGAGGATTTTGGCGGGTGTCATCTCCTACATAAGGCGGAGTGCCTTTGGTACCCTGTTGGTTGATATAGCTGAGGGCGTATTCATCAGTGGCATTGGGAGTAAAGCCTACTTTCAAACTATATTTAATATCATCCCGAAAAGCATTTTGGCGGTCGCCGCCGTCTTCTTGAGCTTTAGCAACAAAATCGGCAGAAAGAGGATAAGTATCTTGTTTGAGTTGAGAAGCGGAGCCTTGGATATAAAAACGCCCCAATTTAGAAGCGAGATTGAGATTGAGTCGTCGGCCATTGCCGCTAAACACCCCTACTTTTCCGTCAAATTCTAAAGATTTTTGGGGACGGCGCGACACTAAATTGATTGCTCCTCCCATGGTATTGGGGCCATAAGTAACCGAAGTAAACCCTTTGGATATGTTGATTTCGGCCAAATCAAAAGTTGTAAATCTTGCCAAATCCACGTAGCCATCATAAGGTACGTATACCGGAATACCATCTACAAATACGGGAACTTGTCGCAAATCAAAACCTCGTATATACACCATAGATTCATTGCGCGCACCTACATTGGATAAACTGACGCCTGGCAAAAGCGCCAAAGCTCTTCCCACATCTAGACGATTAAAAGCCTCCATTTGGGCAGAAGATGCCACTAAAAGCGTGTCTGAAGCACGGCGACCAATCACCGAGATTTCGCCCAAAAGAAAAGTGCGTCTGCGTAAAGAAGAGTCAGGCACTTGGGCAAATACGGTGACGCAGAGGCTTAAAGAAAATATAAGAAAAGTAAAATGGCGGGTAGATGTAGATAGCATGTTTTTGAAAAAGCGTTATTTCTTCAAAAATATAACGCTTTTTCAAAAATACCTAATTAGTCTCCAAAACGAACCGGAGGGAGATTATACTTTGGCTTTGGTGGTGCCGCCTTTGGTCATTGAAATATCAACGGGAGCATTGTTTTTCCAAGACCCACCCGTAAAATCTGGAACGTCAATGGAATTGGAACGATTGGCAATCGACCAGCCACTGAGAGGTGCAATACAACTCCACAGCGCAGCATCATATACATCTTGGTCGAGCGGAAGGCCATTTCGTAAACAGTCGACCGTACGCCAGTCCATCAAGAAATCCATACCTCCGTGTCCTCCTACATTTTTGGCAACTTCACCCATTTTTTTCACAATCGGCGGAAGGTACTTTTGTTCCAACGCCTTGTATTCTTCCGCACTCATCCATTCATGCCCCGTAGAATAACGTGCAGGTTCTGGATATTTGAGCCCCACGGCCTTGGTTCCACTTACAAGCTGAATTCGAGAATAAGGACGAGGAGAAGATACGTCATATTGTACCATGATAGTACGGCCTTTGTTGGTTTTGATGGTGGTCGTACTCATGTTTCCGTTGAAAGATTTTCCTACATAAGGTTTATAAAAATCATCCTTAGCCGCCAATTCTTTCGCCAAATTTCCTAGCACAAAATCGTTGCTCGACATAGAAGTCAGGTATTCCATTTTGTCGCCTCTGTTGATATTCATTACCTGACAAATAGGCCCTAAACCATGTGTGGGATACAGGTTGCCTTTGCGCTGATACATTTCATGAAGCTCCCAAAGTTGATAGAAATGATTTTTGGAAAATACATAGTCTTGTAAATTGTGAATATAGGCAGCTTCCCCGTGCACAATCTCCCCAAAAAAACCATTACGAGCGAGATTTAGGGTAAGTAGTTCCGAAAAATCATAACAACAGTTTTCGACCATCATACAGTGTTTTTTGGTGCGTTCTGAAGTTTCTACGAGTTTCCAGGCCTCTTCTATGGTTTTAGCGGCGGGTACTTCTACGCAGACGTGTTTGCCGTGTTCCATAGAAAATACCGCCATCGGGGTATGAAAAGCCCAGGGAGTAAGGATATAAATAAGGTCTAAATCGGTACGTTCCGCGAGTTTTTTCCAGCTTTCGGGCGTACCTACGTAAGTATCAGGGCGATGTCCCGAGGCTTCGACTAGTTTTTTGGCTTTGTCAACCCTTTCGGCTCGTAAATCACAGAGTGCCTTTATCTCCACACCTTCAATTTTGTTCATGCGCTCCACCGCACCCATTCCTCGATTACCAATTCCAATAAAGCCCACTCGTACCGTCTCTAATTTAGGGGCTGCGTAACCACTCATATTGAATTTTTGAACACGGGTACGAGTAGCTTGTTCGTGGACTTGGGCCCATTCGTCGGGGGTGTGGGCATAGGCAGAAAATGGATTGGCTGCCATCAGCCCCAACCCTGTAGCGCTTGCGGCTTTTAAAAAGTTTCTACGGTTGTTTTCCATGTTTTTAGATACCCCTTACAAAGTTTTTAACTCTGTAAGGGGCTAATTTGAGTGTTTAGAAATAGTCGTTTTTCTTTTTGCCTACAGAATACAATCTCCCAAAAAAGCGGGGGTATATCCTTTGTCTGTGGCCCATTTAACACAAGCCACAATCCGCTCACGAAAATCGGGCTGATAGGCTTCATAAAAAGGATAGAAATATTGCTCATGTACCAAGAAATCCACATACGGAGGCTGTCCCGAAGGCAGTTGTTCGTAGTGATTGAGGTAAGGAACAATCTCGTCTAGCTCTTTTTTATCCACTACGATACTGCTTCTGATAAACGTGATGTTTTCGGCGGTATCGTGCCATACAAAACGCTTTTTGAGACGGCGTCGCTGCTCTACTGTCAGATAATAAGATACCGCTGGCAGGTCGTCGTCAACGTTGAAGTAGCCTAATTGACCCACATAACCAGCATCGCGCAAAGCCCGCGACCCTTCTACGTTTGCCTCACCCCAATGTATCGTAGTGACAGGTCCCATTACGGCTTCTCCGGCAAAGCGGCGGATTTCATTTTTGACTAATTCACAATCTTGGGCTACTTGTTGATAGCTTGCATTGCGGTAGGGCATATCTGGAAATTCGCCCAGTGCATGAAAACTCAATCGAATCCAATCGGCGTTAGCTGTCCATTCGGATTTGTACTTATCGGTCAATTGAGAAAGATTAAAACCGTCGGTTTCGTAAAACAAATTGAAATGAATCTTGGTCCCATAAGTATCATGTACTTGTTTGAGAAACCCTAAGTAGGGATTGTCAAAAATAGACGCGTACTTGTCTTCATTTTGGTGAATATCGCGCAAAAACCAAATGTTGTCGTCAATCGAAAGTCGGTAGTGGCCAGCAAAACGCGGCAACCAAAAAACGGTAATTTGGGCATTGTCACCCGTAGTCATATTTTTGACTTCTATGGTATTTTGGTAGTCGCTAAGAGTAATCGTTGCTTCAAAAACCCCTTCACGCTCTTGGGCTTCTACGCCGTTGATAATGAGTAAATGTTGCAATGGCGCTTTTATTTTGACGATGGTTTGTAGGCTTCCATTTACCACAATACCGTCGCGGGCATGAAGCATATCGCCTTCGATGGGATTTATAAATTCTATGGTTTTCATGTGTTTGGGTTTACCGATATATAGCCCCTACGGGGCATTGGTGTCGATTTTGTATGTCATTTGAGGTTACCAATATATAGCCCCTACGGGGCATTGACGTCGATTTTGTATGTCATTTGAGTTACCGATATATAACCCCTACGGGGCATTGACGTCGATTTTGTGGGCCGTTTGAGGTTACCGATATATAGCCCCTACGGGGCATTGACGTCGATTTTGTGGGTCGTTTGAGGTTACCAATATATAGCCCCTACGGGGCATTGAGGTCGATTTTGTATGTCATTTGAGTTACCGATATATAGCACCTACGGGGCATTGACATTGGGTATGTTATTAATTTACTACCAATATACAGCCCCTACGGGGCATTGGTGTCGATTTTGTATGTCATTTGAGGTTACCGATATATAGCCCCTACGGGGCATTGGTGTCGATTTTGTATGTCATTTGAGGTTACCAATATATAGCCCCTACGGGGCATTGACGTCGATTTTGTATGTCATTTGAGTTACCGATATATAGCCCCTACGGGGACATTAGTGTCGATTTTGTATGTCATTTGAGGTTACCGATATATAGCCCCTACGGGGCATTGAGGTCGATTTTGTGGGTCGTTTGAGGTTACCAATATATAGCCCCTACGGAGCATTGGTGTCGATTTTGTGGGTCGTTTGAGGTTACCGATATATAGCCCCTACGGAGCATTGATGTCGATTGGATATGTTATTAATTTACTACCAATGTATAGCCCCTACGGGGTATTTTGTCATTTTCAAATTTCAAAAATCAGGCTTGAACAATTCAACAAAAGATTTGACGGGAGCTTGTTTATCACGCTGAATCTGAAAATCTACTACTTTGAGATGTAATTTTCGCCACAAACTATATTCGACATCAAATCTACTCAAAATACCATTTAGCCGGTATGGCATACATTCCGACAGCCATGCTTCTTCGTACACGCGTTTCAGTTCGCCTGTCTCGTCCATCGCATCTACTAGTAAACTATGACAAGGATAGGTCAAATCATAAATTACATAATCTTCTTTTTTCTTGGTTACCATGGCATAATCCCACCGGTCAACGATGGTTTTGGCCCACATAAAGCGCGTAGCTGTATAATTGATAAGGCGTGCCGAAACCCATAGCGAGTGGATAAAAGCACTATCGGCACGATTGGCTTTGGGAAGAGCCGCAATCAACTGAGCTTGCGCTTCTTCACTGTATTTGCGTACTTCTCGAAAATCGGCCATGTGGGTTTCGGTATTGGTCAAATAATAACTAGCAAAAGGATTTGACCAAGCTTCTACCAAAGTACCTCGTGGCATACTTTGGGTGTTTTTTCCTAAACATTTTCCCAAATAATCGCCCGCAATGGCTAGGTTTTCAAAAGCTTGCCCCATATCTGACCCCATACGAGGATACATAATATTACTGTAATGCTGGGCAAAGGTCTTTTTGTCAGGCACTTGCCCCTGCCAAGCAGCGATACATCCATAGGCCATAAACATCCAAGACGAACGCACAAAAGGCTCTACCGAATCGGTCCAGACGGAAGTGATAAAGCCGAGAGTTTGGTGACGAAGACCTGCGCGCAGACACAGGGCGATGTTGTCGTAAGTATAATCAGATTCGGGATAAATATGCCCCCAACCCGAAACCGCCGGCTGAATAAAAAAGGGTCGTTTTTCTTTTAAAACAGGGTCAAGATAATGATACGTAGCCGCCGAATCGGGCGAATATTGCCAGATAACCGGAATCACATCGGCGGGGAATTTCTTGATGATTTCTGGATAAAACGAACTCATATCTGTCCAAGCAAGTAAGGTTTTGCCATACTGCTTGAGTTCATTGCTTACAAACGTGAGTTGTTGGATGTACAAAGCCTCTGGATTGAGCGACATTTCGCCAGTGCTATTGAGGCGTTTGGTCTCCCATGTTTCGTCAAAACCTACGTGAATAAAAGGGCTTCTAAATAAGGCAGTGTATTGTTTTATCCAATTTTGGAGGAGTGTTTTTACGCCCGCATTACGAGGGTCTAATTCGTGACCATATTTTCCAATCGCCAAAGAAGCGTACTTTTCATTGCGAATCAACTCATGCAAATGCCCATAAAAATTGACAAATGGAATCACATCCATGTGGCGTTGTTGGGCGTATTCGATGATACTCTTCACTTGCGCTTGGGTATAGCTTGCCCGATAGTTGAGCGTAGCGTATCCTTCTAGTTCGATACTTACTTCGTTGTAGAAATAGTATTGGTTTGTTTTCCAACGGGCTAAAAAATCAATTTGTTTTTTGATTTCCTCTACCGTCAGCAGTCCTCCGTGGGCAAAGTCCATCATCACGCCCCTAAAAGCCATTTGGGGGCGGTCGTTGATATCCACAAAAGGCAAAGAAGCTTTGCTACCTTCTCCCCTAATCAATTGACGTAAGGTCTGAACAGCATAGTACAAACCCGTAGAGGTTTGGGCGTTGATGTCAATTCCTTTGGCCGAAATAGTCAACGTATAATGTTCGCGGGGACTTTGAGTCGTGGCTTCGTTGGGCTGAGGTAGTGCGCCGCCTGTGGTTTGGATACGGTAGCGCAGCGTGGAGGTTTGTGCATTGTTTGCTCCTTTGGGAAGTTTACCGCTTCGTTCACGCAAAATTTGCTTCAATTCATTGAGGGCAAAACTAACTTCTTCGGGAGCAGAAGGAGCTACAAAAACAGCAATATTTTGCAGAAGAATCTCTCCTTGGTTGTATTTGACAGCCGTCGGTTGGGGATAAAGAACAGGGTGATTTTGGGCCAAAACCTCGACAAGTCCCCAACAAACAAGATTAAAAATAGTGAAGAGAAATTTCATACATCTTTGATTTTCAATAATGAGGCTGTCCAAAAAGTAACAGGCAGCAAAATATTTTTTGGTTTCAACCTCATCTTTTTTAGTAAGTGGCTCTCCCTCCCGATAAGTCGAAAGTAAAGCCTGTTGTAAAGCTGTTTTTGGCCGAAACGATATAGGCTGCAAGATTGGCGGCTTCTTCGAGCGTGCCACAGCGTTTCATGGGGATTTTGTCGGTCATGTATTTGACTTGGACTTCGGGCATCGCATCTACGAGCGGCGTCTGAATCACGGCAGGAGCCAGGGCGTTGACGGTAATACCTTGCTCAGCGTACTCTTTGCCTTGTACTTTGGTCATGCCAATGACCGCTGCTTTGGAAGCCGAATAAGCCAACATACCTGCATTGCCTTCTTTGCCCGCGATAGAAGCAATGTGCAAAATCCGCCCGTATTTTTGGGCCAACATTGACGGGATAACGGCCTTTGAAGTATAAAAACAACTCATAAAGTTGACTTCAAACACCTTTTGCAGATTTTCGGTACTTACTTCGTGGCTTTTGAGGTTGGTGATACCTGTGATTCCAACGCAGTTGATAAGAATATCGATTTTGCCAAAATGAGCAAGAATTTGGTCAGCGGCTTCTTGTACTTTTGCTTCGTTGGTAATGTCGATTCCGATGCTTAATACTTGAGCTTCGTACTTTGAAAACTCTTCTTCTAAACCTTTCTCGTTAAAATCCAATAGGGCTACTCTGGCACCTTCTGCTAGTAATTTGTGGGCAATAGCAAGCCCAATTCCCGAAGCGGCACCTGTTACGATGGCGACCTGTCCGCTAAATTCGTTCATGATGAAATCTGATTAAAATAATGGAAATCAATAAAACCTAGGCAGTAGCCCATACAAAGTACGGGCTTGCCTATGGCTTCCTAACCTAATTTATAACTCTACTACAGCTGAAGGGCGAAGGGCATAAGTTTCGTCATTGAGCACATCCAACACTCGTTGGTTAAGCTCTTTGATATAACTTACGCTCGACGGGTCGGGGATGTAAGCAGCCTTGCGGGCAATACTATTGGAAAGTACACCCCGGGCGATGAGCAATTCTTTTTCGGCATAATGAAACAACTCCATGTTTTGGAGCGAAAAGAAAATCTGCGGCATCACTTTTTCAAACAAATCAAACGCTTTACCATCTTCTCCATTGCGACGGAGGTCAAATACGCGTTGCAAAATATCAGACACGGCTAGTCCTGGCATCACTCCTTGAATTCCGATCGGGATGAGTTCGAGCATATACAACCCTCCCCAGCCTTCAAAAAGTCCCACTTGACCTTTGGTAGCTTTGATGATACTCTCAAACTTAGGAGCGCAAAGAGGCTCTTCTAGCTTGAGGTATTTGAAATTGGGATTTTCGTTCATTAGCTCTTTGATAAATTCCACGCTAATAGACGAACCTCCCGGATTGAAATCTTGAATAAGAACGGGGGTGTTGGGAATGGATTGTAAAAATTCGGAAAGGTATTGTTTCAACGAATTTTCGGGTAAACTAAAAATCCGAGGTACGGCCAACGAAACCACGTCTGCTCCTGCTTCTACATTGGCTTGAGCGAGTTTGATGGCTACTTTGAGCGAAGGGTGATTGGATTGAGCGACGATTTTGAGACGGCCAGCGGCGTGTTGGACGGCAACGCGTACCACTTGGAGTTTTTCGTCGTCGGTAAGTTTATAAAACTCACTGGCATACGCGGGTAAGCATACGGCTTTGATGCCACCTGCGATGGCGAAATCAATAAGGCTGCGAAGGGCATCTTCGTCGATTTCTTCGTTTTCGGTAAATGGCGTGGGAATAATCGGAACAACGCCGAAAAGTTCGTTGGTTAGCTCTGACATAATTTTTACTGATTATGGATTGTTATTAATCAATTTTTTTTGTTGCACTCTATTATCAACTATAGAAAGGATAAGGGTCGAAACCAGTACCAATACACCTCCTACAATGGCTTGGGTATTGAGTTTTTCGCCTAGCCAAAAGGCGGCAATAGGCAGCCCCATAAACGTAATGAGGTAATTGGACAAGGCAACTTGGGTAGCATCCAAATTTTTTAGAGCCTTGAAAAACAGCACCATAGACAAGAAGTTATGGAATACCGTCAACGAAATCATTCCTATCCAAGTGTTGGTAGTAAACTCCGGAATTTTGCCAAACATATCAGGCTCGTAATACAGCACCAAAGGAGTAAGTAAAATACACATCACGAGGTAGGTATAAAACACCATTTCGATTTCGGTGTATTTTTCGGCGATTTGTTTACAGCCTACATTGTAGTAAGCATTTCCCAAAATCGCTAAGAAAATCAGCACATTCCCAAGCGCATAGCGAGAACCCAAGTCCACGCGCTTAATATCGTCGGTCGAGCACAGAGCTACCCCAATAATCGCAATCCCAAAACTTATCCAGCGCGCAGTATTCATTCTTTCTTTTAGAATGAGAAAGGCAAATACGGCCGTAATAACTGGCAAAGTCAAGACCAAGATAGCGGCATTGCTTGCCAGTGAGTATTGGGTACCCCAGGTCATGAGTACTTGGGAGGGAAAAGCACCTAGCGCAGCAAGCTGTACAAAAATGAGAATGTCTTTGAGTTTTTTACCCCCTTTTTTGAAATCTCTAGCCACAAAAGGAGCCAACAATATCGTAGCTAGCAACATGGGTGCCCATACTGTGAAATAAGGGCCTACTTGGTCTTGGGTGAGCTTGATGCTTGTAAAGTGGAATGCCCACATAAAATTGCAAGCAAACAAGATAATCCAAGACATGACAGATTTTTTCATAAAACAAAAGGGGGGTTAAACGCTCATTTCGCGCTGTTTGTAATGATGAAGCGCTTCTTCGTCTAGCGCGATGCCAAGCCCAGCTCCCGAAGGCAGTAGGGCAGTACCATTTTCAAACTGAATGGGATTTACAATCAAATCATTTTCCCGAACCAATTCGCCAAAAATATCGGACGGAATGGTGCAGTTGACACTAGCCGCCGCTATATGAAGCCCCATGGTTTCGGAAATACCCAAGTCTACCTCTGAGCCACGCCAGCATGATTTACCTTCCAAATGAGCAATCTCTGCCAAAAGCACGCAGTTGTAGGCCGAACCATTGAAATTATAGCCATCCACGGCATCGGTGCGTACAAAAGCAATCATATCGCGGATGTCTTGGGTATAAGGAAGGGATATATGCCGATACATTGGTATTCCCAAGGTTTGACGGAGGTATTTAAAACCCGCCACATCGGCATGAAGAATAGGATCTTCAAGGCCAAGCATGATGTCGGTTTCGACGCCTTCCATTAGCCTAAGCGTGGTAGCTACGTCGGTCCAGCGCTGATTGGGGTCGAGCAATATCTTGATACCATCGCCGCATTTTTTCTTTATTTCGGCCGTCCAAAGGCGCACAGGGTCTTCATCCGAACACTTGAATTTAAACGCCTTGTGTCCTTTTTGCATGGCTTCGTAGGCTTTTTGGGCGGCATCTTCGGGGGTACGGCGGCCTGTCCAGCCGAAGCAATCGATACGATTGCGATAGATACCACCGAGCAATTGAGCGACCGGTACGTTCAGTATTTTGCCCACCACATCCAGTACGGCCGTCTCAAAAGCTTCGTAAATACGTTGGTCGGAGACTGGCAAACGACGCCAGTTTAGCTTCAAAACATCCTGCCCTACAAACGTTTTCATCGCATCCAAAAGCAACTCTTCGGAAGCACTTCGGTAAGTTTCACCAATACCTGTAAGACCGTTTGTCAAACTAATCTCAATAATCCACTTAGGCTGATTGGCAAACTCAGTCCATCGTTCGCCAGTCAAAAATTTTTGGGCAAAAGCAGCATCTTTGTCAATTACGTCCTCAGAGTTAAGGCTGCCAGGTTTGGCAGGCACTACTACTTGTGTCGCTTTTATGGTTTTAATAAATGTCATTTTTTATCTTCTGAAGAAGTAGAGGAATATTTTTTAGCCAATTTTCGGATGTCGTAGCTGAACTCAATAAATTGCTCTTCCCAATGCTCCGCACTTTGGGCTGTATAAGGATAAAACCCTTGGGCGTTGCTTACTCCCTTGGCACCAGAAGCTACCAATTCTTCCATCATGGAAGGTACTTGGGCGGTATTGCTGAGTTCGGGAAATAAGTCTTTCATAACGGTGAGATAAGCCGGAATGCCCGTCAAATCCATAAATCGAAAAGGCCCCGCAAACGTAATCCAATAGCCAAGGTCGTTGCGAAGAGAGCGGTCCACGTCTTCTACGGTAGCATAGCCATTTTCGACCAAATAAAAAGCTTCTCGTAGCATGGCGTACATGATACGGTTCGTGATAAAGCCTCGAATATCTTTCTTTAACAACGAAGGTTCTTTTCCCCAACTTTCGGCCAAAGCCATCATTTGATGAGCGTAGAGTAAATCAGAGTCTTTACCACAAATTACTTCCATAAATCGCGTAATATGCGCAGGCTCGGCCCAGTGAATGCCCAAGACCCGTTCGGGGTGTTGGAGCCCACTTTGCAAAACCGTAACCGGAATAGCCGAAGTATTACTACCAATAATCGCCGTCGGAGACAATACCGTTTCGAGGCGTTGATATACATTTTTCTTTTCTTCGATATTTTCTGTGATAGACTCAATCACTACTTTGTGTCCTTTCAACAGCGAAACATCATCCGTAATGGTATGGCGTTTTAAAACTTCTTGGGGATTTTGGGTCAGAATTTCTTCTTCGTGTAGCTGTTCCAAAAAACCCAAAATCCGAGCTTTGGCTTCGTTGGCTTGTGATAAGTCTTTGACCAAAGAGGTTACATCGTGCCCTGCCGCTAAAATGCAGGTGGCGATACTGCTTCCCATCAGGCCCAAGCCTACCGTCCCAATAAGTATTTTGTCTGTCATGATTTTTTTGGAATAATGGCGATTGCGTCAATTTCTATTTTGATACCATCCGCCAACACCGATTGTACCGTAGTGCGAGCGGGTTTAATACCTTTAAAAAAGGAGGCATAAGCCACATTATAGCGATCAAAATCGTTGATATTTTCTAGATGTACCGTACATTTTACGATGTTGTCGATGCTACCTCCAGCGGCTTCTACTATTTTCTGGATATGAGAAAGCGTATGTAAAGTTTCTTCTTCTATCGTGCCATGAATCACCTCGCCCGTAGCCAAATCTAAAGGTCCTTGACCACTCACAAAGAGCCACTCGCCTACTTGTACGCCAGCCGAATAAGCGCCTGTATCGACCGCTTTGTCGGGGTGATGGATTTCTATTTTTTCAGTTATATCTTTCATAATCATGAATTTACTAAGCTATCGGACAAAGGCCAACTTTTGAATGACTCTACAAAAGTCACTAGCCCTTCTATTGCTTTATCTAATAAATATTGGCCTTTTTCGGCAGTGCCTAGCTGCGGCTCTCCGCTGCTGCCATTGCTCGATATAAATTCAGTTTGCTTGAATACCGTAACACCTCGATAGGGCTCATCATCTTCCCAAGGGATATAGCCGTTGCTTTCGGGGCGTTGGGCACGTTCGACTCTATCCATCCATACTTTGTCGGCAAAGAGGTGGAGCATCATGCTGGTTTCGTACTCACAAGCGTGACTTAGGGCGGGGCTTTGCATGGGTGGCTCACCCGCAAAGGCTTTCCCGCCTACTTCCCAATAAGTAGCCAATGCGATGGTAGGCTGATGAGATACATCAAAACGCTTGCTCAATACCGCCAAAGCTTGTTTGACGGGCGTGATATTACCACCATGTCCATTGAGCAATAAGATTTTGCGAAATCCACTCACTACCAGCGAATTTACGAGATCAATGACGACTTGGGTGTAGAGTTCGGGGGCTAGGCTTATGGTTCCTCCAAAAGACAAATGATGATGGCTCGACCCAAAAGGCAACGTAGGACAAAGTAAAACAGAGTAGGGCAATAGTTTTTCTATCTGCTGAGCGACATACGTAACGATATCGGTATCGGTCGAGACCGACAAATGAGGCCCGTGCTGTTCGATAGCTCCTAGAGGAAGAAGCACAACCTTGTCTTTGGTTGCCTTGTTGAGGTCGGCGTAAGTGGAGGCGTAAAAAAGCATTTTTTAATCTAAAAATTAGGCAAAGAAATCATTGAATCCTTTCCAAGGCTTTGCACCTTGGAAAGGATATTAAAGCTAATCAATAATTCGGATTTTGTTTCAATACTGAGTTGCCATTTACGACACTCAAATCAATCTGCGCCTGAGGAATAGGATACAATTCACTTTTACCTTTTTTGAAAGTAGCTCCTTTCATGTAAGTGAAGTTATAGCCCGGAATTGATGTTTCGTGTGCTACATAAGCGTTGAGGGTATTGGCCATGTAGCCTGTACCATTGTCCCAACGACGAAGGTCGAAGAAACGGTGTCCTTCCATCGCGAGTTCAATTTTACGCTCGAAGCGAACAGCCTCACGGGCGAAGTCTTTGCCTTTTGCCGTAAACTCAGTTGTATATAAACCTACTTTGTAATTAGCAGCGGGTTCGCTGGTAAAGCCTCTCAAAGGAGCACTATTGTCCACATATTTTTTGACCCATCCCGCAGGGTTGGCGGCGCGTGCTCTTACGCGGTTTACATACTCCTGCGCTTTGGCTAGACTTCCTACCTCTACTTCAACTTCGGCGGCCCAGAGCAATACATCAGCAAAGCGAATCATGGTGTAGTTGTTGGAAGTCCAACGCGACGACGAAGAAGTAGTAGCCGCAGCTGCTTGGTAATAAATGGTTTTGATAGGGCTGTAAGGTCCTGCTACATCCTGTACCCGAATCCACGCTTTGCCCGGGTGAAGCCCCCAGTCTAAATAAGGAATACCCCGACGACCTACTGTCCAGTCCAAACGCGAGTCAAGTGTACCCTCATAAGGGGTAAAAGGCGTGCTACTTTCGATACCTTGGTCGTTTTTGACATCAGAGTTGTTGAAAGTGTCAATCAAAGGAAGTCCCGTGTTAGGGTCTGTTTTATAAGAATTTACCAAACTAAACGAAGGCTGATAAGCACCACAACAAGTAGCAGGCCCACCCATTGGGAAGTTGAGAGCGTCGCCATAGTTTCCGTTTTGAAACGACTCCGCTACCGACATTTGTACGGCAAATACCGATTCTGGACCATTCTTTTTAGAAGGGTTGAAGTTGTCGGCATAGTTTACCAAAGCATATTTAGCACCCGAAGCCGTCACCCCATTAGCGATAATATCTTCCAACACGGGTTTAGCATCGGTATATTTATCTTGAAACATATAGGTTTTAGCCAAAAACGCTTTGGCGGCCCAGCTATTGGCGCGGCCTACGTCGGTTTTGGTAGCGCTCAAATTATCGGCCGCAAATTTGAAATCTGCTTCGATTTTAGGCCATGCTGAAGTGGTATTGCTTACGTTGAAGTTGCCATTAGAATAACTCACGTTTTCGTCAAGATAAGGGATATTTTCCCACATTTTGGCGGCTTCAAGGTGATACAAAGCGCGCAAAAATGTGGCTTCTGCTTTGATTTGTTTGGCTTCCTCTGCCGAAAGCGAAGGGTCAGTGGTTTTGGTCAATACCCGCAATACGTCGTTGGCGCGCTGAATCCCTGCATACAACACTATCCACTTGTTGTTGAAAGGTGCCATAGTAGCATCGTAGTTGTAGCTTTCTACGGCTTCCATAGGAGGGAGCGCAGAGGCTTGAGTGCCTGTGTGGGCATCGTCGGACGTCACACCCCCAAAAATCCAGTTGCTTACCCCGACAAAATAATAGGTTGTATTAGGCACGCCCCAGCCATCGAGGAGTGAGTAAGCACCCACAAGCAAGCCATTGACACCGGCTTTGTTGGCCAAAGTGGCTTCGCTTGTGGAGCCCAATGCGCCAATTTCTAAGTAATCGTCCTTACAGGAGTTGGTGGTCAAAATCAACCCCAATCCAGCAGCATATAAAAGTGTTTTAAATCTTTTCATGAGAGTCAAAATGTTTGGAATGTTATCCGATGATTTCTCTTGTTTATCATTTATTCAATACTTAGAAAGAAAGGTTGAGGCCCAGAATGAAATTCCGTTGGTTGTTGGGGTAATTGGCATAGTCAATTCCAAAAGCCGAACTATTTCCACTCAGTTCAGGGTCGAGACCGCTGTATTTAGTGATTGTGAATAAGTTGGCCCCTTGGGCATATATCCGCAATTTGCTCATACCGTATTTTTTGAGGAAAGAAGGCTGAACCGTATAACCCACCATCAAAGAGCGCATTTTGAGGAACGAACCGTTTTCTACGTAAAATGAATTAGAAACGCCCGATGAGCTAAACGACCCCGTCGATTCGATTTTGGGAATATCGCTATTGGGGTTTTCGGGCGTCCAAGCGTTGAGAAGGTCATTGCTTTTGGCACCTACGTAAGTACTGAAGAAGTGCGTAAAGGATTTGACGGTATTGAAGATTTCGTTGCCTTGTGAGCCATACAAAATCGTCGAGAAATCAAAGTTACGATACGTAGCACCTAAGTTAAGTCCATAAGTAAAGTCAGGGTTAGGACTTCCCAAGAAAGTGCGGTCACTTGCATCGATTTTGTTATCACCGTTGATGTCGGCATATTTGAAGCGACCCGGCGCAGCACCACTTTGAGTAGGAGAAGCCGTCACTTCTGCATCATTTTTGAATAAACCAACTACCTGATATCCAAAGAACGAACTCACTGGCTGACCGATTTGGTTACGTACTACATTCCCTAAATTTTGGGTATTAGCTCCGTCAAAATACCCAGGGCTTGGCGTATTTACTACTTTGTTTTTGTAAGTGGTAATATTGGCACCAATGTTAAATTTAAGGTCAGAACTAACCGCATGACGGTACGTTAGCCCCAAATCCACCCCTTTGTTTTGAATGTCTCCGATATTGACAGTAGGCGCAGTCGCACCACCTGCAGTGGCAGGGAGCGGTTGGGTAAATAGTAGCCCATTGATTGATTTTTGGTAGTATTCAACCGATACATCCAATTTATTGTTTAGGAGAGTCGCATCCAACCCAACGTTGGTTACGATGTTTTCTTCCCAGCCTGTGTTAGGGTTTCCGATGCTAGTTTGTGCAAAACCTTGTACCAAGGCATTGTTGCCATTGATGTCATAGTAGGCATTGGCAAAAGTTCCACCAAATAGCGTATAGGCATTCTGAGGACTTACGTTGTTTTGAGAACCCAATATCCCGTAGCTAGCTCTAAGTTTAAGTTCGTTGAGCCACGCTACATCTTTCAAAAACTCTTCGCCTGTCAAGCGCCATCCTAGAGATACCGAAGGGAAAGTACCGTAGCGGCGATTGGCTCCAAAACGAGAAGACCCGTCGCGACGAACTGTGACACCCACGAGGTATTTGTCATCAAAAGCATAATCAACACGACCAAAAATAGAGAAGAGCGTGTTGTGGTAAGCGCTACTTGCATTGGTAATATTGATAGTACCATTTGAAAGGCTCAAATAATCAAAGTTAGTAGAAAATAATCTACTTGCCGACCCAATCAAATAACGACCATAGTTGCGAATTGCCTCCGACCCTACAATCGCTTTTAGGTTGTGTTTCCCAAAAGCATTGGTATACGTGAGGGTATTGGTCCACATAGTGTTGCTGTTGTACAGCGCAATTTCGGAGAAGGAGTTGGGGTTGGTATTTCCTTCGGAATTGTTGTAAGGGGTAAAATTGAAATTGGTAGCGTACTGATTATCAATAGTTCCACCAAAACTTGTGCGAGCGGTAAAGTGCTTTAAGAAATCTACTTCTGCGTACACATTTCCTACCACATCCCAAGCATTGTTTTTGTTGTTGACGGTATTCATTTGTACCGCCACTGGATTGGAAGAACTCCCTAGCTCTGGGCCAGCAAATGTACCACCGTAATTGCCTTTGATGTCATACACGGGTATGATGGGCATAGCGCGGTAAGTCCAAGCGATAGGGTTTCCGGTACTTAGGTTGTCAAAACCAGGGTTTTTCTTATAAAACATGTACACATTTTCTCCAACTCTGATGTTGTTTTTAATCTTGAATTGGGTATTGATACGAGCCGAATAGCGTTCCAAATAACTCTTCAACATCGTACCTTGTTGGTTGAAATAGCCCAACGAAACCATGTAGTTAGACTTGTCGGTTCCACCACTCGCGGTTAGGTTGTGGCTAGTCATGGGAGCATTTTTAAACAATTCATGAAACCAGTCAGTCCCTGTTTTATTGACGGCTTGTATCAAGTAATTGCGACCCGGCGCGTTGGCATCGAAATTATACTTAGAAGGGTCTACGGCGGCATCTCCTGCTTTGCCTACTCCCGTTGCACCCGGACCTCTATACGTAAAGTCAGGAAGGCCGTTTTGAAACAAGCCTGTCGTAGGATAAGCGATTTTGGTCAAACGAGCAAAATCCGTTGAATTGAGCAAATTAAACACATTTCCTTGCAAAGGTTGCTGATTGCCGTAGTAGGCATCGTACGAAATTACAGGCTGTCCTGATTTCCCTTTTTTGGTGGTAACGATGATGACCCCGTTTGAACCACGAACCCCATAAATAGAGGCCGCACCCGCGTCTTTAAGTACCTGAATCGACTCTACATCATCGGCACTGACGTCGTTGAGTTCGGCTTGTACGCCATCTACCAGTACAAGCGGTTGCGTATTTCCAAACGAAGAAATACCTCGCACGAAGATATTGCTTGGACTACCGGGGGCACCCGAACTAATCACATTGACCCCAGCGGCTTGGCCTTGAAGCGCTTGCACTGCCGAACCTGCCGGAATTGACTTTAGGGCTTTTACATCTACTACCGATACCGACCCCGTAATATCCTTTTTTCTTTCAGCAGAGTAGCCTGTCACTACTACTTCACCCAAAGTCGTAGAAGAGGGCGTTAGGGAGATATTAAAAGTGGTTTGACTACCTACTGGAATTTCTTGTAGTTGGTATCCTATATAAGAAATTACCAAGACGGTATTGGCGCTAACCGATAGTTTGAAAGTTCCGTCGGCAGCCGTAATGGTGCCATTTGTCGTATTTCCTTTGATAAGTACAGACGCCCCCGCAATCGGCTGCGAATCGTCAGAACCCACCACTCGACCAGAGATTTGGGTTTGGGCATACACCGCAATGGAGGTAAGTAGGCAAAGCAGTAGCATACTTACTCCTTTTTTTCGGAGTAGGAAAAAGTTGTTCATGTGTTAGATGGTTTTTAAGGAATGCGTTACGTTGAAATAGGGTTTATGCAGCTAGGTTTTTTGAGGTGTTGATTGGTTAGACTTACAGTTTACCAAAATATATAAAACAATTTGATCATGATTGTTGGCATATATTCTGTTAATTTGTTTACAAAGAAAACTTATTTTTGTAAACAAAAAAAATTGTGTAAAGTTTTTTTTACGAAAACTAACTACACACAGCCTGTTAGTTAACAATGCCAAGCAATAATTGGAGTTTTTAGAGAAAAAAAGAGGCTGCTACCTTATTGAGGTAACAGCCTAGGGTGAATCAAAGGAACAGTAAACAAGTATAATAAGTATCAATCCAGCTCCAACGCTTCTACTTCGCCACGTAGGAGATGCTTGCTAAGAGTGTCCTCTGCAAGCTTTATGTCTTTTTCTTTGAGCGCCTTTAAGATTTGTCGATGCTCTTGGTCGGTAAGCTCATAGTCATCCATATGAGTCTGCGATTTACCTAGCTTTTGATGAAACAAGGGAATATTACTAATTTCATAAATATCTTTTAGTTTCTCATTTTGAGCACAATCAATCAAAGTTTCATGAAATTTAACATCGGCTTCGCAAGCACCTCCAAAATACCCCCGCTCTACCATTGACGTAAAATCATTGCAGATTTCCTCCAGCTTCTGAATGCCTTGTTCGTCGATTTTTTGGATAGCCAACCGAATAGCCCCCAACTCTAAGATTTCGCGGAGTTCGCGGATTTGCCTTACATCTTCTGCGCTCATCGATTTTACAAAATACCCCCCCTTTTCGCCCGTCTCAATGAGTTGTTCGCCCAAGAGTCGCGTCAGTGCCTCTCTTACAGCCATGCGATTTACATCTAGACGTTTGGCCCAAATATCCTCCTTAAGGCGCGTGCCCGATACGAGTTGGTTGGAGAGGATTTTTTTGCGAAGCTCTATATATACTTTATTGGCAAGAGAATCAATCTTCATTTTTGTAATCAAATTTTATGCAAAAATGTAAACAAATTTTAACTATCTTTGTAAAGTTAAAAAAATATTTGTTCAAACTACCGTAGTAATAGTACAAAAAGACTTACTAAATATAGATATATTATTGTCTATTATTTAACTCTCAACATTTTATCATGGCTCAATCACTATATAACCGTAGAAAGTTTGTAAAAAATGCTGCTTTAGGAACTTTGACTTTGGGAATGCTAGACCCTCTTCGCACCTCTGCTCAGACGGTAGCTGAAGGCAAGCGGGTGGGTATTATCGGGCTTGATACTTCTCATAGTACGGCCTTTACCAAAGTACTCAACGCCCCTGAAGTGAGTGCTGATTTTGGAGGTTATAAAATAGTAGCAGCTTATCCATACGGTAGCAAAGACATCGAAAGCAGCACGAAACGAATTCCGGGCTATATCGAAGAAGTAAAAAAGTATAATGTAGAAATCGTGGATTCGATTGCTGATTTACTAAAAAAAGTGGATGTAGTATTGCTCGAAACCAACGACGGTCGTCTGCATTTGGAGCAAGCGATTCAGGTTCTTAAGTCAGGAAAACGCCTTTTTATTGACAAACCCATTGCAGCTTCCCTTTCGGATGCGATTGCGATTTTTGAAGCATCCAAAAAGTACAAAATACCTGTTTTCTCAGCCTCCTCTTTACGACATATCAAAGGAATCGAAAAAGTAGATAAAAGTACCGTAGTAGGAGCCGATACATTTAGTCCTGCTGTTTTGGAAAAAACGCACCCTGATTTGTTTTGGTACGGTATTCATGGAGTAGAGACGCTCTATACCGTCATGGGTACAGGCTGCAAGCAGGTAGTGAGAATCAACAACGACAGTACGGATATTGTAGTAGGTACTTGGGCGGATGGACGAGTAGGTACTTTTCGTGGCACTCGTACTGGAAAACACGATTATGGCGGAACGGTGTATACCCAAAACGGCAACATCGTCTTAGGGCCTTATGGTGGATACGAGCCGTTGCTCAAAGATATTGTTAACTATTTTGAGACAGGAAGTGTGCCTGTTACTCCCGAAGAAACCATCGAAATCTTTGCTTTTATGGAAGCCGCAGACGAAAGCAAACGCCAAGGTGGTGCACCCGTGACCATAGAAAGTGTACTCAAAAAAGCAAGAAAAGCATAAATCTAAAAAAGTCATTACTATGCCCTCTCAACCCTTTTCCAGACGCGAATTTTTGAAGCGCAATTCTCTGACGGGTTTAGGCGCCATGCTGACGCCGACCTTGCTCACCGAAAAACTTCAAACGCCACCTTCACGAGAAGTACCCGTTACTTTTTCGTTGGCAGAGCCACCTGCTCTATTAGGCGGGAAGCCCGTACGGACAACACCGTGGCCTACTTGGCCGATTTGGAAGCCTGAAACTGACGAAAAACAGCTCCTTGAGGTGATTCGGAGTGGGGTATGGTCAAGAGCGGGTGTAGTAACTGAATTTGAAGCAAAATGGGCGGCAACCGTCGGCTCAAAACGTTCGTTGGCGGTTGTCAACGGTACCAATGCCCTCATTACAGCTTTGGCACAATTGGATATTCGGGGTGGTGACGAGGTATTGGTACCGCCTTATACTTTTATAGGTACCGTAGTACCCGTGATTGCAAACGGAGCAATGCCGGTTTTTGTGGATGTGGACCCTGAAACTTTTCAAATTGACCCGGCCAAAATCGAAGCAAAAATTACGCCACGTACCAAGGCAATCATTCCGGTGCACATTTTGGGCTTACCTGCCAATATGCCCAAGATTTTAGAAATCGCGAAAAAACACAAATTGGCCGTGATTGAGGATGCTTGCCAAGCGCACTTGGCCGAAATCAACCACAAGCAAGTAGGGACTTTTGGGGATGCAGGCTGTTTTAGTTTTCAAAACTCTAAAAATTTGGCTATTGGCGAAGCGGGTGCTATCGTGAGTGACAACGACTTGTTGATGGATCGTTGTTTTTCATATCACAACTACGGTAATCCTTATGGAATGGCCTCGGGCGTGATTGGCGCCGGGACGATTATGCAAGGCAACAAACAGCGCATCACCGAATACCAAGCGGCGATTGGATTGGCACAGCTCAAACGTCTAGATGCCGAAACAACCCTACGCAACGAAAATGCGACCTATTTAAAAGCAAAGATTGAGAAAATCCCGGGCATTGTCCCCTACAAATTATATGATAATGTAACCCGTGCCGCCTTTCATTTATTCCCTTTCCGTTATAAAAAACAGGATTTCAAGGGGTTGTCGAGAGATACATTTCTGAAAGCACTCACTGCGGAGGGAATTCCGTGTTCAAAAGGCTACGCTACGCTCAACAATATGCCTTATCTCAATGACGCTTTTCAGTCGAAAAATTTCCAGAAAATGTATCCAAAATCTCAATTGGATTTTAAGCGATATGTAGAAAGGAATCATTGTCCCCAAAATGACAAACTCTGCAACGAAGAGGCGGTGTGGTTTACGCAAAATATGCTCCTAGGTACGCGCGCTGATATGGACGAGATTGCGAATGCTATCGAAAAAATCTACACTCACGCCGATAAACTCATCAGTTTGAAATGAAAAAAATGCTTTGGGTTATTGGGCTTTTGGTGAGCCTTACCACTTGGGCCAAAGGTTGGAAAGCCGGCGTAGCCAAAGTCATCATTACTCCTCAAACGGCGATTTGGCAAGCAGGCTATGCTTCTCGTACGCACGCTTCTGAAGGAAAACTACATGACTTATGGGCAAAAGCGTTGGCATTAGAAGATGAAAAAGGCCAAAAGGTTTTGCTTATTACAACTGATATGCTAGGGTTTCCCAAGGCAATGTCTGAACGAATTCGGGAGCAACTCAAGCGGCAGTTTGGATTGTCTAAAGCCCAAATCATTCTCAACAGCTCACACACGCATTCGGGGCCAGTATTGGATGATGCTTTGCACGATATTTATCCTTTGAATGAAATTGAAGAAGCCCAAATCGCCAAATACTCTCGCCAATTAGAAGCGCAGGTTATAGCATTGGCGGCCAAAGCCATTCAATCTTTGGAACCAGTCGAAGTATTTGCCCAAAATGGAGTAACAAGGTTTCAGGTAAATCGTCGCAACAACAAAGAGGCGAGTTTGCGAGAACAAACAGAACTCAAAGGCCCTAATGACTATGCAGTACCAGTCATCAAGATTGTCAATACCAAAGGCGTACTCAAAGCTTTGGCTTTTGGGTATGCGTGTCATCCGACGGTATTGGATATTTATCAATTGTCGGGAGATTATCCAGGATTTGCTCAAATTGAGCTTGAAAAAGCCCATCCCGAAGCCACCGCTTTGTTTTTTCAGGGAGCTGCGGGCGACCAAAACCCCCTTCCTCGTCGGACGATTGCACTGGCAAAACAGTACGGGCGGGAACTTGCGGCAGCAGTAGAACGTGTAATAGAAGAACCTATGCGCCCCTTAACGGCAGAGATTCTCACGGCTTATGCTGAAATAGATTTGCCCTTGTCGTCACCACCCACGGAAGCCGAACTGATTAAAGTCCAAAAAGATGATGCCCCTTATATGCAGCGCTGGGCTACGAGACTTTTGAATGAGAAAAAACAAGGCAAACCTTTCCTTTCTTCCTATAGCTACCCCATCCAAATCTGGAAAATAGGCGACCAAGCGTTGTTTAGTTTTGGCGGAGAGCTAGTGATAGAATATGCCATAGAATGCAAAAAGCGATTTGGGCATGATATCTTCGTGATGGGTTATTCCAACGATGTGATGGGCTACATCCCGTCGGCTACTATTCTCAAAGAAGGTGGCTATGAGGGGGCTTCTTCTCAAATGGTATATGGTTTGCCGAGTGTTTGGGATGCACGTGTGCCAGGGCTAATTTATCAAGAAATAGATAAACTAGCCGCCCAAGTAGGCCTTATTCCCAAATAACAATTGAAAACAAAGTTTTTATAACTAAAACATTTATTGTCAAGCATACTAGCAAGGAACCAAAGTCCTTTGAAGTCATTGGTGTGCCTTGGCAAATTCAAATCTTTCCCAATTATGACCCTAATTGCAACTCCTTATTTTTCTGGTTTTGATTTGGCACATGACACTTATAATGCCATTACGGCCGCAAGCAACGGCAAAATTTATTATGTTCTCTGCTCCGAGTCTTACGAGATTGGTGGTCAAATGTACGCTTATGACCCCGCCACCGACCTCACCGAATGGGTAGCTGACCTGACCGAAATATGCGGCGAAAAAAATGCCAATGCCATTCCGCAAGGCAAAAGTCATGTGCGCTTTTATGAAAGCAACGGCAAGCTTTATTTTGCAACGCACGTAGGCGTGTACGACATGATTGATGGTATGGAACGTTTGCCAGTGTCGGCGCCAGCGGGCAAAGCGTTATATCCAGGGGGGCATTTTATATCTTATGATTTGGCAACAGGTCAGTTTGAGAATTTAGCCCTTGCTCCCGAAGGAGAAGGCATTCTTACCATGACTATCGACCGTGAGCGAGGTCATTTATATGGAATCACATGGCCGTTAGGGTATTTTATTCATTTTGATTTGAATACTCAAACCCTCAAAACCGTAGGGTTGGTATCGGCCAAAGGCGAAGCAGGGATTCCGGGAGATGATTATCGTGTATTGTGCCGCTCTATGGTGGTTGACCCGCGCGACGGAACTGTTTATTTTTCCACTTCCGAAGGCGATATTTTTACGTATCATCCTAACAACGAATCTATTCAAAAGCTAGAAGGAGTAGATTTAAGGTTAGATTATTTTGGCAAATACGACCCTACCCGTCCCGGAAGTATGGGATACAATTGGCGCAAAATCTTTTGGTACGCACCCGAAGAAGTGGCGTATGGTATCCACGGAAATTCGGGTTATCTGTTTCGCTTTGATCCCAAAATTCCTAAAATAGAATTGGTAGAAAGGCTTACTTCAGAGCCTTCGCGAAAAAGCGGAATGTTTGACCAATTTAGCTATGGCTATCTAGGTTTTCAGCCCGGCCCCGACAACGAAACCATTTATTATCTTACGGGCGGGCCGATTTACATCGATGGTAAACGCTTAAAAGGAGCCGATGAAATCGCCAAAGGAGCCGCTAAAGGTTTAGAAAATCTGCATTTGGTTACGTTTCATATTCCGACTCAAACATACAAAGACCACGGTCCTATTTTTTATCCCGATGGTAGTCGCCCGACTTATGTCAACTCTATTGCCGTAGGCCACGATGGTAGCGTTTATACCTTAGCCCGTTTTGACCACGAAGGCCACGAGATACAAGATTTGGTAAAAATACCCAAATAAGACAAAGCCCCCCAAAGGTGCAGCGCACCGAAATATTTGTAGACCGAAATATTTGTAGATTTTTTTATAGATAAACCCATGAATGCTCCAACAAAATTATCGCTTCTCGTCTTGGTAGGGATGAGTTTGTCGTGTGGACATTATACCGATTCGCTCACGGCAGAGGAAGCGCTTAAAAGTTTTACTTTGAGCGACGACCGACTTACTGTTGACATTTTTGCTACTGAGCCTCAGGTACTCGACCCCGTAGAGATGGTATTTGACGAAGAAGGAAATGCTTTTGTAGTAGAAATGCCCGACTATCCTTCCAAACCCGAAGACGGCACGCTCAACGGAGCCATTAGGCTATTGCGAGATACCAATGGAGACGGGCGGATTGACTCCGCCGTGGTTTTTGCGGAGCATCTTTCCGAGGCTACTAGTATTTTGCCGTGGGAAGGGGGACTATTGGTGGCCGCTGCGCCCGATATTTTGTTTTTGAAAGACACAACCGGCGATTTCCGCGCCGATGTGAAAGAAGTGCTTTTTACGGGTTTTTTTGCCAGCAATTCCGAAGCTCAAATCACCAACTTACACTACAATGTTGATAACTGGATTTACGCTTCTAACTGTGGACAAGCAGGCGATATCAAATTTTTACGAACCCCCAAAGCTCCTCCTATTTCTATCAAAGGTGGAGATTTTAGGTTTCGACTAGATAAGGGAAAGTTTGAAATTGAGTCTAGTTCGGGGCAGTTTGGAATGGCGGTAGATGATTGGGGCAATCGTTTTTTTACCGAAAATTCCATTCATATTCAGCACGCACCTATCGCAGGACGGTATCTGTATCGTCACGGATTTTTGCCGTCTTACGAGGTAGCGCTCAATATCTCCGACCACGACCCTGAGATGTTTCAGCAAACACCGCCGCCCTATTGGCGTAAAGAACGTACCAAACGCCGAAACGAACAATTTGCCGAAGCCAAGCTAGACCGCCACGAATACGCCGAAGACCACTTTACGGGAGCATCAGGTGGTACTTTTTATGGGGCAGACTTATTACCCAGAGAATACCAAGGGTCGGTTTTTACGGGAGAAGTGGCTGGCAATCTGGTGCATCGAGATATACTTACTTCGGCTCCCAATAGTCCCACTTTTATTGCCAAAAGGGGCGATAAAGAAAAAGACAAGGAGTTTTTGGTTTCATCTGACCCTTGGTTTCGTCCAGTTCAGTTGAGCGTAGGGCCTGATGGCGTTTTATACATGATTGATATGTATCGTCAACACATCGAAACTCCTACGGCTATTCCCGAAGATTTAAAAGAAGAAATGGATTTTTTCAAGGGTAGTCAATTGGGGCGTATTTATCGTATTATACCTAAAGGCGCTAAACCTACGCCCGTTCAGCCTCGTTTGAGGTCGAAAAGCGCGGCCGAATTAGTAGCTCTTTTGGCGCATCCTCAGCAATGGTGGAGGCTACAAGCCCAACGCCTTTTGCTCGAAAAACAGGACAAATCGGTGGTAGCATCGCTGAAAGAAATGTTGCTAAAAGACGCCAATCCTCATGCTCGTTTACACGCCTTTTTTGTACTAGAAGGTCTTAATGCATTGGAAGAGAATACAATAGCTAAAGCCTTCAAAGATAACCAACCTGAAATAAGAGCTTATGCGGTCGCCGAAGCGGAGCGTTTTCCTGCGCTTTTTGACCAAATCGTAGCCGCCACCAAAGATGCCTCTCCTAAAGTAGCTTTTCAGGCCTGTTTGAGTGTAGGGCAATTTGGGACGCCACAAAGCACCGAAGCATTGGCTAGCATCCTAGAAAAGCAAGTTTCGGACAAATGGTTTCGTATGGGTGTATTGAGTTCAGAGGCAGGGACCTCGTTAAGTTTGTTGAAAGGATTACAGCAAAAAAACTTTTTCCAACAAATCACTCCTGCAAAGAATGAATTTTTAGAAGAATTTGGACACGTGATTGGAGCTCGCAATCGTAAAGGAGAAATCACTGAGCTATTTGGAATATTTGAAGAAGGGTCTGATTCGCAAATTAGGGTGGTGAAAGGAGCAATCAGAGGAATGAAAAAATTAAAAGTAGAACCTGAAGATTCTTTGAAAGAAGTACTAAAAAAACAAGTCGCAAAGGCCGACAGCACCACCAAAGCAAACATTGAATTTTTAATTTCCTCTAACACAAGCAAAAACCCATAAAATAAGGTGGCTTATAAGAGGCTGATTCATCAACATGAAAAGAAGGAATTTTATCGAAAAAACGGTCTACACTATCCCTGCCTTAGGAATTTGGGTGAGTAGCTGCCAGTCAAAATCGACTTCTGAGGAAAAGAACTCAAAAGTAAATATTGACCCTTGCAAAGACTTATCGGGACTATCGGAAAACGACCTAAAGACCCGAAAAAAATTAGGCTATGTGGAGGTGTCACCCCAAGCTGAGTCTCAATGCAGCAATTGTAATTTGTGGCTGCCGCCCAAAGAACAAAAAGCTTGCGGAGGCTGTATGCTGTTTAAAGGCCCTGTAGAGGCCACGGGTTATTGTACTTATTGGGTTCCTCAAAGCAAATAAAAACCTTTTTTTCAAAACAAATTTTTGCATGAATAAGCAGGAAAACTCTTCAAGCAGTGCGTCGAGACGCGATTTTCTCAAAAAGACTTTGACCGGAACGGCGGCCCTCACCGTTGGTGGAATTTTGCCAGGCGTCAGCGCGAAAAGCTACGGGCGTATCATCGGAGCCAACGAAAAAGTAAGACTCGGAGTAATGGGAGTCAATAGCCGTGGACTCGCCTTGGCCAAAAATTTCGCACTACAACCTAACTGTGAGATAGTTACGATTTCGGATGTAGATTCGCGTGCTGCCGAAAAATGTATCAAGGCCGTAGAAACTATCCAAAATTCAAAACCGAAAGATACGCCTGATTTTCGCAAAGCACTGGAAGACAAAAACATGGACGGGCTTATCGTGGCAGCTCCTGACCATTGGCACGCCCCAGCCGCTATCTTGGCATCAAAAGCGGGCAAACACGTATATCTCGAAAAACCATGCAGCCACAACCCACACGAAGGTGAGCTTTTGATAGCGGTAGCCGCTAAGTACAAAAACGTGATTCAGATGGGCAATCAGCGCCGTTCGTGGCCTAATGTGAAACAAGCCATTCAAGAAATCCACGACGGAGTGATTGGGCGGCCTTATTTTGCCAAAGGTTGGTACACCAACAATCGCGCCTCTATCGGAATCGGTAAAGCCGCCGCTGTACCTTCTTGGCTAAATTATGATTTGTGGCAAGGGCCAGCTCCGCGTAGAGCTTATAAAGACAATGTGATTCATTATAACTGGCACTGGTTTTGGCACTGGGGCACTGGCGAAGCCCTCAACAACGGCACACACATGCTCGACCTTATGCGGTGGGGATTGCAAGTAGAATACCCTACCAAGGTGTCGTCGTCGGGTGGACGCTATCGCTATCAAGATGATTGGGAAGCTCCCGATACTCAAGTGATTAACCTAGAATTTGGTAAAGATAAGTTTATGACTTGGGAAGGTCGCAGTTGTAACAGCCGCAATATTGAAGGAAGCAGTGTAGGCGTATCGTTTTATGGAGAAAAAGGGACTTTAGAATATGGTGGGGGCAACGCCTACAAAATCTATGACCTCGACAATAAACTAATCAAAGACGTAAAGAATGATATGCCGATTGACCCGCGCAATAAAATGGACCCTTCGCAAGCATTGGATGCCACTCACTTCCAAAATTTTGTGGCAGCAATCAAACAAGGAGCCACTCTGGCTTCGGGAATTGTGAGCGGGCATCAAAGTACGTTGCTTTGTCAGCTAGGCAATATCGCGATTCGCTCCAATAGCATCCTTGATATTGACCCTTCCAACGGACATATCAAAAACAATAAAGAAGCCCAAAAACTCTGGAAACGCGAATACGAAAAAGGCTGGGAGCCTACCGTGTAGCGATTCTTTCGGAACCACAAAGCAGCTATTCCATAGGCTCTTTGTGGTTCAAACTAATTCAACCTGAAACCCCTTTTCTTGCTATGAAACCCTCTACTGCTGCCGTTGAAGTAAGCAGCCTAAGCCCCCGCGAAACCACCGTTTCTATCTTCCTCATCGGGTTGATGTTTTTTATATTTGGTTTTATTTCTTGGGTCAATTCTATTCTAATTCCTTATTTCAAAATCGCCTGTGAGCTTACGAGTTTTCAGGCGTATCTGGTAGCGTTTGCGTTTTATATCGCCTACTTCATCATGTCGGTGCCCGCTTCGTATTTGCTCAAAACCCAAGGATTCAAAAAAGGAATGATGTTTGGATTTTGGTTTATGGCATTGGGGGCGTTTATTTTCGTACCAGCGGCTATGACGCGCACCTACGGCGTTTTTTTAGCGGGCCTTTTTACCATTGGTATTGGATTGGCTATTCTTCAAACTGCTGCCAATCCTTACATTACGATTTTGGGGCCTAAAGAACGTGGCGCTCAGCGTATAAGTATCATGGGTATCTGCAACAAAGCAGCGGGAATTTTGTCGCCCTTGGTATTTGCGGCGGTCATTTTAAGACCTACCGATACCGATTTGTTTGCCCAACTTAGCAGCATGAGCGATGCCCAACGAGGAGCCGCTTTGGATGAATTAGTGAGACGTGTCATTACTCCCTATTCTGTGTTAGGCGTATTTTTATTTGTATTGGGTTATTTGGTCTATCGTTCGCCTTTGCCCGAAATCAACACCGAGCACGAAAGCCCCGAAGTGGCGTCGGCCAATGCCGGCAAAAACAGTATTTTTCAGTTTCCACATTTGATTTTGGGAGCCGTGGCAATTTTCCTACATGTAGGTACCCAAGTAATCGCGATTGATACCGTCATTGGTTATGCCAATTCGATGGGGATTGACTTGCTCAAAGCCAAAACATTTCCTTCTTATACCTTGGCTTGTACCATTGCAGGTTATATTATCGGAATCGTTACTATTCCTCGATTCATTAGCCAAGTCAATGCGCTACGGTTTTGTACGGTATTGGGCACGATATTTACTTTACTCATCATTTTCGCAAAAGGAACAGTCTCTTTTCTAGGCCATACCGCCGACCTCTCTATTTGGTTTGTGGTGTTGTTAGGTTTGGCCAATTCCTTGGTATGGGCGGGTATTTGGCCTTTAGCACTTGATGGTCTGGGGCGCTATACCAAGCTAGGTGCTTCTATCTTGATTATGGGACTTTGTGGCAATGCCATCATGCCATTGTTTTACGGATATTTTGCCGATTTGTACGATGTGCGTACTGCTTACTGGGTATTATTCCCTTGCTATCTGTATTTGGTGTATTATGCCGCTTATGGCCATAAAGTAAAACGCTGGTCTTTATAGCTCCGAAACCTTCCAAGTTTTGAAAACTTGGAAGGTTTGAATAAAGTAATTAGAGCGAAGCACTAAAAGAAGACATTTTTTTCATGAAAATAAAAATCACGAACGGTACCGTTCTTAGTCCTTTCCGCGCCATTAAAAACGGAACGGTAGTTGTGGAAGAAGGAAAAATTTTAGGGGTTCACGAAGGTAACGTAGAAGTACCCGACGCCGAGGAAATAGACGCCCAGGGGCTATACATCGCTCCAGGTTTTATTGATATTCATGTGCACGGAGGAGGAGGGTTCGATTTTATGGATGGCACCGAAGAGGCTTTCTTGAAAATCGCCCAACTCCATGCCCAATACGGTACCACGGCCCTTGTACCCACCACACTCACCGCCGAAAAAGAAGATTTACTCCAAACCCTCGATGTTTATGAAAATGCCAATCGCTTGAATACAAGTGGGGCGGCGTTTTTGGGGATACACCTCGAAGGCCCTTATTTTGCCCTAAGTCAGCGAGGTGCGCAAGACCCGCGCTATATTCGTAATCCTGACCCTGCCGAATACGAAGAGATACTCGCTCATTCGGCGTCGATTGTGCGGTGGAGTGCCGCACCCGAACTAGACGGCGCTATTGCTTTTGGGCAACGACTTCGTCAAAAAGGAATTTTGGCAGCTATTGCCCACACCGATGCCTTTTATGACGATGTGCTGGAGGCATATGAAAGTGGATATTCGCTCGTTACACACCTCTATTCGGCTATGTCGGGAGTAACTCGTAAAAATGCCTTCCGCTATGCAGGAGTGATTGAAAGTGCTTATTTGCTAGACTTAGATGTCGAAATCATCGGCGATGGCATTCATTTGCCCGCCCCTCTTCTCAAATTGGTACACAAAATCAAAGGCGCTGACCGTACCGCTCTCATCACCGATGCCATGCGTGGTGCCGGAATGCCGGAGGGAGAAAGTACTTTAGGTTCACTCAAAAATGGACTAAAGGTCATTATTGAAGACGGAGTAGCCAAACTCCCCGACCGTACGTCTTTTGCGGGTAGTGTAGCTACTTTCGACCGCTTGGTCAGAAATATGGTCTTTATGGCCGATGTGTCATTGCTCGAAGCCGTCAGAATGGCGAGTACTACACCTGCGCGTATCATGGGTGTAGGCGAACAAAAAGGCTCGTTGGCGAAAGGAAAAGATGCCGACATTGTGATTTTCGATAAAGACATCATGGTAAGTATGACGATGGTAGAGGGTAGAATGGTTTATTCGAATCATTAATTAAAAGTAAGATTTAGGGCTTTAGCCCTGACTTAATTTTGCTTACTTAATCGCCACAAACACCACAGAATTCTAATAGATATATCATAACTGCACTTCGTTATGATAGAAAAAAGCTTGATAAAACATTCTCAAAAATGAATCCATTACAAGAAACAACCGTTGACAAACTCAACGTTAAACTTTTTGAAACGCGCCAAGAATTGGGTCAAAATGCGGCTGAAATGGCTGCCGTTAAAATCAAAGAATTACTCCAAAATCAAGACGTAGTTAATATCATATTTGCAGCAGCGCCTTCCCAAAATGAGTTTTTGGATGCATTGTCACTTCAGGAAGGCATTGATTGGGGACGGGTAAATGCCTTTCACATGGACGAATACATTGGCTTGGCCGATGACGCACCACAGCGTTTTGGGAATTTTTTGAAAGACCGTTTTTTTGATAAAGTACCTCTTAAAAACGTCTATTATCTCAACGGCAATATCTCTGACCCCGCCGAAGAGTGTCGACGCTATTCTGCACTTCTGGAGACGTACCCTACCGACATTGTGTTTATGGGTATCGGCGAAAATTGCCATATTGCTTTCAACGACCCTCACGTTGCATTTTTTAACGACCCTGTATTGGTAAAAAGAATTGACCTAGACCTGACAAGCCGCCTACAGCAAGTGCACGATGGATGTTTTGCCACGCTCGAACAAGTACCTGAGTATGCCCTTACGCTCACGATTCCGGCGCTAGTCAAAGCACCAAGTGTATTTTGTATGGTGCCTGCGGCCCACAAAGCAGAGGCAATCTATCATACTTTGATAGATGATATTCAAGAATTGTACCCTTCCACTATTTTACGTAATCACCCTAGTGCTACGCTGTTTATTGACCAAAATAGCGCTCAAAAATGGAGGGAAGCCGTAAGTTTGTAAGTAAATTTATCTCTTAGCTAGCTTATTCCCCTAAAAAAACACCCACATTTTTATGAAAACCCGCATTTTAGGTTGTTTATTAGCCGCAAGTAGTGTAGTGATTCCAAGTATGGGACAGCAAAATAGTAAGCCTGTTAATCTGATTGTGTTAGAGCCTGGTCACTTTCATGCCGCTTTGGTTCAAAACACTCGCTACGACAACGTCAATCCTGTGGTGCATGTATATGCTTCCAAAGGCCCCGACGTAGAAGCTTATCTCGACAAGATTAAAAAGTATAATACTCGCCCCGAAGATCCCACCAAATGGGATGAAAAGGTATATACTGGTCCTGATTTTTTCCAAAAAATGATTGCTGAAAAAGCTGGAAATTTAGTGGTATTGGCCGGAAACAATCAGAAAAAAACGGATTACATCAAAAAATCGGTAGATGCGGGCTTGAATGTATTGGCCGATAAGCCTATGGCGATTGATGCCGCTGGATTTGCTTTGTTGAAACAGGCTTTTGCGCAAGCCAAGAAAAACAATGTATTGCTATACGATATCATGACGGAGCGTTATGAAATCAGCAACGCCCTTCAACGCGAACTAGCCTTGCTTCCTGCATTGTTTGGCACGCTACAAAAAGGGACACCACAAGACCCCGCTGTGACCAAAGAAAGCGTTCACCATTTTTTTAAATATGTATCAGGCGAGCCGTTGATTCGCCCAAGTTGGTTTTTTGATGTGGCCCAGCAAGGAGAAGGTATTGTGGACGTAACCACTCACTTAGTAGATTTGATTCAGTGGAGCTGCTTTCCCAATCAGGCGCTTGACTATCAAAAAGATATCAAAATCATAAACGCTACCCACACGCCTACTACGCTCACGCCTGAGCAGTTTAAGCTAGTGACCAAAAACGACACTTATCCCGACTACCTAAAAAAAGACGTAAAAGGTAAAAACCTAGAAGTATATGCCAATGGTCAGATTGACTACACCCTCAAGGGGGTACATGCGCGTGCGTCAGTTATTTGGAATTTCCAAGCCCCTCAAGGTACGGGCGATACGCATTATTCAATCATGAAAGGAAGTAAGGCAAATCTCATTATTCGTCAAGGCAAAGAACAAAACTTCAAACCTGTACTTTATATTGAGGCTATCAACAACACGCCTGCCTATGAAAAAGCCGTAGCGGATGCTTTTAAGAAAGTACAAGCGACTTATCCGGGCGTTGAGTTAAAGAAAAATGACAAAGGTTGGGAAGTGGTAATTCCTAAAAAATACGACATCGGCCACGAAGCTCACTTCTCGCAAGTTGCCAAAAAATACATGGACTTTTTGAAAGCAGGAAAATTGCCTGAGTGGGAAGTACCTAATATGATTGCAAAATATTATACCACGACCGAAGCACTTAAAATCGCAAAAGCGAAGAAGTAGCTCTATTATAGCCTTTTAGGAAATTTACGGATAAACGACTTATGAAATTACCCAAATATCCGTTGGCTTCAAGTGATACGTTGATGACCTTTGAGTTTATCAGTGAAGGACAAAAGGGACCTATTTATAAGCTCGTAAAATATCAACCTACTAACTTAAAAGGAGTGTATAATTTAGCTTTTGGTGACAAAAATCTGGATACTGGAGAAATAGACGATCTTGTGATTTCAAACAACGGGGATAGTGAAAAGGTATTGGCAACAGTCGTAGCTACCGTTTATGCATTTACTGATAAATATCATGATGCTTGGATTTATGCTACAGGGAGTACGAAAACTCGAACGAGGCTTTATAGAATGGGAATTACAAAATTTCATTCGGAAGTTACAAATGATTTTGAAATAGTCGGAGAAAGAAATGGTGATTGGGAAACTTTCAGAAAAAACATAGAGTATGAAAGTTTTTTGGTAAGAAGAAAAAATGACTAATTTCGTAGTAGTTAAACTTCACCCAAATGAAAGTAATAGCTGAAATAAAAAATCGGAAAACGCCAATTGTACGCCTAGATAAGTCATTAAACAAGTATGATGATGAAGTCTTGTTTCCTGAAAAATTGGAGAAAGCAAACAATATGCTAAAAAAAGTGGGGCTTCCTAAACAATGGTTAGGAAAAAAATAGCCTCCACTAGTATAAGAATTACTAAGCCTAGGGAAATTTCAACAACTTTCCTAGGCTTTTTTATTTACACCAAATCCCCATACAAGTCAAACTCCTCGGCATCATTGACTTTTACTTGGGCAAAATCCCCTAAACGAACGTACTGTTCAGCCGAAATCAATACCTCATTATCTACTTCGGGGGAATCAAATTCGGTACGGCCAATAAAATACCCGCCTTCTTTACGGTCGAACAACACTTTGTAGGTATTTCCAATTTTAGCTTGGTTCAACGACCACGAAATATCTTGCTGTACCGCCATGATGTCATCGGTACGTTGTTGTTTTATTTCCGCAGGCACATCATCTGGCATCGTAAACGAGTGCGTTTGATCTTCGTGCGAGTAAGCAAATACCCCCAAGCGATCGAAACGGGTACGCTCGACAAACTCAAGGGTTTCTTCAAACATTTCTTCAGTTTCTCCAGGGTGACCAGCAATAAGGGTCGTACGGAGCGCAATCCCTGGCACTTTATCACGAATGGTCTTGATAAGGTCTTCGGTTTTTTCACGCGTAATCCCACGACGCATGAGTTTCAGCATTTCGGTACTGCCGCTTTGAAGTGGCATGTCTAAGTACTTACAAATATTGGAACGCTCGCGCATCACCTCCAACACATCTAGCGGAAAACCCGACGGGTACGCATACTGCAAGCGAATCCAGTCGATACCTTCGACATCGGCTAGGTGGTTCAGCAACTCCGACAAATTGCGTTTTTTGTAGATATCTAGTCCGTAGTACGTCAAATCTTGGGCAATCAAAATCAATTCTTTCGTCCCACGACGCGCCAATGATTTTGCCTCGGTCACCAACTCATCAATCGAGCGAGAAACGTGCCCGCCCCGCATCAACGGAATGGCGCAAAAACTACAGGGACGGTCGCATCCTTCCGCGATTTTGAGGTAGGCATAGTGCGCAGGAGTCGTCAATAAACGCTCTCCTACCAGCTCTTGTTTGTAATCGGCTTTGAGGGTTTTGAGCAAACGAGGGAGTTCATTCGTTCCAAACCACGCATCCACGGTTGGAATCTCAACGGCCAATTCGTCTTTATAACGATGTGATAAACAACCTGTTACATAAACTTTATCAACCAATCCTGCTTCTTTAGCATCGGCATAGCGCAGAATGGTATCCACCGATTCTTGTTTGGCATTGTCGATAAACCCACACGTATTCACAATCACGATGTTAGCATCGTCTTTTTGCGACTCGTGGGTCACGTTGTAGCCGTTGCCTTTGAGTTGAGTAAAAATATTTTCGCTATCCACCAAGTTTTTACTGCAACCCAGTGTCACGATATTGACTTTGTTTCGTTTGGTTCCTTTGGTTTTCATTGATTATTTGTACGACTCTCCCGCTTTGGGCAAAGCCTCTTTTATTGCATCCAACTATGGATTGTTTGATTTTAACTGTGTAGCTTCATGCTTTGCGTCAGAGACGCGAGACTATGTGTGCCCCAAATAACAGTTTGGGGCAAGCTAAGGCTCATTGATTATTTGTACGGCTCTCCCGCTTTGGGCAAAGCCTCTTTTATTACATCCAACGACGGATTGTCTGATTTTAATAAAATAGAAAGGAAAAGAGTTCCTTCGAACGAAAAGTCCCATCTTACAAACTCGGAAGTGGCATATATTTTATACCACTTTTCAAAAAGCTTTTTACGTTTGGCTTCACGTCCATCCGACTGATCACAAGTGTACAAAACAATAGCTCGGTTATCTTCAAAAAATTCAAGAAGATGATAGACTACAGTTTCAGCAATTCGAGGGTTGTAAATGCGGGAGAATGGATTAGTTAAAACACGAAATCCGAAAATTTTCACAAATTCAGCAAAAGGTTCTTGTTCAAAATACCCTTCTCCTTCTGCAAAATAAATTTCGTACTCAGTCCCTTCTTCGGTACAAAAGACTATATCGTTATTCTTGCGATAACTTGGATATGGATTGAGGGACGATAAACTTGATACCATGCTCTTTTGCAGCTTGTTCTACGCCTTTTTCATGGATAATTTTTTTATCCTTTGAAATACGTAAAGCAATTTCTTTCCGACGTTGATATTTTTCTTGCTCGCTCATAGCGACTTATTTTTTTACAAAATTACAAAAACCTCCCTGATGAACACTAGCTTATACAAACAAAGTTCGTAAAGTATTAACTATCTCTAAACAGCTGGTGCATACAACAACGGTTTTGCCGACGTGGGGTTAGTTTTTTGACTTTAGCAGGCTTGGGTTGTTTTTCGGGGGCTATATATAGTAGACTGAGTTAATCATTTCCAGCCTCAGAGAGGCGAAATAATTGTAGCTACGGAGAAATGTAATAAATCATCCTCTTTTTCATAAACCATAACGCGTTTGAGTGGCAAGGTGTATTCCTAAGCCAGTGATAACATTGGAGATGATTCCGAGCAATGGAATGATAAACCAAAGCACATATTCTTGCTTTACAGTGAAAGGTAAAGCGTGTTTACCTCCCATTAAAACTACTATCCATACTACCGCCGCGATGAGATTGGCAGCCGACCAATAACCAAAGCGCCAAGAAGGAAACAACTGAAAGAAAATCCACTCATTGAAACATTGGACTAGATAGTAGGTTCCGAAAAGGAAAAAAATGAGATAATCATCGTAGTTGTTTGTCCACATTCTATCAGCCATCAACGTGATAATCAATCCCGTTATCAAAAGTGTCCCCAAGTTCAGTAGCCATAAGGTCATTGGTTTTTGCTTTTTGGGAGAACTTTGCAAAGCCAACCATTGGCCAATCACTAAGAATAAAGGAAAAGGTAGCATCATTAGCAACCAACTTGCATAATAGGCTCCGATGGGCAATAAAACCCATAACCAAAACCATTTTTTACGAAAGGCCGAACGAATGTCGGGAGCCTGGGGTGGAAGATTCATAACACGATTCATTTTCTATAAATTTAGAATTTTCAGAAATTATTGAAATTTAAAATTTAAAAAATAAGCACACAAGTGCTCATTTACGCTTTGAATGCTATCGTAATAATTTGATGAGTGTTCCTAAAATCAGGCTTTCTTCAGCTTTCATGGCGGCATCAAGCGCCCCGTCGGCTAAGTTTACCACTCGACTGATGCTTTCGATGGTTGCATGAAATGTTTCTGAATCGGCATCACCCGCCCGAACAGGAACACCACGAAGCTCATCTAGTAACTTAATGACAGGCTCTATTTCCCTTCTTCTACGCTCTTTAGCCACTTGCTTTGCTACTTTCCAAGCATCTTTTTCGGCAAAAAAGTACTCCTTACGCTCTCCAGGGCGCAATTCTTTAAAGACTAACCCCCAGTCCATCAAATCTCGCAAGTTCATGCTTACATTTCCTCGCGAAATTTGCAGCTGCGCCATCAGGTCTTCAGTCGTAAGAGCATTGGGAGAAATCATCAACAATGCATGAATTTGCGCCATAGTACGGTTGATTCCCCATTGGGTAGCCAGCGTGCCCCACGCCTGAACAAAACGGTCTTTTGCCTCTTGTAATTCCATAGCCAAAAGTAAGATAAATTATTGTACTTTCAAAAATAATTGAAATTAAATTCATTCCCCCAATACCACACAACTATAAGGAGCAAGAGCAATAGTGTCGGCTTTTAGGAAAGTAACCGAAGACGTACTAAACAAAACATGATGAGGTAAAAACGGAGCCGAAAATGTAAATTCTTCACCACAAATATTATGAATCACCCAGACTTCATTCTCCCCCATGCTACGCTTAAAAGCCACTAGGCGACGGTGGGAGTGGGTATCTAAGGGTTGGAGATTTCCTCGAATATCACCCAATACTGCATTCGATTTTCGGAAATGAATGAGCCGTTTGTAATGATTAAAGAGCGAGTCAGGGTTTTGGCTTTGTACTGCCAAAGGAATTATCCTTTTATTTTTGTTGTATTTAGGCACCATCCAGCGTGTGCGTTGGGTGTCTTTCTCGGCATCATCCCACCAAAAAGGCTCTCGGATGTACTCGTCAGGTTTTTTACCCAACATTCCGATTTCTTCTCCATAGTACAAATAAGGCTGCCCAGGCAAAGTCAACAAAAGATTGGCGGCGACTTTTAGGCGGTTGATATTACCCTTCAATACACTCCCAATACGCGTTTGGTCGTGATTGGTAAGCATGATAGCATCAATAAAACGCGGGTTGGTTTGCGCAAAAATTAGGCGATTTTGAGCTAGCTTTTTTACCAAACCTACCGAATCCCGTTCAGTGGCGGCGATTTTTTGGAGTGCCAAACTCAAATCAAAATTAAAATTGGCGGTAAGCCCTCGAAAATAAGGGGCAATTTTGGGTGCTTCGGTCCATACTTCCCCCACAAGATATACCTGTGGATTGACTTTTTGCATTTCGGTGCGAAATTCTGCCCAAAAATCATGATTTTTATATTCTTCCCACTCAGGATAAATATGCCGTGCCGCATCGAGTCGAAAGCCATCTACTCCCATTTTAAGCCAAAACTGCCCTATTTCATAAATCGCCTTGCGCACTGGAGGATGGTCACAGTTGAGGTCGGGCATACCTCTCCAAAACAGACCGTAGTATTTTTCGGTGGTATCGGGCCATTCATGCCAAGGATTTCGATCCCATGTATCGGGCGTAACTTCGCGCGTAGCAATGCCTAGCTCTTCGATTTCTTCGGGGCTTTTCCAGTTGTAGAAATGTCGATAAGGATTGTCGGTACCCCTAACCGACTCCTGAAACCAAGGATGATTGGCACTTGTGTGATTGATGACTAAATCCATGATAACGGCAATGCCACGCGCGTGAGCTTCTGAGAGTAGCCGCCGAAAATCGTCGAGCGTACCATATTCTTTGTCGATGGCGTAGTAATCAATTACATCATATTTGTGATAGCTTGGAGAGGTAAAAATAGGAGTGAGCCAGATAGCTTCAATACCTAAGTCGGTGAGATAATCTAATCGGGAAGTGATACCATTGAGGTCACCGATACCGTCGCCGTTTGAATCACAAAATGAGCGAACGAAGATTTCGTAACAAATGCGGGGGTGAGACAAGATATATAGGGTTATAAACGGGTAGGATTGAAAACTTTAAGGGATTTTATAGCCCGAAAATCACGTTCGTTATCTGTCAGCAAGGTTAATTGATGGATTAAAGCGGTCGCCCCTATAATTGCATCCGGGGTTTTCATTCGATACTTTCGCCTGAGTGCTATGGTTTTTTGGGCTACTTCATCCGAAAGAGAATAGATAGTAGAATCTTCTATAAATATCTCAATTTGCTGATACAGCATTTTATCAGTAGTTGTCCAGCTCAATAACTCTATTTTAGTGATAATGGAAATATTACTTTCTATTTCAAAAATAGAGTCCATAAACTCATACCCTTTCTCAGGAAGAAGCCCATTCAAATACTTACTTATAATAGAACTATCTACCAAGAAACGTTTCACCATTCTTCTCTGATTTCTTTGAGATGTGATTCTAAACGGCGCCCTTCCTCGCCTAAAATACTTCTTTTAAGACCAATAATACGATTTTTTTTTGCAGGCTTTTCAGTTTTTGACTCAATGGGTAAAATAATAATTTGCACCCTTTTTGCATCGAAATCTGGAGGGAGTGAATAGGTTATCTTGTGGGCTTTTACCTCTATTATATCACTGATTGCATTCATAAAATATGAAATTTTACCAAATATAACCTTTTTATACTGAGAGTTTTGCTATTCTTGTCGCCTCGCCAATATCTTCTGCATATATTTCCCCAAAATATCAAACTCCAAATTGACAATATCTCCTACCTGAAGCTGATGAAAGTTGGTATGCTCGTAGGTATATGGAATGATAGTGACGCGGAAACTATCGTCTTTTGAATTAAAAACAGTCAGACTCACGCCATTGACACAAATCGAACCTTTTTCGACGGTGATATTACCAATACTTTCATCGTATTGGAAATCGAAAAGCCAACTTCCTCCCACCTCTTCGATGTAGGTACAAATCCCCGTTTGGTCCACATGCCCTTGTACAATATGCCCATCAAAACGCCCATGCGCTGGCATACAACGCTCGATGTTTACTTTGGTGCCTATTTTCCACTGCCCTAAATTGGTTTTTTTGAGGGTTTCATCTACCGCCGTCACGGTGTAAGATTGCTCCTCTAAACTCGTCACAGTCAAACATACGCCGTTGTGACTCACACTCTGGTCGATTTTGAGTTCTGATGCCAAATGCGATTGCAGCCTGAAAGTGAGATTGGTACCTTCAGCCAAGATTTCGATTACTTCGGCGGTAGTTTCAACAATACCCGTAAACATAGATTTCGAGATTCAAAAAGATAAACCAGCTAGTGAAGCCACTAGCTGATTAGTCAAAAATTTATTTAAGAAGTCCTAGCAAATAGCGTCCATAACCACTTTTCAATAATGGTTGGGCGATTTCGCGAAGTTGTTCTTCGTTGATAAAACCCATGCGATAAGCCACTTCTTCAATACAACCAATTTTAAGCCCTTGACGTTCTTCGATTACTTCTACAAATTGCCCTGCTTGCATTAGAGAAGCAAAAGTACCCGTATCAAGCCAAGCAGTACCACGATTCAGTACGCCTACTTTCAGTTTACCTCTTTCAAGATAAACACGATTTACGTCGGTGATTTCTAACTCTCCACGTGGGCTAGGTTTGATATTTTTAGCAATTTCTACTACTTCGTTATCGTAAAAATAAAGCCCCGGTACGGCATAGTTTGACTTAGGATTTTCGGGTTTTTCTTCAATAGAAAGCACATTAAAATCCTTGTCAAATTCCACCACGCCATAGCGCTCAGGGTCGTGGACTTGATAAGCATATACCACTCCTCCTTCGGGATCGTTGTTGGCTTGGAGCAATTTACTCAATCCACTGCCGTAAAAAATATTGTCGCCCAGTACCAACGCTACTTTATCGTTGCCAATGAAATCTGCTCCAATGATAAACGCCTGTGCGAGTCCGTCGGGACTAGGCTGCTCGGCGTATTCAAATTTACACCCAATCCGACTTCCATCACCAAGGAGCTTCTGGAAGTGAGGTAAATCATGAGGCGTAGAAATAATGAGGATTTCACGAATACCCGCTAGCATCAAAATTGACAAGGGGTAGTATATCATAGGTTTATCATAAACAGGCATGAGCTGCTTGCTTACGGCCAACGTAAGTGGGTGAAGACGAGTGCCAGAGCCTCCGGCAAGAATAATTCCCTTCATATTTGGATGATTATCGAATTGGTTTCAATTGATTTGGTAGCAGGTATTAAGCTGATAAGCGCAAAAATAATAAATTAGCGTCATAACGCTGTTACCTATAAATAAAGCCCGTCTTGCAACGGGCTTTGACAAATATCTATTCAAAAACGCTTTCTAAGGCTGATTGTTTTCATTGGCAAGGGCAATCATGGTCGAAAGCTCATCCACAAGTGCATCGGTGTTGCCACCAAAGCCAATGCTTTTGAAACGAATATTGCCCGCTTTATCAATCACAAACTTGGTAGGAATCCCTGATACTTTATAAGAGGCCACTACTTCGTCTTTTTCGTCGAGCAATACATTGAATGTATATTTTTTCTTTTCGATAAAGTCAGCCGCGTTTTTGCGTTTGTCGGCTTCGGTTTGCCAAGTATCGATGAAAACAAAAGCTACATTGGGATCATTTTTAAATTTATCAACGGCTTTTTGCATGCCAGGAAAAGACATAATACAAGGCCCACACCAAGTAGCCCAAAAATCAACGACTACCGTTTTGCCTTTCAAATCGGCCAAGGCGACGGGCTTTCCTTCCAGATTGACCAGACTAAAAGCAGGCGCAGGTTTTAAAATCATTTTTTCGCGAAGTTCGGCGCGTGTACTTTCGGAAGCGATACGGTTCAACTCCGCTATGTATCCCTCAAAACCATTTTCATTTCCTTTTTCTTTCACGTATGCTTGTTTGAGAGCAGTATTGATAGCGTCATTAGCTTTCCCCTTCTTGACGGCATTTTCGGCCACTTCTTTGATAGCAGCAGGGTTCACTTTTTCTAAAGCTTGAATGTATCGCTCGTTCACCTCGGCATTTTTATAATGTCCATAAGTAACAGCCGCATCTTTCAAAAACGCCACAGCTTCGGCGGCTTTGCCTTGTTTGAGTAAAATATACCCGTAGGTATCAGCAAAGGTACTGTATTGATTTTCACGTCCCTTCCGAATTTTCGCATCAGTACTCGAAGAAGGGTCGCTAGCATGACGAGGCTGATTGATTTGCTCCTTGGCCCATTGAGTAGCTTGGGCCGATAGCTCGGCAGCTTGGTCTAGGTTTTGGTCTTTTTTTGCCAAATTCCATGCGATTGTGTTATACACTTGTATCGACTGAGATTTTAGTTCAGGGCGTGCTTCGGCCACTACTTTCTTGAAATCATCCCATTGATTAGAATCGGCGAGCATTCTCAAATAATTATTATGAATATATGTCATGTATTGCCATTCAACAGTTTTAGGCGCTGACGGGAAATTACTCCAGACCTTAGCATATTCTTTTTTCTTGTCGGCAATTGCTGATTTGGTACGTACAAAATTGCTATACATAGCTACCATATCTTCTTTTTTACCAAACTTACTTTCTTTCACTTTTTGGATAGCTTCGGCTTTTTCTTTTTGTTGAAATCTTTGATAAACTTGTTGTAACGTACCCAATTCTTCTTCCTTTAAGTCAGTACTTTGGGCAAGCAAATCTGCATCGGCAAGGAGCTGTTTTTTTTCTTCTTCTTTCCGAGGACTCAGCGTAGAAGCATATTCTTTAAAAAACGTGCGTTTATTGGCAGGATAAAGGCTAAACTCTTTTTCCAAAAGCGATTTGGCTAGGTCAATATCACGGTCATCCAAGCCCATGTCATAATAATAGTTGGCATAGGCATAGCCTAGACTTGCATAGCTACCCGAAAGAGGCTTAGCATCGGGACCATACAACAAAAAGGCATAAGTTTGACCATTGTTAAAGTCTTTCTTTTCTTCGGTCTGGGGAATGATACAAAACGCGACAGCATCGGTTGGAGCCGTAATTTGCCCCTCAAACTTCGTTGCTTTTTTGGTTAGCACATAAGCTTGAGCGAGGGGCTCGTTATTGGTACGCAACCAATACACCACTGCTTCGATGGATGTTGCCTCTCTTAGCTTTGTTTGGCTAGGATCGTATGTTACCCCCATTGCTTGTCCTACGATAGGTCTATCAGTAGTTAATTTAAGGGAATTGCCAGTGTATTGAGCTATGGCACTACTACTCCAAATAAATAATAAAGTAGCATACAAAAGTGTTTGTTTCATGGGAAAGATGAAGTAAAATGTGGAGTATAAAGAGTTTGTATCACCAAAAGTCAAAAAAAACGGAAACAATCCCAAGTAATAAAACTCAAAATATAGGAATTAAAAAAGACCCCTCACCGAAGTAAGAGGTCTAATAGGGAAACCTTTACAAACTAAAATTAAAAATTTAGTCATTGATAGAAATAGAACCCGAGCTAGCTCTCATGCTGACGAGTGTTCCGCCGCCATTGAGTTTGCCGTTGATACGGTCTTTTTCCATAATACCGCTGAAGTTTTGGAGCGTACCTACATTTACACGATTAGCACGTAGGTCAAGGTCAAGTCCTTTGTTGAGGGGCATCTGTACATGAATTCCGCCTGCCGAAGTTGAGAGGTCGAGGTATTTGCCGAGAGTTACGATTTCGGCGTGGATACTACCAGCACTTGTGCTAGCTTTGAGGGCAGCAGCCACTCCCATAAGTCGAATCGACCCGCCCGAAGTAGACGCCACAAGCTCGCCTTTGATACCTCCTCCTTTGATGCTTCCTCCACTCGTAGTAGCTTTCACATAGCCCGTTACTTCATCCAATTGAATACTACCACCCGAAGTCACAAGTCTAATATCACCGTCACAAGCGTCGGCATGAATACTTCCACCGCTTGTGCTCAAATCTAATTGTTCACGGCAATTGGTCAAATGTATACTACCACCAGAGGTACGACCTTTGATGTTACCTCTTAATTCGTTGAGATGAAGGCTTCCGCCGCTCGTTGTAAAGTTTTGGACACCCGACAACCGCGCCAATTTGATACTTCCGCCGCTTGTGGCTAAGTCAGTAGTGGTTTTTTCGGGGACAAACACTTTAAAAGAAATACTGAGAGATTTTTTCCAATCCCAGCTATCGTTTTCGTTTTTACGTTTGGCTTTGCAAACGAGGGTTTCGCCGTCCAATGCCACCCTTACTTCATAATCTTGGAGACGCTCGTCGATTTCTTCCTTACTCATCGAAGACTTTCCGTTCCAATTGTTAGACCGTACATACATTTCTACCCTTGCTTCACCGCTTTCGCCTGTTACCTGAATGCTTCCTCCCGAAGTACGAACATTCAAGGCTTTAAAAGAAGAAGGACTAAATGTTTTGGTAAAATAAGGCTTGTCGTCGTTTTGGGCAAGCGCAACTGCGGCACTGCAAACAAGCATTGCGAAGGTTAAGAAGGTTTTCATGAGCTGTAAATTTATAAATGAGAGGATGAAATTGTTGGTGATTTTTTAGAAAGATGCTAATTTGATTCGTAACGTTGCACAGCCTCTACATTTTTTTCAAATAAAATGAAATTACTTAGTAAGAGGTATGTCTACGAAAGCAAAATCGTAAAGCAACAAAACAACAAGCAATTGATTATCAGAACTTAATTACCATTTAATCTTTTTTAGCTATAAGCTCTAGGCCGTAGGCGATAAGCTTATAGCTAAGGAGTTAATCCTATCTAATGCGTTAAATAATAAACGCCCATTCCAGCCAAATACCCTACCAATCCATACCCTGAGATTCGTTTGAGATACCATAAAAAATCAATTTTTAGGATACTCATAGAAGCTACGCCCGCCGCCGAGCCAATAATCAGAATACTGCCGCCCGTACCAGCACAATAGGCCAATAAATTCCAAAAATCATGGTCGGGTGCGTAAGTAGAAATAGGGTACATTCCCATAGCGGCTGCTACCAAAGGTACATTATCTACAATCGCCGACAATAACCCAATGAGGGCATTAATCAAATAAATACTCCCGAAAGTTTGGTTTAAATAAGTAGCCATCAAACGGAGGTGCCCCGAGGTATTGAGGGCGCCTACTGCCAATAAAATCCCTAGAAAAAACAAAATACTGGGTGTGTCAATCCGGTGCAACATAGCCGCTACTGAGTAGCCTTGTTTGTATTCGGGTTCTTTATGACGATGCAAAAATTCAGTAAAATACCATAGAAGCCCCACCGCTAGCAATATTCCCATATAAGGTGGATAGTGCGTAAGGGCTTTGAAAACTGGCACGGAGAGTAATCCTAAGCCCCCAAGTCCAAACATTAAATTACGCTCCAAAGGCGTAGTATGAGCATGGGCTTTCTTTTCTTTTTCGGTCACTTTAGGAGGCTCAATGTGGCCTCGTAGGGTATAAGAGGCTATCAACAAGGGAGTGAGAAGACTAACCGCCGACGGCAGAATCAAGGCTTTCATGACACTCAGGGTGGTTAGTTGTCCACCAATCCACAGCATAATGGTAGTCACATCTCCAATCGGAGACCATGCTCCGCCGGCATTGGCCGCTAAAATCACAAAGCCCCCAAAAAACCAGATATTTTCCTTGTCTTTAATAATCCGCCGAAGCAAAGCACACATGATGATAGCCGTGGTCATGTTGTCTAAGGCCGCTGATAAAAAGAATGTTATCCAAGAAATAATCCACAATAGAGTGACACGATTGGTGGTAGAGATGCGATCTGTAATTACCTTAAATCCATCATGCACATCTACCAGCTCCACGATAGTCATCGCTCCAAGTAGAAAGAAAAGAATACCGGCGATTTCCCCCAAATGCTCGAAGAGGGATTCATTAAGCGTCTCGTGAGCATCTCCGTTAGTTCCTTGGAAGGCGGGCATATAGTCATATCCAATGAGTAGTATAACCCAACAAAAAACCCCCGTCAATAAAGCGGAGGCTGCTTTGTCGATCTTGAGAGGATGCTCAAGGGCAATGAGCACGTATCCTAAGATGAATACGGCCGTCAGTAAAATAATCATGATAGAAAATTAGAGAGTTTGGAAATAGAGCCGAAAATTAGGGGTTCAAAAATGAATTTTCAAAAAATACATTTTCTTGCCCTTCTTTTAGTGGTTTTTTCACTTAGCCAAATATCCTACTGGGTTTAAATCTTGATGGAAGCTTTTCACATTTTCCCCAAAAAAAATAGCTGATTGACGGTCGAAAGGTTCAGTAGAATCGGTCGTATAAAAAACACAGCTTCCATTTTTGCTACACCGCTCATCAATTTCGGGATGCCTATGTAAATAATCTGTCAAACTTTTGGCGACGATTTCGGCTTGATTGATGATTTGGATATGAGCAGGTAAAAATTGGCGAATTTTCTGGATAAGGAGTGGATAATGCGTACATCCTAGCAGCACAGCATCAATATCAGGAGATTTTTTCAGTAAATTATCAATGTGTTTTTTTACAAAATAATCAGCTCCTTCTTTCTCGTATTCATTGTTTTCAATCAAAGGAACCCACATCGGACACGCTTCTTGAAAAACCTGAGTTTCGGGGAAGAATTTTTCAATTTCGACCAAATAAGATTCAGAAGCCACGGTACCTGCGGTAGCAAATATGCCAATATGTCCTGTGTGAGAAAAATTCCCAATGACTTCGGTAGTGGGCCGAATAACGCCCAATACCCTTCGGTCAGGAGCAATATGAGGTAAGTCTAGTTGTTGGATATTGCGTAAGGCCTTGGCCGAGGCGGTATTGCATGCCAAAATAACCAAAGGGCAACCTTTGGCAAATAGATGTTTGACGCACTCCAAAGTATAATGATATACCGTATCAAACGACCGTGTACCATAAGGCGCGCGAGCATTGTCGCCGAGATACATATAATCATAAGAGGGAAGCTGTTTTACTAATTCCTTCAAAATCGTGAGGCCTCCATAGCCCGAATCAAATACTCCAATTGCTCCTTGCATCGACATCCTACTTTTACGATTTACTTTAAAACTAAGTACCAAATAGAGTAGTCAAAAATTGAGCTACTGCCAACCCACAGTACGTACCGAGGGCATTGCCCAGAGCACCCACCAAGATAGCAGGCAGGTACAAATCTGGGCGATTGAGGCTTTTGGAAAGAGCCAAAGCCGAAGCAGAACCTCCCACATTGGCTTGCGACGCAATCGCCAATATATCCCAATCTTGCTTCAATAAGGCTCCGATTCCAAAAATAATACTGGCATGAACCGTAATGAGCACACTCACAAAAATGACCATGCTAAGAGCCAAAGTGCCATCTTTGAAGAGTGCTTCAATATCGCAAAATGCGCCAATCACTGCCAAAAATAAGTAAATACAAAACATAGCAAGTACTTTCATGCCGCGCAAACGCTGAATCACAGGCCACTGTGCTAGTCCTAAAGCCAAAGTCGTAAGTACCAAAATCGAAGGTATTTTGGGAAACCAAAGTGACACTTGGGTAGATACCAAAAGGCCAAAAGCCCCCAAACCGATTAAGATAGCTAAATCTTGGGGGGTGAAGGTCTCGGTATCGTTGGTGGCTGAAGATATATCTGCTTCAACTGAGGGCGAAACTTGGGTTGAAACAGAACTTGAACGAGGAAAATAACGATTCAACAACTGCGGCAAAAGAAGGGTTGATATCATCCACAGAGCCGTCAAAATATTATCTATTGCCGTGGCAGAGGCATACAAATGCCCCTCTTTGTTGATACCATAATGAAGAGCAATCGCGTTGAAGTTACTACTTCCTCCAATGTAGGTACCCGTAAACATCCCTCCTAGTGCATAATAAAATTCGCCAAAACCTTGGGGGCCTTTAATCGCCCAAATACCGGCGATAGCTCCCACGATAGTACCAAGTGTCCCTAGCAAAAAACTACCTATCATAGGCTTCCCAGCCTTTTGAATATCTTTTAGATTGACAGTAAGCAATAAATAAAAAATAGAAGTAGGGGCTAGGTAAGTAAAAATACCGTCATAAAGAGGGGGGACATCAGTAGAGGCGGGAATCAAGCCGATATTGGAAGTAAGGGCGGTAAACAAAATGACGATTAGTGCCGTCCCCAAGTGACGTAAATAAGGCAAACGTGCTAGCTGCTCAGAAATAACGATATTGAGCATCAAAACAACTAAGATAGCGAGTGGGTTTTGAAATAAAGGCATAGTAAGCTGAAGATGAAGTAGATTGCAGATGCAATATAAGCTTTCTTATCGCATCTGCACAATCGTAACTCCAGCACCACCACGGTCGGGGTGTTCGTCGTTCATTTTTCCTACTTGTTTGAATGACTTAAGATGATTCCGAACCAATTGCCGCAATATCCCGTCGCCTTTGCCGTGTACGATGCGTAGTTCGTCGTATCCTAGTACAATGGCATTATTGATAAAATCATCAAGCTCCACTATTGCTTCTTCGCCACGTTTGCCTCTGATGTCGAGATTAAAGCTAAAATTCAACATCTTTTCGTTGAGGTCAATGCCACCTAGTTTTGGGGCGGGGCTTTTTTCGCCTGTAGCTTCTTTAAAAGCCTTTTTGGAGACTTTTTCAAGACGATTGAGTTTGATATTGGATTTTAAATCTCCGATGCGTATTTCGGCATCTTTCCCTTTGAGAGCTAGGACTTCGCCTACCGTAGGTTGCCCTTTGATACGAACGAAACTACCCACGGCGATTTCGCCTTTTTCTGGTAAAAACTCTTCTCTTTCTGGTTCGATTACGGTTTCAATTTGGAGTTCCTTTTTCTCAAATTGCTCTAACTCTTGCCTCACGATTTTGGTAATATCTCTCTCGGCTTTGTTTTCCTTGATTTCCCGAATCGTGTTTTCGATGCGTTGGTTGGTTTCTGCTAAGAGCTGCTTCGCTTTTTGTTTGGCTTCATTCAGAATCTTTTTTTGCTCAGTATCAAGGCGTAATTGCAGCGCAGTCGTTTCTACAAGTTGTTGAGCCAGCTTGCGTTCTTTAATTCCTATCTCTAGGTTTTTGTCAGCAAATACTTTCTTTTCAATGTCTAGTTCTTTGAGCAGTTTTTCAAAATTGACTTGTTGAGTACCAAGCTTACCTTTAGCTCTTTCCACAACCGCCTTGGGAAGACCAATCTTAGAGGCGATTTCAAAAGCAAAACTACTTCCCGGTTTTCCAATTTCTAATTCATAAAGCGGCTCAAGGTGCTCTCCATCATAGCGCATTGCTCCATTGACCAAGCCGTTGGTTTTGTCAGCATAGGTTTTAAGATTGGTATAGTGGGTATTGATTACGCCATAGGCCCCAGATTTGGTAAGGTCTTCTAAGATAGCCTCCGCAATAGCTCCACCCAAACTTGGCTCGGTACCAGTCCCAAACTCATCAATCAAAAACAAAGTACGCTTGTGCGAAAACTGCAAAAAATGACGCATATTAGTCAAGTGACTACTATAGGTACTGAGGTCATTGTCAAGGCTTTGTTCATCGCCAATATCAATAAAGAGGTTTTGAAAAAGGCCTACCGTCGAATCTTCACGCATGGGTACCAACAAGCCACATTGTAGCATATATTGTACTAGTCCGAGGGTTTTCAACGCCACCGACTTTCCTCCCGCATTCGGACCCGAAATCACCAGAATGCGCTGATTCTGCTGGAGTTGGATAGTGAGGGGTACTACTTTTCTATTTTGTTTTTGGAAAAATAAAAAAAGCAAAGGGTGCTGTGCTAAACGCCAGTCCACAATAGGCTGATTGACAAATTTGGGATTGGTGGCACCGAGTATAGAAGCAAATTTTGCTTTGGCTCTGATGAAATCTACCATTCCTAAAAACTGATACGCTTTTTGTAAATCAGTCAAATGAGGACGGATTCGATTGGCCAATTCAATCAAAATCCGATTGATTTCGCGGCGTTCGGCATATTCTAGTTCTCTTATTTCGTTGTTGGCATCCAACACATCGGCGGGTTCGATGAAAAGGGTTTGCCCTGTGGCAGATTCATCATGCACAAAGCCCTTTAGTTTGCGCTTGTGTTCGGCCGCAATAGGTATCACCATGCGGCCATTTCTGACCGTCAATGATACATCATCTCCTACCCAGCCACTGCTTTTGGCGTGTTTGAGCATGGAATCGAGTTTTTTGCGTACACCTGCCGCTTCGGCAATCAACCTACGACGAATATCCGCTAATTGAGGAGAGGCATTGTCGCGGATTTGACCACGGTCATCGATGATACGATCAATGGCGTCACTGACCGATTTTTCTACTTTAATATTCCCTGCTAAATCTGTCAAAAACGGAAAGCGCCCTTCTTCTTGGTCGGCCAAAAACTTAAGTACTTGGCGAATAGTGCGTAGAGAAAGTTTTAAATCAAAAAACTCATCCAAGGAGAGCAACATGCCCTCTATTCTGATTTTTTCTAAAGCTGGCGTAGCATCCAAATAGTTTTGGGCCGGAAACTCCCCCGTCGTTTCTTCCAAAATGTTTTTCATTTCGGCAGTTTGGCGGGTAAGTTTATCAATCACGACAAAATTGTCGGAAAAGCGGATTTTTTGCACAAAAGCTTGCCCAAGTGGGCTTAGGCATAGCTCACTTAGCTGCTCGCGAATACGGTCGAATCCTAATTTTTGTTCTAAATCTTGCGGGTATAACATTTTAAAAAAAATAGCCACTATCAGAGCTTGAAACTTTGACTATGACAGATAAAGTTCCCACAAAGACATTATGGCACCTTAATTTAACTCTACTTTTAGGTTTACTTTAGCATTAAGTGCTTTAAAAACCTTTAAAATAGTGTCAATTGTAACATTTTTAGCATTTCGCTCTAATTTTGAAATTTGGGCTTTTTGTACTCCTATAAGTGCCCCAAGCTGTTCTTGAGTTAAATGTCTTTCCTTTCGTGTGTTTTTAATCGTGTCTCCTAATAGTTCTAATTTTAACTCAAACTCATATTGGTCACGCTTTGGAGTGCCTATTTTTCCGATGAATTCATCTTCTAATTCGTCTAATGTGTATGTTTTCATAAAAAGTGATTTTTTTTATTTTTAAACAATGACGAATTCATCGAATTTATACCATAACTATTCTTTTGTAAAATATCGTTTTTTCAACTTATCAGCTTTATCAATCTCTTTTGATGGAACTTCTGCCGTCTTTTTTACAAATTCATGCGTTGCTATTACCAGAACATTGCTTGATTTTCGTTTATCCCAAAACGCCAATAGACGATATTGTAAACCCTTATAAGAAGCCCGAAACTCCCAAATATCATTTCGCAGTTTTTTAAAAACCTTTACATCATTAGTACTTTGTGCTTTACGCAGGTTATAAATGATTTTCTCCCGTGTCGGTAGATCTAAGTCTGCTAAAAACTGACGTGCCTCACTCAAAAATTCTATAGTAAACTTTCTCTCATTTTCCATTTAAGCTTGTTTAGGGCTGTAAAAAAGGAACAACATTTTGCAAAAATAATCAAAATGTATCTTTATATGGAAACTTTTAGTGCTTTTTTTTCTACATTTACGTTTTTACCTTTGCACTAACGTTAAAAATAACTTATGTTTCAAATCATCCCTGCCATAGACCTCATCGAAGGAAAATGTGTACGCCTTACGCAAGGCGATTATAGTCAAAAAACGGTATACAATGAAAACCCATTAGAAGTAGCCAAGCAATTTGAGGATGCAGGCCTTAGTCGATTGCATTTAGTGGACCTTGACGGGGCAAAAGCCAAAAAAGTCGTAAACTGGAAAGTGCTAGAAACTATCTCTACCAAAACAAGTCTTCATATTGATTTTGGGGGAGGTGTACAGTCTGACGATGATTTAAGAGTCGTATTTGAATCAGGAGCCAAACAAGTCACGGGTGGAAGTATCGCCGTCAAAAATCCTGAGCTATTTGAAGGATGGCTTCAAAAGCACGGGGGCGATAAAATGATTTTGGGAGCCGACGCTCGCAATGAAAGAGTAGCCGTAAGTGGCTGGGAAGAAGGAACGGCGATTTGGGTATATGATTTTGTACAACAATGGGTAGAAAAAGGTGCTACCTATGTCATCAGTACAGATGTTGCCAAAGATGGATTGCTTCAAGGCCCTTCTTTTGATTTGTACAAAAAACTTCAACAACAATCTCCTTCTTTGAATATAATTGCGAGCGGCGGGGTGAGCAATTTGGGCGATATCGAAAAATTAGCCGAAATGAATCTTTTTGGCGTGATTGTTGGTAAAGCTATCTATGAAGGTCGGGTATCATTGTCAGAGCTTAGCAAGTGGATAGCCTAGAAATAATAATGATTTTTACTTAAGAAAAATACAGGCAACTCATTGATTTAAGCCTCAAAATATACACCTATCCAATTTTTTCTTTGATTAGTGTAATACAGACATTAATTCGGCATTCAAGAAAATAATCAGAATTAAATTTGGTGTTTCCTTTACACTTTAAAAAAAATTTGGCAAATACTTGCACAATATTTTTTTTATGTTTTATCTTTGGCACAACGAACAGACGCAAATAATTTTTCTTCAACTTAAACCTACGGAGGATACAATATCGAAACAAAGCTTTACGTTAACTAATTGTACATACTGAAATGGAAAAGTACCAAGTTAGCGACAGTGATCTGGTTTCATTGTACGTTCATGGCAACGAAAAAGCCTTTGAAAAACTCGTTCAGCGTCACAAGTCCAAGATTTACACCACTATTTATTTGATTGTTAAAGATCAGTACGTAGCTGAGGATTTAATGCAGGACAGCTTCGTTAAAGCTGTTGAAACGCTTAAATCTGGTAAGTATAACGATGAGGGCAAGTTTTTGCCGTGGATACTGAGAATTGCTCACAATTTGGCTATTGACCATTTTCGGCGCGACAAACGCTACCCCGAAATAGTGTTTGAAGACGGAAGCAACGTGTTTAATACGTTAGACTTTTCAGAGGACTCAATTGAGTCACTTCAGATTCGTCAAGAAACGCACGAACACCTTCGCGAACTGATTCAACGATTGCCGGATCCTCAAAAAGAAGTGCTTATTATGCGGCACTACGAAGACATGAGTTTCCAAGAAATTGCCGATGCCACAGGAGTGAGTATCAACACGGCTTTGGGGAGAATGCGTTACGCGCTGATCAATTTGCGAAAGCAACTCAGCAAACGCGTTCCTATATATGACACAAACGTTTACCCCAGATGATGTAATTCGGTATGTTTATGAAGAAACTACCGATGAAGAAAACACGCTCATTGAAGATGCTTTAATGAGCGATCAAGAGCTTTTAGAGTTTTATCTTGAGACTCTTGAGATAAAAATGCTAATGAACAAAATAGAACGTACCCCTTCTAAGGGTGTCGTTGCTAACATTCTGGAGTATTCACAAAATTATAAGAGCAGTCTGCCGGTAGCCTAATGTGCTGAAGGTTGGCTGCTTTTTTGTTTTGTGTAATATTCTTTCTCCTTCTCAATTTTTGAGAAGATGATGCTTTTTTAACTCTTCGTCTATCACGTGATAGCATTTGTCTCTTAGTAGTGAGACATCTTGAGAGGTTAGACCTATGGTAAGCAAAGGCTCGTGTACTATCGCTCGCATTGGGTATCTATGCAAGCGAATAGGATTTTTGTCTGGTAAAATTTTATAATTGGTCAATAGGGTAATCGGCACTACCGGTACTTGTTGATGAATAGCCATCCTAAAAGCCCCGTCCATCCAAGGATAGTGCATTTTGGGTGGCTGTTTTGTTTTGATACCCCCTTCAGGATAAATCACCACGCTCCTATTTTGTGATAAGGTCTTGATCGCCTTGTTGAGAGAGGATACACGGCTTTGGCTATTTTCTCGGTTTACTTGTATGTGCAAGTGGCGAAACATATACCCAAACAAAGGAATATTTTTTACGCCATGCTTTCCGACAAAAGCAAAGTAATTTTCTAGAATAACCCCCATCACTGCAATATCTAAGTATGAAAAGTGATTGGCACAAAAAACATAGGCTTTGTCAGTAGAAGGTTTATAACGATATTCTATTTCGATTCGGATGCCTGCTAATGGAAAGAAAAGCTTACCCCAAAGTCGATTAAGCCAATGAGCATACGGTTTCCATTGACGACGTTGTAAGCAAATAAACATCGCAGGAAATAAAATCAAAAAGATAATGATAAGCCATAAGCCACACCAAATCGTATAAAGAAGTTTCATCAACGAAAATTGTAAATGACAATACCAAAAATGTAAAAGTAATTGTCGAATATTGAACAAGAAAATCTTTTAGAGAAACCTTTCACTAAGTCTCAAAATCAAATGAAAAAAGTTGTATTCTATCAATTTGGCAAGCCTTCCGATATTTTAGCAGAAGAGGAAGTGGCTACCCCCGTTCCTAATGCCGATGAAGTACTTATCAAGGTGATAGCAAGCCCTATCAATCCCTCTGATATTATGTTTGTTCAGAATTTATATGGTATTCGACCTCATTTACCCTCAGGCGCGGGTTTTGAAGGAGTGGGCATTGTAGAATCTGTTGGCGAAAACGTCAAAATACCCATAGGTACACGGGTAAGTTTTACCGGAATCGGGACCTGGGCAGAGTATGTTGTTACTAATCACCGCACTTTGATACCCGTACCCGAAGCCATGCCAGATGATGTAGCAGCGCAGTTGTTTGTCAACCCCTTTACGGCAGTAGCAATGGTAGAAGAATCAGGCGTAAAAAGCGGCGAATGGCTCATGATTACAGCAGCCGCCTCGGCGCTCGGCAAAATGGTGATTCAGATTTGTAAAATGAGAGGAATCAAAACCATCGGGACAGTACGCCATAATGACCATACAGAAGACCTTAAAAGACTCGGAGTGGATGAAGTAGTGAATACCTCAGAAGAAAATCTCCTTAAAAAAGTCCAACATATCACCAAATACGAAGGCGTAAAAGCGGTACTAGAGTGTGTAGGTGGCCACACAGCAAGCGAAGCCGTGAAATGTATGAGTAGAGGAGGATTAATGCTTATATACGGCTCACTTAGTCTACAAGATCCTCAAGTAAATGTAGGCCTGATGATATTCAAAGAACTGACATTGAGGGGATTTTGGCTTACTGATTGGATGCGTAGGGTAGATTTCAACACCCGTCAAAGAGTATCTCAAGAAGTAATAAACCTACTTGTAACTGGTCAAGTACAAATACCTATAGAAGCAGTATATGGATTGGATGAAATCAAAAAAGCAGTTTCTCATGCCGAAGCATCAGGACGGTGGGGTAAGGTCTTACTCAAGCCTTAGATTTATTTTAGAGTAATGTTGATAGAGCTTTTATTGTAAGCGGCAAAGCATCCAAGTCCATTTTGGATATTAGTTGGAATCAAAGTAGGTTCGCTAAAGGGGTTGTCGTCATCAAACGAACGGACGGTTCGGTGGTAATCATAGTAGTTTTTATCACAACTAAGAAGCATTAAGGTTACTTGTCGGGAGTTTTGTACGGGGCGAGTGAGCGTATAAGCGCTTATTCTGCCAGCGTCTGAAATCATGGTTTCACCATCAGTATTTTGGTCTGATACCAAATCTCCAAGACGACTTTTATCCCTAAAGTTGATATTGGTAATATTGGGCATCATTTGATAGTTGTTAGGCCCTGTTTGTATTTTTTCTATTTGGAATAAATAGCCCGCTACTCGGTAATAATTAACCTGATTTGGGACGTCTTGCCATACAATGCGGTATAGATAGTCGTAATAAGTTTGAGCTGATGAAAACATGGAGATTGAAAGTGTAGAATCAAATTTTATTTCTTTGATAAATGTGGCCTTAGGGACAGTACAAGACGATTGAACTGTTTGGTCACCAAGGGTGACTTTCAAAGAATAAGTTTGACCTTCCACGATAGGCATTTCTTTTACAGATATTCGGTACACCAAATCTTTGGTATTGAAAGGAAGTTTGACTTCCCGATTTTGGCTAGAAAGCAAAACAGTTGCCCCTGCTAAAGAAGCCGAACTGCCAGTATTATTATATATATTTCCTAGCACTTCGTTGCTTCGATTTACCATGATATTGATTGCGGTATCTTGAGGAGACAGATAGCCGTGTATCACAAGTTTATTAACAGTCTGAGGCAATAGACTAGGATCAACATCTTTGATGAGGGTATCACAAGCAGTAAATACGCCTAACAGAAGCAGAGTAACGATTGTTGCGACTATTTTCACAGTTCTAAAATTTAAAGTTATAGCTTAAAGTAGGAACAATCGGAAAAATCGAAACGCGTTGTAATACTCTTTCATTACTGATGACTTTGCCTGCGCTATCGTATACGGGGCGAGTGATTAAATTATAAAAAAATGGATTTCGCCGATTATATAAATTATAGACACTTAATTCCCAAGTACGCTCGTGATAGCGCTTTTTCTTGTGAAATTGGAGACTTAAATCAAAACGATGATAGGGCTCAGCTCGAAAGCTATTTTTAGGGCCATAGTCACTTACGGCTCTTCCTCCTCCAAAAGTAGTATTGATTAAAGAAGAGTTGTTGTTGCTTAAATAGGGAATAGTAGCATTCTGAAAAGCCGTATAATTACTTTGAGGTAGAGTGAGGGCATTGCCTGTACCATATACCCAAGTCCCTGACAACGTGATACGCGGTGAAAGCTCATAAATACCCACAATCGAAAAATCATGGCGTCGGTCATAGCGAGGAAAGAAAGTTTTGCCGGCATTAAGCTCCGCAAATTGCCATTGAGTCCAAGATAGGGTATAGCCAATCCAACCCGACAATTTCCCTGTTTTTTTCTGTAACAATATTTCTGCTCCATACGACCAGCCTCTACCGGCCGTGAGATTATCATCCCAGCGGATTTTATCGGCGCCTTCAGGGCCATCTATCAACAAAAAACTTGCTCCTTCTTTATAGTTAACGATGTTGTTCATGGTTTTGTAATAACCTTCAATCGACAAAGCAAGCCCTCTTTTGCTGAAATCTTTGGCAAAACCCGCCGCAACTTGACCTGATTGCTGAGGCGCGATTTTGTCGGTACTTGGTACCCAAAGATCAGTAGGCAATCCTATCCCTGTATTGGAAAGCAAATGGATGTACTGATTCATACGAGCATAGGAAGCTTTGAAAGACAAATCCGAACGCAACATAAAGGCTGCTGAGATACGAGGCTCGGGGCGTAAATAGCGTTTTGTCTCAGCCTGAAAATAACTTATTCTTAACCCCGCATTTACTTTCAGCCTATTGGTAGGTTTCCAGGTGTCTTCTACATATATCCCCGATTCTACATTGTCTAAAGCCTCTACTTCCGTTTTAAATTGTGCAATGTCAGAATCTTTGACCACTACGGCACTAGGGGTAAACCGATGCAAGGTAGTCGAAACGCCAAAGCGTAAAGCGTGCTGTGGATTAGGGAAATAATCAACGTCGTATTTGAATCCCCAATCTCTCACTCCAGAGCTGTATCTAAGTTCGTATTCGTTCTGGGTAGTTCCACTGGTGCGGGTATCTTTGGCGTAAATCTGAAATTTGTAATTACTAAAAATGAGTGAGGCGTTCGAAAACATTTTCTCATTGAAGAGATGATTCCAACGAACTGTGCCTGTAGCATTGCCCCAATTAAGCCCACCTTCGCTTGAAGAAGACGAACTATTGTCTCTAAAGAAAAATCGATCTTGTCCGAAATAGCCACTAGCGTATAGCTTATTTTTTTGTCCAAAATCATAATTTAGTTTGGCATTCAAATCATAAAAATAATATCCTCCTGTACTATTACCGTCGTTTTGGGCAGCAATGAGCGGACGGGCCAAAAGGTCAAGATAAGTACGCCTGCCTGATACTAAAAAAGAAGATTTGCCTTTTTTGATTGGGCCTTCAAGGGTAAGTCGTGAAGCAATGAGCCCCCCGCCTCCTTCTCCGTGAAGCTTTTCTTTGTTGCCTTCTTTCATATTGAGCTCAATAACCGACGAAAGGCGCCCTCCAAAACGAGCCGGAAATCCCCCCTTTATAAGCTCTACACTTTTGAGCGCATCTCCGTTAAACACCGAGAAAAATCCAAACAAGTGACTTACATTATAAACGGGGGCATCATCCAGAATCACAAGGTTTTGATCGGGGCCTCCTCCTCTTACATAAATCCCCGTTTGTCCTTCCGAGCCTTTTTGTACACCAGGCATAAGCTGTAGCACACGCAGGACGTCTTTTTCACCCAAAAAAGCTGGAATTTTCTTGATTTGCTGCACCGGAATATCGATTCGGCTCATCTGAGGCGATTCACTTATACGCTCATTGTCACGCTTACCAGAGACTACCACTTCTTCCAGCTGCCGTCCTATCGGCGCTAAAGAGATATTTAGTTCAGTGTTTTTATTTAATCGAAAAGTACGCTGTACGGTTTCATATCCTACAAAAGAAAAGGCTATTGTGACAGAATCATTGCTAGGGAGAGTCAGAGAATAAAAACCGTAAGTATTGGAGGTGGTGCCAGTAGTGGTTCCGGGTAAAAAAACATTTACTCCAATAAGCTGCTCTTGACTCCCTTGCTCTCTCACAAATCCACTTACCGTAAAGCGTTGCTGAGCACAAATCGACAAAGAGAAAAGAGAAAAAAATAAAAAGTACCTCATTCGATGGCTGTTTAGGTAATGAGTCGTAAGTTTGAATTTTTATTTTTAATAACGAGCCTATTACATAAAATAGTGTCAACCCTAGATTTACAAAGGTGACATTAGGCTCTAAACGTATAGATTGAGATGCAAACTATTCTTATTCTTAATGCCCGTATCGTCAATGAAGGACAAATCTTAGAACAAGACATTTTGGTAAAAAAAGCTTTTATCGATACCATAGCTCCTAATCTTTCGCATCTAGTGGCCGACCGCATCATTGATGCCAAAGGCCAATATTTATTGCCAGGAGTCATAGACGACCAAGTACACTTTAGAGAACCCGGACTCACCCACAAAGCATCTATCTATACCGAAGCCAAGGCTGCCGTAGCTGGTGGAGTGACTTCCTTCATGGAAATGCCCAATACAGTACCCAATGCCCTTACTCAAGCATTGTTGGAAGATAAGTACCAAATTGCCTCTAAAACATCGTTGGCTAACTACTCTTTTTTCATGGGGGCCTCCAATGACAATTATGATGAGGTCATGAAAACAATCTGCCCTGATGTATGTGGAATCAAGATTTTTATGGGTTCTTCTACTGGCAATATGCTAGTTGATTCGCCTGATGTGCTAGAAAAACTATTTTCAACGGCTCCTTGTCTCATTGCAACCCACTGTGAAGATGAGCCTACAGTACGTCAACGTACCGAAATGTTTAAAGAACGCTACGGAGACCAAGTCCCCTATGATATTCATGCCCTGATTCGAAACGAAGAGGCTTGCTTGAAATCGTCGTCGTTGGCGGTGAGCCTTGCCCAAAAATACGGTACCCGTTTACACATATTGCATATTTCGACGGGCGAAGAAGCTTCACTTTTTGAAATAGGGAGTTATGGAAACTCATCCATAAGCGATACAGAAAAGCGGCAAAAAAAAATCACCTCCGAAGCCTGTGTACACCATTTATGGTTTAACGCCGAAGACTACCACCGACTTGGAAATTTGATAAAGTGCAATCCCGCTATCAAAGCGCCTCATCACAAGGAACAAATACTACAGGCCGTTTTAGACAATCGTATCGATGTAATTGCGACCGACCATGCCCCTCATACATGGGATGAAAAATCCAAAGGATATTGGGCTGCCCCTTCAGGCTTGCCTTTGGTGCAGCATTCTCTCAATATTATGCTCGAATTTGCAGTCCAAGGCAAAATCTCCCTTGAAAGAGTAGTGGAGAAAATGAGCCACGCCGTAGCAGATGTATTTAGAATCGAAAAACGTGGCTACATTCGAGAAGGGTATTGGGCAGACTTGGTACTGGTTGATTTGAGCCAAACTACCTTCGTATCCAAAGAAAATATTTTATTCAAATGCGGCTGGTCTCCCCTAGAAGGTACGACGTTTCAATCTAAAGTGACTCATACATTGGTATCAGGGCATGTGGTCTACGCAAATGGTACTTTTGACGAATCGATGCAAGGCAAACGTTTGCGTTTTTCTCATTAAGCCTCAAAAACTAACTCGGTTCACCCCACGTTTTATCCGTTTCATCGGGAATAAGAGTGCGTTTGTCATTTTTTTTTGGTGTGATGCAACCTTCCATCACACCTTTGCATCATAATGTTGTGTGAAGCAAATCTTCAATGTTTATGTGACAAACGGATGGATTTAGCGAAGAGCCAAAAACATCTACCACTTATCCCGAAAATTTGCCTTCTATCACTAATAAAGCAAAAAACAAGGTACTTTGTATTGCATAATACCATAGCAAACATATATCTTTGTATCAACATTACAGCCAGACAATAAAATAGATAAAAAAATCGACCATTTTAAAACCCGTACAGTCATGAAAGCTATCACCCTCGCCGCCGTTTTGTGTTTGTTAAGCACTTCTGCTTTTTCGATTGGTCGTCCTCACAATATCTTTGCTAACCACAAGGCTTTAGTGGAACGTACAGCGGTAAATCAGCCGAAAAAAGTAAACGTAACCCCGAGTACTTCGGTATTGAAAGATGTGACTACCAAAGCACAAAATAGCGCGGAGGAAACTCGTCAAGCTGTTTCGACGATTGGGAGTATTGTGGCAATATTTTGGAAATTAATTAATTCATAACAAAAAGCGATAAGTTTTAGCGCTTTTGTATACATCCTTTCTAAAAATTTAAACCAACTATATCAAGTTGGTTTTTTTTGTGTCAATTCTTATTGAGCAAGTCTTACGCCTTGAAATAACTTTTGTATTCTTTGGTCCAGTGGTAAGCTCCAAAAGCAGCAATAAAGCAAAACACAAAATACAAAAGTGAATAAAGCTTCACGTCTTTGATATAATACATGTAAGTGGCAATAATATCAATCAACAACCACACATACCAAGATTCAATTTTTTTACGAATCAACATAAAAGTCGCCACCACACTCATGATAGTCGTAAACGAATCCATGTAGGGAAAAGCACTGGGAATACTAAATAAGCGAGGAAACCACTCATGAAGGTTTTTGGCAAAATGCCCCATCAGAAACGTCGCCCCTACCCCACTTATCCCAAGCACTATCCATTGGGTCAAGGAAAGTTTACTTATTTTTAATTCATTTTTTTGGTTGGCCTCTTCTACTTTAGGAAATTTCCACTGCCACCAGCCTATTAGGTTTGTAATAAAAAAGAAAACCTGCAAAAACATATCAGGATAAAGCTGGATTTGGTAGAACATCACAAAAGCTAGAACTACATTAAAAAGACCTATAATCCAACTCCATACATTTTCACGAGCCGACAACCACACCGCCACTGCTCCTGTAATAGTAGCCCAAAACTCCAAATGGCTCATTTTATAACCCAAAGCCTCAAAAAAAATGGTGTTAATATCAAAAAAATTCATTGTGTGTTCTTTGCGTGTTTGCTTGAATGGAAGTATGTTCACCAAACAAATTATTTTTTTGTACAATAGTGCAATTTTAGCTTGAAAAAGTCTATTTTGCGTCACATAACCCTCGAAGAATCATCCTCCAATATCAATATTATGGCAAAATCAGCAAAAACTAAAAAAGAAGTCGTAGCCGAAGTTCCCGCCCCAAAAAAAACTCGCAAAAAAGCTGAAATCGTACCCGAACCTATCGTAAATGACCCTTTGCAGGGTGTCGAAAATTACTCTCGGCTTACTGATTTTGATATATATCTTTTTAAATCTGGTAAACACTATAAGCTATACGAAAAGCTCGGCTCTCATGTAATGGAATACAAGGGAGTAATAGGGACTTACTTTGCCGTGTGGGCACCAAACGCCCAATACCTATCGGTCATTGGGGATTTTAATGGTTGGAACAAAGGAAGTCATCCTTTAAGCCTACGTTGGGACAACTCAGGAATATGGGAAGGTTTTGTGCCTCATATAGGGCGAGGCGAAGTTTATAAGTATTTTATTAAATCCAATATCAATGACGCCGAAATTGAGAAAGCCGACCCCTTTGCTCTTTGGTGCGAAGTAGCTCCCAAAACGGCTTCTGTAGTATGGGATACATGGCACGAATGGCAAGACGCTGAATGGTTGCGCAATCGCCGTAAACACAACTCTCTCACTTCGCCTATATCGGTATATGAAGTGCATTTGAGTTCGTGGATGCGAGACCCTGCTGAGCCTACAAGATTCTTAAACTATCGGGAAATCGCCGATAGTCTCGTAGGATACGTCAAAGATATGGGATTTACGCACGTAGAATTGATGCCTATTATGGAAGCCCCCTATCCTCCCTCATGGGGCTACCAAATCACGGGTTATTTTTCTTGCGCGTCGCGTATGGGTGCTCCACAAGATTTGATGTACCTCATTGAGCGTCTTCACCAGGAAGGCATCGGTGTGTATATGGATTGGGTGCCGTCGCATTTTCCAGGCGACGCCCACGGTCTTTTTGCGTTTGATGGAACGCACCTTTACGAACACGCCGACCCCCGTAAAGGCTATCACCCTGATTGGAAAAGCTTTATCTTCAACTATGGCCGCAATGAAGTCCGCTCCTTTCTTATTTCTAACGCTATATTTTGGCTTGATCGCTATCATGTAGATGGACTTAGGGTAGATGCAGTCGCTTCAATGCTCTATCTTGATTATTCTCGTAAACACGGCGAATGGATTCCAAATGAATTTGGTGGACGCGAAAACCTAGAGGCCATTGCCTTTTTGCGTGAGCTAAACGTAGCTATTTTCAGCGAATTCCCAGATGCACAGACGATTGCCGAAGAATCTACTGCATTTCCCGGCGTATCTCGTCCCACATACATAGGAGGACTCGGTTTTGGTATGAAATGGATGATGGGCTGGATGAACGATACCCTCAAATATTTCCAAAAAGACCCTATGTATCGTCGTTGGCACCAAGACCAAATTACATTTAGTCTAGTATACGCCTTTTCCGAAAACTTCATGCTTCCTCTATCTCACGATGAAGTAGTATATGGTAAAGGCTCCCTACTTGATAAAATGCCCGGCGATGAGTGGAAACGCTTTGCTAATCTACGTCTTTTGTTTACTTATATGTACACACACCCAGGCACCAAGTTGCTTTTTATGGGTGGGGAATTTGGCCAACTAAAAGAATGGAATTTTGAGCAATCGCTTGATTGGCATCTCCTCCAACTTGCGCCCCACAAAGGAGCCCAAAATTGTTTGAAATCATTGAATCATTTGCTCAAAAACCAACCTGCCCTTCACGACTATAACTTCTCTGCCGAGGGTTTTGAGTGGATTGATGCCCAAGACCGCGACAATAGTATCGTTGTTTTTTCACGCAAAGGAATTAATCCCAGCGATACTTTGGTGGTAGTTCTCAATATGACACCCACACCTCAGAGAGGTTATCGTATTGGTATCCCAGCAGCGGGTGAATGGGAAGAGGTTTTCAATAGCGATGCTTCAGATTTTTATGGTAGTGGGGTGAGTAATACCCAACAAATCGAAACAGAAAATCTCAAGTGGCACAATCAGCCCCAGTCAACGGTGATCACCATTCCTCCTTTAGGTGGGATTGTTTTGAAGAAAAAACCTTAATCTATTTTAAAAATCAATAATGGATTCTGTTTTTTTTACAAAAATCTTTTTTCATATCTTATTGAACATAAGATGATTGGATTTAATAAAAACAAATAGTTATTAGTTTCATCTTATTTATTGAAATTTTTATGTCTTTCTCGGCGTTAATTCGAATGTAGGGTTTATACACTAAACATTAACATACATTGCCATGAAAGACCGTATCTTGACCATCCTAGAAGAATTTGGCGTAGAGCGCCGTACCGTAAATGATCAGGTTCATTTTGTCAAAGATTTGGGCTTCGATAGCCTCGATACCGTAGATTTGATGATGAAACTTGAACAGGAATTTGGACTTCGCATTCCAGATGAAGACTATCATAAACTCACTACTATGAGTAAGTTGATGCAATATTTGGAGGAAGAACAAAACGTCGCTATGGCATAAGAGGTCTTATTTCCAAACATTCATAGAGAGGATATAACTACCTAAGTTGTATCCTCTTTTCATATTTAGTTATTTCTTTTAGGTTTAGGTATGCACCCTCTTTTTTCGGACGAATATTACATGCAAATGGCGCTCTATGAGGCTGAAGCTGCCGCCGAAGCGGGCGAAATCCCCGTGGGTGCCGTTGTGGTGTGCCAAAATCGCGTGATTGCGAAGACCTTCAACCACACCGAAAAACTCTCTGACGTCACGGCTCATGCCGAAATCCTTGCCATCACCGCCGCCGCCGAATACTTAGGAAGCAAATACCTCAAAGATTGCACACTCTATGTAACCCTCGAACCCTGTGTAATGTGTGCAGGAGCGCTTTATTGGTCTCAAATCAGCAAAATTGTATATGGGGCTTCCGACGAAAAACGCGGCTTTTCGCTCATTCAACCTTCTATTTTACATCCAAAAACTATCGTTAAAAAAGGCGTTTTAGAGGTAGAAATATCCCAATTGTTGAAGAAATTTTTCCTCAAGCTGCGAACGTAATCGGCTGGCATGGTGTTTTGGAGTCGAATCTTAATTTTTTAAAACTTCATAAATTCAATATCTACTATGGCTTTTACATTAGCTCCTCTGCCCTACGCCTCTGATGCGTTAGAGCCTCATTTTGACCAAGCTACCATGGAAATCCACCACGGTCGTCATCATAATACCTACGTTACCAACCTCAACAATGCGGTAGCAGGTACTCCCAACGAAGATAAAAGCTTAGAAGAATTGGTAGCCAATGCAGGGGCGATTTCTCCAGCAGTACGCAACAATGGCGGTGGTCACTGGAATCACACTTTCTTTTGGGGAATTTTGTCGCCCAACGGCGGTGGAGAACCTGTAGGTGCTTTGGCTGAAGCTATTGATGCAAAATTCGGTTCATTCAGCGCTTTCAAAGATGAATTTAAAAAAGCAGCCCTTGGCCGCTTTGGCTCAGGATGGGCATGGCTTATCAAAACTGAAGACGGAGGCGTAGCGATTACTTCTACTCCTAACCAAGACAATCCTTTGATGGACATCGCCGATGCAAAAGGAACTCCTATCATCGGACTTGACGTATGGGAGCACGCTTATTATTTGAAATACCAAAACAAACGCCCTGATTACGTAGATGCTTTTTGGAATGTAGTAGATTGGAACGTAGCAGAAGCTAACTTTCAAGGCTAAGTAATCTTTTAGGACAAAACCTATAGCTACGGCGACAAACTGTGTAAAACGGCAGTTTGTCGCCGTAATTATTTTTTAAGGTTACATCATAAAATATTGCAACGCCCTCACTCTCAAATACGTAAGACCGTTAGATAAACTTATTGGGGTTTGTTTGTGTTTTCCCTTTAAATTTGCAATCATCAAAATCTTAATTTGTTCACATTGACACCTTCCATGGCAGCAATAAATTGTTCTTTTTGCGGTAGGCGCAAAAACGAGGTTCAACTTCTCCTTTCCGGAATTGATGCCCATATCTGTAATTTCTGCATCGAACAGGGCTATGGCGTAGTTCAGGAGGAATTGTATCCTAAAAAGAAAAAGGAAAAAACGAGCACACCTAAGTTTAACCTTGTCAAACCTCTTGAAATCAAACGCTATCTTGACCAGTATGTGATTGGTCAAGATGAAGCCAAGAAAACCTTATCTGTAGCGGTATACAATCACTACAAACGCCTCATGCAACCCAAATCTCAGGATGAGGTGACTATCGAAAAAACCAACATCATCATGGTGGGTGAAACAGGTACAGGTAAAACTTACTTGGCACGTACCATTGCGAAGATGTTGCAAGTGCCTTTTTGTATCGCTGATGCGACCGTAGTCACCGAAGCCGGTTATGTGGGCGAAGACGTAGAAACGATTCTGACCCGCCTTCTTCAAGCGGCAGATTACAACGCCGAAGCCGCCGAAAGAGGTATTGTGTTTATTGATGAAATCGACAAAATAGCCCGCAAAAGCGATAATCCTTCTATCACTCGTGATGTGAGCGGCGAAGGCGTACAGCAAGCCCTCCTCAAGCTATTGGAAGGCTCTATCGTGAATGTTCCGCCCCAAGGAGGCCGTAAGCACCCCGACCAAAAACTCATCCCACTCAATACCGAAAATATCCTTTTCATTTGTGGTGGAGCTTTTGACGGTATCGAGCGCCATATTGCCAAACGCATCAACTCCCGTCCTATAGGCTTTACCAACGACCGCCGTCTAGGTGAGATTTTTGATAAAGGCAATTTCCTAAGATATGTCGCAGCGCAAGACCTTAAATCTTTTGGCTTGATTCCAGAATTGATAGGCCGTCTTCCAGCATTGACTCACCTCAACCCGCTTGATGCTGACGCCTTGCGTCAAATTTTGACAGAGCCTAAAAATGCCCTCACCAAACAATATCAAAAATTGTTTGCGATGGAGGGCATCAAACTACATTTTGACGACGATGTACTCGAATACATTGTAGCTCAAGCACTTACTTACAAACTAGGTGCTAGAGGATTGCGGTCTATTTGCGAAGCTATCATGACCGATGCTATGTTTGACCTTCCGTCGATGAAAGATGTTACGGAGTTTACACTTACGCTTGATTATGCTCGTGAAAAATTTGAGCGTTCATCGCTGTATGTGCTAAAATCGGTTGCTTAGCATATCCCATTTTTTCTTTTTTGACTTTCCCAAGTTAATTCTACTCAAACAAAAAGAGTAAGAACATAACTTGGGAAGTCTTTTTTTAGCTATATTCATTCCCACCAAAACACAGATTTTAACGTATGAAAACCTTAGTACTTTTGCATGGCCACGGAGTTGACTCTAAAATATGGGCGCCTCTAAGCACAAACCTTTCTGATTACCAAGTACTCACTCCCGATTATTCGGCAGAGGTAGCTTACCAAAGTATCGAAGCATATGCCGATTGGCTCTATCAATGGCTGGTTTCGGTGGGTGTTGAAAAATGCACTTTATTGGGTCATTCGATGGGAGGCTATATCGCCTTGGCTTTCGCCGAAAAATATCCTGATTTGTTAGAAGGCTTTGGTCTTTTTCATTCCACGGCCTATGCTGACGACGAAGCCAAAAAAGAACAGCGTAAAAAAACACTGGCATTTATGGAAAATCACGGCGCGGCTGCTTTTATCCGCCAATCAGGCCCTAATATGTATGCCGAAGAATTTGCCGAGAAAAACCCAGAAATCGTCAAAAATCACGTGGAGCGATATAGTCAACTTCCTACAGAGGCTGTCATTACGGGATTTAAAGCTATTATGAATCGCCCTGACCGTACCCACATACTTAGCGAAACCTCCCTTCCCGTTTTATTCATTTTTGGAAAACAAGATAAGCTCATTGTATTCGAAAAGAACATCGGCCTTTCCGAACTACCCCACAAAGCCTCTACGGTGATTTTGACCGAAGCAGGCCATATGGGCATGATTGAAGACACGGATGCGTGTGCAGACTCCATCAAAACTTTCCTAGAAACCAACTAAGTGATTTTATCCGCTCATCTTCTCTGTATTGCCATTTGTCAATGTGGAAGAATCTACGGAACTTTGACCACTGTTTTGGGATTATGAGTCCGAAACAGTTCACAACTAACCCACGCGTAAGCGATGATTTCTAACGAACTTCTATTTTTTGGAGCCTTCTCGCTCTTTGTTATCTTCATAATGCTCATCGACCTTGGTGTGTTCACCAAACAAAAAAGCCATATCGTTAGCTTCAAAGAAGCGGGGATTTGGAGTGCTATTTGGGTAGCTTTATCGATTGGTTTTTATTTTTTTATTAAAAACTACGGCTATTTGGTGCATGATGTCTCGGATCTGGAGCATCTTGAGGCAATCGTCAGCAAATATGCCAATCACCTGAAGCTAGTACCCGGCAATTTTGAAGAAAGTTTACAAATTTTTCAAAACAACATGGCTCTTGAATATATCACGGGCTATTTGGTGGAGTATTCTCTCTCGGCTGACAATATTTTTGTGTTCATTTTGATTTTTAGCTCCTTTGGAGTTCACGAAAAATTCTACAAAAAAGTACTCATTTGGGGGATTTCGGGGGCGGTACTGCTTCGCTTTGTATTTATATTCGTAGGGGCGGCTTTGCTCCAAAAATTTGAATGGATTATTTATATCTTCGGTGCTTTTTTGGTATATACAGGTATCAAGATTTTGTTTCAAAAAGAAGAGGACGAACAAATCAATCCCAACGAGCATATTGCGGTAAAGTTTGCATCTAAGTACTTCAATGTGTACAAAAGAAATGTCATTGATCATTTCTTTGTCTATCACAAACGTTATAAAAAATGGTATATCACTCCCATTTTTGTGGTTGTGATTGTGATTGCTTTTACCGATTTGATTTTTGCGGTAGATTCTATTCCGGCCATTTTTTCAATTACCAAAGACCCCTACATTGTATTTTTCTCCAATGTTTTTGCCATTATGGGGCTTCGCTCGATGTTCTTCTTTTTGTCGAGCATCATGGACAAGTTCCATTATCTCAAGCCAGGTCTTGGTATATTGTTGTCATACATAGGTATCAAAATGCTGGCTCACCACTACCTAGAGGCATGGGGCTTTAAAACGATTTATTCGCTTTATATCATTGTGGGGATTTTGTCAGTCGCCGTGATTGCGTCTCTCTTATTTCCTAAAAAACCCGAACCCGCAACGGCCCCATGATTTATCACCTCGTAAGTCCAGCGTATTGGACACAGTTTGAGCAAGAAGCCGCCTACATTAGCGAGTCTCTTGCCACCGAAAGTTTCATCCATTGTAGCCGACACGAGCAGATTGCTGGGGTACTAGAGCGCTTTTATGGCGATGTTTCAGAATTACTATTGCTTCACATTGATGAGTCAAAGCTCACATCGCCGCTTTTGTACGAAGCTGTACCGGATAGTACCGAAACTTTTCCCCACGTTTATGGGCCGATTAACCGAGCGGCGATTGTGGAAATAAGCTGGGGAAAGCGAAGTTAGGGATGATTTGCTTTTTACTCTGCTCCCCGCAGTACCATCACAAAAGTAGTCCCCTCACTCACTGCCGACGAAACGCTCAACTGCCCACCATGCTGCTGCATAATCTGACGAGACAGGCTTAGGCCAATCCCTGAGCCTGTTTTTTTGGTAGTATAAAAAGGAATAAAAATCCGCTCTAATGCTTCAGGTTCGATACCTTGTCCATTATCCGAAACCTCAATATATGTGCGCTGACTCATATCAGCATAGGCTTTCACGGTGAGGTGAGCATTGGGAATTCCCTCCAAAGCTTCAATCGCGTTTTTCACTAAATTGATAAGCACCTGTTCGATTTGGTCCACATCCGCTTTAAGGATAAGAGATTCGGGTAGTATGGTCACGGTGGTTTCGATAGAAGCTTCTTGTAAGCCTTTCTGAAATAATTGTACCACCCTATTTAGCAATTCTTTGGCTGGAATATCTACCAAAACGGGCTTGGGAAGCGTTGTAAAATCACGGTAAGCATTCACAAATTGGATAATTCCAGCACTGCGTTTTTGTAAAGTTTGGAGGGCTTCTTTTAAGTCTTGTACGCCCTCGTTTTCGGGTACTACAGGCAATATATCAAGCTCTACAATGTCTTTCATCGTACCTACAAGCGACAAAATCGGGGTCAAAGAATTCATGATTTCGTGGCGTAGTACCCGCGTTAGGTTTTGCCAAGCTTCGATTTCTTTCTGCTGCAATTCGGATTGAATATTTTGAAGCACCAAAATTTTCAAAACTTTACCTCTTAGTTGGATTTGCGTGGCCTGCACCGATAGTGGCTCATCGTCAGGCGTTTGGTAGAGTTGTCTTACGCCAGTATGAAGATTTTCTACCAAAGTGTACAGCTGAGGATGAGACTCTTTCAGGTCATCAAGCTGACGCAGACGATAAATATTGAGCATTTTGAGTGCGGCACTGTTGACAAGCTCTACGCGCCCTTGGCCGCTAAAACTTATAAGTCCCGTACTGATGTGCTGAACAATGGTATTGAGGTATTGTAAGTTTGCTTCTTTTTCGGCACGAGCTACCCTAAATGCCTCCAATACTTCATTGAATTGTTGATTGATTTCGCGAAAGCTATCGCCCATTTTGTCATCAGAACGAAATTTGATGGCAAAATCAGAATATCGTACTGACTCAAAAAAACGGGCGAGTTTGCGGTTGGTGTTGGTTACATAATAATACAACTGAATCACCGCAATCAAACACACTAACCCTATCAGGGCAGAGAGTACCCATTGCTGCTGAGGAAAAAAGTAAATCAAAGCCGATATACTCGCCACTAGCCACAAAATCCGCCATAAAATACCGATAGAAAAATGTCTCATAGTCCGTATTTTTCCATGCGACGGTAGAGGGCTTGCCGCGACAGCCCCAATTCTCGTGCGATTTCGGTGATGTTACCACTGTACTTTTTCATTGCTTTCACAATCAACTGTTTTTCCATTTCTTCGAGTTGGTATGTTTCCGAAAATTGCGATGCTTCCGTAAAAGCATTTTGGAAAAAGTCTTCGGGTTGTAGGGCATTTTGTTGGGTAAGAATTACCGCCCGCTCTACCGCACTTCTAAGCTCGCGCACATTCCCGGGCCAATTGTACCGTTGTAATTGTTTGACCAACGGCGCACTAAAAGTAGTAACTACGCGCTTGTACTGATGCCGATATTGCTTTAAGAAAAACTCAGCCAAAGGCATAATATCTTCAGGACGCTCTCTCAAAGCAGGCAAACGCAACTCAATGGTGTTGATACGATATAGCAAATCTTGACGAAACGCTCGCTCAGCTACCATTTGTCCAAGTGGCTGATTGGTAGCACATATAATCCTGACATCCACCTGTTTTGGTTTGTTGGAGCCTACCCTAGTTACGATGCGGCTTTGTAAAACAGTCAGTAGTTTAGCCTGCATTGGCAACGACAAATTGCCGATTTCGTCCAGAAAGAGAGTGCCGCCATTGGCTTCTTCAAAACGCCCCGCTCGGTCTTCTTTTGCATCGGTATAAGCTCCTTTGACGTGCCCAAACAATTCGCCTTCAAACAAGCTTTCTGGAATAGCTCCCAAATCGACTGTCACAAAAGGCTTGTCGGCACGTTTGGATTTTTGATGAATCAACTGTGCCAAATCGCTTTTTCCCGTGCCATTTTCTCCCAAAATCAGGATAGTAGCATCCGTAACGGCTACGCGCTCGGCGGTTTCGAAGAGCTGCTGCATGAGAGCACTTACAAATACCAAATTGATACTAGAGTTTTGACGAGCAGGCGCGACTTTATTGGTAATTATGGGCGCAGCTAAACCCGCCTGTGCTTTATCATTGGCTCTTTTCTGAACTCCCGCTTGCATCGTAGCCAAGAGTTTGTCGTTTTCCCAAGGTTTCAACACAAAATCCATCGCCCCAGCTTTCATCGCTCTGACCGCCATTTCAACATCGCCAAACGCCGTAAAAAGAACCACCACCGCCAAAGGGTCTATATCCAAGATACGATCTAGCCAATCAAATCCTTCTTTGCCACTGATGACATCCCGCGTAAAATTCATGTCAAGCAAGATGGCATCATAATCTCCATTGGTGACTAAAAAAGGGATTCGCTGCGGATTTTTTTCAATATCGACTTGGCTAAAATGACGCTTTAAAAGCAACTTAGCAGCACTAAGGACATCTACGTCGTCGTCAACAATTAATATTTTGGCTGTCTGCATTTGAGATGTTTGTGAATGGACGATTTAATTTTTTCGGTACAATCTTAAGAAGACTTTCTGTATTGTTTATTACCCAATTAGAGTGCCAAAATACGAAATCCCTCATTATCAACCAGTAAGAAATAGGGCTATTTTTATTCTTGTCCAAAGCCGTACAACGGTTGTCCGTTTTCGGACAAATTGCGAAGCATTCTACAAAAATAAATCATTCATATACAGACACTTATGTTTCTGGCACGGGTATTGGCAGCATTGTAAATGTACTCATACAGCCATAAAAACACGATTTGAAAATTAGTTTAGGTTAAGAGAAGCGTGAGCCAGACAAGGCGTTGTTATTAACAGCCATTTTGTTTACCATTTTTCTAAAAATTATTTTGCTTAAATTTATTTCACATGGAAGTTAAGAATCCGCTCATCAACCAACCCACGGGCAACCATACTCAAGGCTCAATGGACCGCGTACGCAAAAAGAAATTTTGGAATACCCAACGCACGCTCATGTTTGCGGGCGGGGCAGCCCTTGTGGCTTTTGTCGTTTATCAGGTATTTTTTGCAGATAAACGCTCAAAACTTAACGTAGAAGCCGAAAAGCTCACTGTTTCGTCAGTTTCAATGGGCTCATTTGATGAGTTTATTGTGGTAACTGGGGTAGTACAACCCCTCAAAATCATCCGCTTAGATGCGATTGTGGGAGGGTATGTCAAAGAAAAACTCGTAGAAGGGGGGAGTATGGTCAATCAAGGACAGATATTGCTCAAACTTGAAAACCAAAATTTAAAATTAAGCTTCTTGCAATCCGAAACTGAAGCAAGTCGCTTGGTAAATGACCTCCAAAATACCCGTCAACAACTGAAAGTCAATCGCTTCAATATTCGCCGCACTCTCAACGATTTGGAGTTCAGAATCGACCAAGCGAAGGATGTTTACGAACGTAATCAGAGACTTTTCAAAGACAAGGTCTTGCCTGAGTCTGATTTTTTGAAATCAAAACGTGATTATGAACTTTTGGTTAAACAAAAAGAAATCGAAACCGAATCACAAAACTATCAGGAAGAAAACGCCAAGATGCAAATAGCACAGCTAGAAGGTACACTCTCGCGTACTCAGAAAAACGTAGAGCTGTGGCGGCAAACCCTCGACAACTTGGTGGTAAAAGCACCCGTAAGTGGCGTCTTGTCTTCGATTGATGTAGAAGTAGGTTCTAACATCAGCCAAGGACAAAACATCGGACAAATTGACGACCTCAATGGCTTCAAAATGCGGGTAGCTATCGATGAGCACTATATTTCCCGGATTTTTGTAGGTCTGAAAGGTACTTTTGATTTTAACGGAAAAGAAAATCCCCTCACCATTTCTAGAATATACCCTGAAGTACGCAATGGTCGCTTTGAAGTGGACATGATTTTTCCTGCCACCGGCGCTGCCGAAGGAATCAAACGTGGCCAATCTACCCCTATTCGTCTTGAGCTAGGAAAAGCAGAAAAGGCTCTTTTATTGCCAGTAGGCGGGTTTTTCTCGGATACAGGTGGCAATTGGGTCTATGTCTTAGACAATAGCGGCAAGCGGGCCGTCAAAAGAAACATCACTTTGGGCCGCAAAAACCCCGAATATTATGAAGTGTTGGAGGGGCTTCAAAATGGTGAAAAAGTGATTACAAGTTCGTACGCCAATTTTGGAGATAAAGAAGTATTGGAATTAAATTAATCAACCCCTAAGAAAGCAACCCTCGGTTTTATATTGGGTCTATTATCGAGTAGCCATTTTCATCCTCACAATTCTTGAATCCATAATTTTGACTTTACGATGATAAAAACAACTAATCTCCAAAAAATCTTCACTACCGAAGAAGTAGAAACAACAGCCCTGAACGGAATAGATTTGGAAGTAAAAGATGGCGAATTTGTAGCTATCATGGGGCCATCTGGATGTGGGAAATCCACCCTTCTCAATATCCTAGGATTGCTTGACAACCCTTCTGATGGCAGCTACGATTTTCATGGCACCGAAGTAGCCAAACTCTCCGAACGCCAACGCGCCCAGCTCCGTAAAGGCAACATTGGCTTCGTATTTCAAAGCTTTAACCTTATCGACGAACTAACGGTGTATGAAAACGTAGAGCTTCCTTTGCTTTATCTCAAGGTTCCGGCCAATGAGCGTAAAGAAATGGTAGAGACCGTTTTGACCCGTATGAATATCATGCACCGTCGCAATCACTTTCCTCAACAACTCTCTGGTGGACAGCAGCAACGAACCGCAATTGCGCGGGCGGTAGTAGCCAAGCCCAAATTAATCTTGGCCGATGAGCCTACCGGAAACTTGGACTCTGCCAATGGCGAAGAAGTGATGAAACTCCTCTCTCAACTCAACGACGAAGGCACGAGCATCATCATGGTAACTCACTCACCCTACGATGCGGGCTTTGCTCACCGTATTGTCAATTTATTTGACGGAAAAGTAGTAACCGAAAAAATGCGGGTTTAACCCCTCCTACGGAGAGGAAAGTCACAGAACGCTTACTTTTCTCTCCTTATATCTATCCCATACAGCACTTTTTTTTCTTCACACTACTTGCCCTGAGTCAGGCAGTGCCGTTTGTGTAATACTGCTAAAAAAGCGGAGCAAGCAAAAACTCCGTTTTTCGCATTCTTCATTTCTCAAAAACCTATTCAACAGCTCTTTTAATCATGTTTAGCAATTACTTCAAGATAGCCCTTCGTAATCTCCAAAAAAACAAGGCTTTTTCAGCTATCAATATTCTGGGGCTAGCCCTTGGAATGGCTTGTAGCCTTATCATCATGCTATGGGTACAAGATGAAGTAGCGATGGATTCTTTCCCCGAAAACGGCTCTCGTCTTTATCGAGTAATGGAAAATCAGTTTTATTCTGGTAAAATTGAGACTTATGCTTCTACTCCTGGCATCTTGGCCGAAAATATCGTGAAGGATATTCCCGAAATAGAAAAGGCAAGTCAGATGCTATGGGAAGAAGAACCGCTTTTTACGGTAGGCAACAACTTCGACAAAGAAAAAGGCCGCTACGTACAAGGCGATTTTCTAAACATGTTTAGCTTTAAGCTCGACAAAGGAGATGCCCGCACCGCCCTCAAACGCCCCGATGGAGTCGTGATTTCTAAAAAATTGGCGGATAAATATTTTCCTAACCAAGATGCTTTAGGCAAAACCATCCGAATTGATAGCAAAGATGATATGATGGTGACGGGTATTTTGGCCGAAATTCCCAAAAACTCCTCCCTTAAATTTGACTTTTTGATGAGCTATGACCGTTGGCATAAAACCAACGGATGGGCCAAAGAATGGGGCAACAATGGTCCCCGCTGCTACGTAATGCTCGTCAAAGGTGCTTCTCTTGAAAAGGTAAATGCCAAAATCAAAAATTATATTAAAACCAAAAATAAAGACAGCAACGTAGAATTATTTTTACAATCATACCAAGAATCGTATTTATATTCTAACTGGGACAGTGGTCGTCAAAACGGTGGACGCATTGATTACGTCCGTATTTTTGCCATAGTTGCCATTATTATTTTGGCGATTGCGTGCATCAATTTTATGAATTTAGCCACGGCACGTTCGGTGAAGCGGGCCAAAGAAGTAGGAGTCAGAAAAGTAATCGGTGCCATGAAAAGTGTTTTGATTGGCCAATTTATCGGGGAAGCCATTCTCATCACTTTTATGTCTCTTGTGATAGCCCTATTGATTGTGTTTTTGTTATTACCTACTTTCAATATGCTTACCGAAAAAGAGCTTTCTCTCAACTTTACCGAAGGCAGTTTCTGGCTCTTTCTAATTATTCTAACCCTTCTTACGGGATTTGTGGCGGGGAGTTATCCGGCGTTGTTTATGTCGTCGCTCAATCCTGTAGTGGTCTTGAAAGGAGCACTCAAATTTAAGCCTAGTGCTACTTATTTTCGCAAAGGATTAGTGGTGTTTCAGTTTGCATTGTCTATTATCTTGATTGTGGGGATGATTATTGTACACCGCCAAATCAATTTTTTACAGACTAAAAATATAGGGTTTGACCGCGAAAATCTGCTTTACATGCCCCTAGAGGGAGATTTACAAAAAAACTTTGCATCGTTTAAGCAAGCTCTCCAAAATCAACCAGGCATCAAGCTTGTTACTTCTTCACAGGCCAATCCTTTGGAAGTGGGTTCTTCTACCCAGGGGGTGTCTTGGCCTGGCAAAGATACCACTCAGCTTCTGCTCTTTGCCAACAATTCTATCTCTTATGATTACATCCAAACCATGGGCATACAGCTGATTGAAGGACGTGATTTTGGTCCTCAATTTGGTACGGATACCACCAACTATATTATCAATGAAGCCACCGCCCGTAAAATGGGTTACAAAGACCCCGTAGGTAAGGAAATGACAATGTGGGGACGCAAGGGAACGATTGTGGGGTTGATGAAAGACTTCCATCACAATACACTTCATGTACCTATCGAGCCTTTGATTTTGCGATTACAGCCCAAAGACGACTATTGGGGTGTAGTAGTAATCCGTACCGAGGCTGGAAAAATCCCAACGGCTATCGCTAGCACCGAAAAAATCTTTAAACAGTTTAACCCTCACTTTCCTTTCAAGTACTTCTTTGCCGACCAAGAACTTGCGAAACAGTATAAAAGCGAAAATGTAGTTAGTAATCTCTCCAACTACTTTGCCTTCTTAGCCATTTTTATTTCATGCTTGGGGCTGTTTGGATTAGCAGCCTTTACTGCCGAACAACGTACCAAAGAAATAGGCGTACGAAAAGTATTGGGCGCAAGCGTTGGCAACTTAGTTCAAATGCTTTCTTTGGATTTTCTAAAATTGGTATTGATTGCCACGCTCATTGCCTTTCCTATCGCATGGTATTTCCTAAAAGATTGGCTTCAAAAATACGCCTACCGCATTGATCTGGAATGGTGGTATTTTTTAATAGCCGCCGTTAGTGCCTTGGTGATTGCGCTTGTTACGGTCAGTTTTCAGGCTATCAAGGCTGCATTGATGAATCCCGTAAAATCGTTGAAATCAGAATAAATCGACGTCACGTAGAGACATTGCACGCGGTAGAGACGTTGCATGCGGTAGCGGTAGAGACGTTGCCGTTGCATGCGGTAGAGACGTTGCATGCAACGTCTCTACAACAACATCCCAATACAGAAAATAGAATTATGAAAACATCAAATAATTTCTTCCCCATTGCGGGTTGGGGGGCTGGTATGACAGCCAATTATATCAAAATAGCGTTTCGAAACCTCTGGAAAAACAAGCTTTTTTCCTTCATCAACATCATGGGTTTGGGACTGGCTATTCCTTTTGCGCTATTGGCCTTGATGCATCTTCAAAGCACTTTTGAGTTTGACAATTTTCACCCTCATCCCGAACGCATTTACCGAGTTTTGACCAACGAAGTAACCCGCGAAGGGACAGTGACAAAGTATGCTTCGTCGCCCTACTTACTAGCGGATGAGTTAAAAAGCAATTATCCTAGCATCGAAAAGGCGACCAAAGTGGTGCGGGATTTTGGTTGGGAGCTGACTACCCCGTTTAAGTCATTGAAAGTAAACACCTTGTATGTAGAGCCTAGCTTTTTTGAAGTTTTTGGGTTTGCACTCGCCAAAGGAAGCATTTCGACCGCTCCCAATACGTTGATGTTGAGCCATGAAGCCGCTACCAGATTTTTTAATGATGCCAACCCTATTGGACAAACACTAGTACACCCTACCTACGGCCCCATGACAGTAACGGGTGTATTGAAGCCCTTCAAAAAGCAGACTCAGTTTCGAAGTGATGTAATGGTATCGATAGCGACGTTGGAAAAATTTCGTCCAGAGATAAAACAAAACACAGGATGGGGAACGTACGAAACCCACACTTTTGTGAGAGTACAGCCCAATACCCCTGCAAGTGCCTTAGATTTGGCGCTGCAAGGAGTAGCCAAAAAGACTAATGTCAACCTAACGGCTGCCAAAAAGACCAATCTGTTTCGGAAACAGGCTTTGGCCGATATATCTCCAAGTGTCGAGGATTTGAGATACAATCCTTATGTGGATTCGATGGAAGATATTTATTTCAACTTTTTCATTCCTTTAATGATTTTGTTGTTGGCTGGTTTCAACTATACCAACCTGACGTTGGCGCGGTCGTTGAGTCGTGCCAAAGAAGTAGGCGTACGCAAAGTGATGGGGGCGATTAGACTACAGTTGGTGATTCAGTTTATTTGTGAAGCACTTATCATTGCTTTCTTTGCCTTTGGGATTGGGCTAGTGTTGTTGTATTTTATGAAACAAAACCTTCAAGTACAATGGCTTACGTGGGAAGTCGAAAACAAGGCACTAATCGGAGGGATGTTTGTGATTTTCACTTTGGTATTGGGTATTTTGGCCGGGGCATTACCAGCCATAATCTTGTCAAAATTTCAGCCTGCCATGGTCTTGAAAGGTATATTGGGGCCAGTGTCATTTGGGAAAGTAAACTTCCGCAAAAGCCTGATTGTCATTCAATTTATAGCCACGTTGGGATTCTTGTTTATGATTGGTCATATGTACAATCAGTTTAGTTATATGGCTACCGAAAACGATAATTTTAACCGAAAAGGAATTTTTAATTTATCATTGGCAGGACAAGATTATCGTGTATTGATAGATGACATCAAAAAGCACAAGGACGTAGAAAAAATAGGTTTGGTCTCTATGCCCTTTGGAGGCGTGCCGTCGCAGCAAGCCATTAAAGTGCATGAAAAGGATGAAAATTCATCCACGTATTACTATTCGGTCGATAAAAACTTCATCGAAAACATGAATCTGACATTGGTAGCAGGCAAAAATTTACCCTTTGCTTCTACCGACTCAGCAAGTCACTTTATCTTACTCAACGAAACCGCCGTACAACGTCTACGACTCGGTACGCCTCGCGAAGCGATTGGGCAGCAGGTATTTTTGAACAATGCTTTTCCTGCCCAAATTGTGGGCATAGTCAAAGATTTTTGTCATTTCCATTACCAATACAAAAAGGAACCGTTGGTATTCCAGTACAATCCTTCACAATTTGCAATGATGTCGGTCAAAGTCAATCCTCAAGTAAATCAGGATGCTTTTTTGGCCGATATGAAAGTCATTTGGAAAAAATACAATCCTTATAAAGAATTGGGGTATTCGTGGTACGAAAAAGAACTATATGACCGCTACTATCCGGCGGAAGATATGAAAATCATGGGTTTGACCTCACTCATTATTTTTGTGATTGCCCTTATGGGATTGCTGGGCATGGTGACATACAGCACCGAAAAACGCTACAAAGAAATCGGAATCCGAAAAGTAATGGGAGCAAGCGTATGGGAAGTAGTTCGGATTTTGTCGTGGAGTTTTTTGAAACTACTGTTCATTGCGGCAGTGGTAGCTTTACCGATTGGATTGGTTGAGAATATGTTTATGAATAAGATGTTTACTTTTTATGCAGGGTTAAATATAGGCTTGATGGTTATGTTTTTTGGGGTGGTGTTGTTCGTTGCCGTTGGGGCGATTGCCTATTATGCTACCAAAGCTGCATTGGTAAATCCTGCCAAATCATTGAAATCGGAATAAATGACCGTTGTCGTAGGGTCGTTGCAATGCAAGGGTCGTTGCAATATAAGGGTCGTTGCAATACAAGGGTCGTTGCAATACAAGGGTCGTTGCAATGCAAGGGTCGTTGCAATGCAACGACCCTACGACAAATAAACCTATATCATCATGGTACAAAACTATCTCAAAATCGCCTTCCGCAATCTACTTCGCAATAAGGTATACAGCATTATCAACATTGCAGGGTTGGCACTAGGACTAACGGCCTGTTGGTTGATTATGCTTTATGTACAACACGAAAAAAGTTATGATGAATTTTTGCCATATGCCGAACGTACACACGCAGTAGCACTCAACCTCAAAATGGGACAGGACGAAGGTCGCACTACCAATACTCCGCCACCTCTAGGGCCCCAAATGGCGATTGATTATCCTGAAATTGAGATGTTTGCCCGAACATTTGACCTTGGTACCACTGTTATTCAACGAGATTTACCCAACCAAAAACCGCTGCTTTTCAATGAAGACGGGATTATGGCCGCCGATACTGCCTTTCTCGAATTATTCGGTTTTCCGATGCAGCAGGGTGATGCGGCATTGGCACTGGATAAACCTAATAGTGTGGTTTTGACCGAAAAAATGGCAAAAAAATACTTTGGTAACTTGGACGCCATAGGCCGCTCATTGACGATTAATGAGCGCCCCTTTAGCATTACTGGTATCGCTAAAGATATTCCTTCCAACTCTTCTGTCCAATTTGATTTTTTGGTGTCAATGACCAACTTCAAAGTAGTGGAGCGTTTTTCGTGGAGCTGGATATGGCTCCAAATGGACACATGGGTACGACTTCGTAAGCCTCTTACTGCTGTGGAATTGGCGGCGCTGACCGATAGATTCGACCTCATGGTACGCACTCATGCACCGGCGGCTTATCAACGCATTGGTCAAAACTTTGAGGAAAACATGAAGCGCGGGGACCGTTATAAAGTCGAACTTTTACCTTTAAAATCCCTACATCTCTATCAGCTTGGACTCTCCTCCAGACTCACCACTTTGGGAGATGCCCAACAAGTAGAGCTATTTAGTATCATCAGTGTGTTGATACTGATTATTGCCTGTGTCAATTTCACCAACCTCACTACTGCCCGCTCTCTGCAAAGGGCCCGCGAAGTGGGGGTAAGAAAGGCGATTGGCTCGCAACGTAGCACCATCATTGGTCAATTTTTAATAGAAGCATTCTTGTTTAGTCTGATGGCATTAGGTTTAACCATGATTCTAGCGTCTTTAGCCCTGCCATTGTTCAATCAACTCACCGACCATGTATGGACTTTCAAGGAGCTTTTTTCGCCTAATACCGTTGGTTTGATGCTCATATTACCCTTCATAAGTACGCTTTTAGGAGGAATATACCCTGCCCTTTATTTATCCAAATTTAAGCCCGTAGATATTTTCAAAGCTGCGACTCCTTCGGCCAAAGGTGGACAAGGATGGCTCCGTAGTAGTTTGGTGGTATTTCAGTTTGCGGTTTCTATCACCTTGATGATATGCGCCACGGTCGTGTATTGGCAATTACAGTTTGCCCAAAATCAATCGGCTGGTTTACAGCGCAAAAACATCTTAATTATAGAAAATGTACGTCACCTTGAGTCTGAAAGTGCAAGAGAAACTTTCAGACAAAAACTGCTCCAACTGCCCGAGGTACAACAAGTAACACACTCTAGTTTCTTACCTTCTTTAGGGAGTTTTGGGGATTTTTATGAGCCAGAGCAAGGCACTCAAACCACTGCTGTTGTTCAAAATATACCTATTTCTTCTTTTTTAACCGACGAGCATTTTGTACCAACTTTGGGCATTCAATTGTTAGAAGGCAGAAATTTTGTTCATAATTCACCACTGGATTCAACGTCGGTCATTCTCAACGAAGCAGCTGTAAAAGCAATTGGCTGGCAAAAACCCCTAGGTCAATGGATGCGCTACCCTGGCAATCGAAACCAACGCTTTCAGGTAGTAGGAGTCATGAAGGATTTTCATATTGGGTCGGTTAGAGCAGCTATCGAACCTGTAGCCATTTTCCATAAATCTTCTAAAACCTATCAAACTTGGGGTTCGTATCTGGCTGTCAAACTACAACCTCATAACGAAAAAGCGGCCATCGCCAAAATCGAATCTTTGTGGCAAAAGAGTCTCCCTAATGTTCCTTTTGAGTTTGATTTTTTGGATGCTTCTTTTAAAACCTTATACCGTACCGACAATAAAGTCAGCTTGATTTTAGGAATGTTTACAGCCTTGGCACTTATCATTGGCTGTTTGGGGTTGTTTGCCCTCGCCACCTTTTCGGCCGAAGTGCGTACCAAAGAAATTGGCATTCGCAAAGTATTAGGTGCTTCAGTATTAGGAATCACCGCACTACTTTCCAAAGACTTCCTCAAACTTGTGATTATCGCCATTGTGATTGCTTCTCCTATCGCTTGGTATTTGATGTCAGAATGGCTACAAGATTTTGCCTATCGCATTAGTATTTCGTGGTGGATGTTTGCGATTGCAGGAGGATTAGCAGTTTTGATTGCCCTTTTGACGGTTGGTTTTCAGTCTATTAAAGCAGCATTATCAGACCCTGTAAAATCATTAAAAACCGAATAATTGGTGTATTGCCCGTATTACGATTGCGTGTACGATTGCGGTAGAGACGTTGCATGCAACGTCTCTACACATTGGCATCATATAAATTTACAGACATTGCGTGCAGACGTTGAATACAGATAAACGTTACACAGGCAGATGGTATACATACAAACAGACGTTGCATGCAACGTCTCTACGGATTTTTTCGGACATACACGTTGTTGCTGATTGATTCTAATCGTACCTCCGGCCCGCCACCGTTTACGGTTCCTTCTAGCAAATACCCCACTATCGGATTTTTTTGTTTTTTAGATTTAAAATCAATATCCAAATCCGTATAAACCTCGCCCGTAATAGTCTTCATGGCCAAATTTGCACCTTGGGCTTTGGGGCAGCTAAAATCAACATAACCACTGATGGTTTTGGCAAATATAGGACTACTAGCGCCTTTGATGTCGATATTGCCATTGATAGTTTCTAGCTTCAACTTAGCTTGCTTGGGCAAATACACTTGGTAATTGATTTTGCTACACACATAGTAATCATTGCCATTGCGCTCTGTGCGCCAAGTAGATTTAGACGCGGGGCAATCCTCCGCTTTGCCTTGTTTCATCATTTCTTTGTCAAAATCTGTTTTGAGTACAATCTCTTCAGCACTAGAAGATGATTCGACAGTAAGTGCATCGTTGAGGTGGCCGCTGTTTATGGTTGCTTCAATCCTGACGGAGACTTCAGATTTGTCCCAGTATCTTACCTGAATGCTATCACCAAATTTTAGATTTAGGTTTACGGTTTGTTTGGCTGAAAAGGGAATTTTCTTTTCAATGATTTTTTGGGAAAAAGCTGTATTAATTACCAATAAAGCTCCCAGCAAAAATGAAAAAGTTTTCATGGCAGTATGAGTTGTAGATGGTTATTTTTGTTTGCGGAGATAGATATTGCTACTGATACTATTAAGTTTAATTTCCACCCCACCTCCATTGGTGGTAGCGTCGATATTATTACCACCACCTACACGAGGTATACCTTCTTTGGAAGTTTTGAGACCTAAATCAAAATCCGTGTACATTTCGCCCGTAATAGACCGAAGGCTCAAATTGGCTTTGGTATTGGCGGGCAATGTCACATCAATAAAACCACTAATCACCGAAATAGCACTTGGTTTGGCCTGATTGACATTCGAATACACTACTTTTATATCACCACTTGTGCTGTTGGCCACCACAGGGCCAGTGACATCGTAGAGTTCAATCTTGCCATTTTTGGTTTTTATTTCTAAATCTCCCTCTACATCTTTGATATAAATATCAGCAGGGTGCCAGTTGGCTTGTTCATAAAAAATAGCCGCTTTTTTAGGAACTCGGATTTCGTAATTGGTATTTTTACGAGATGCCTTTTCGATTTTGAGTACGTTGTTTTGGGTGGTCACCGATAGCCCAACGCCCGTATTATCAATAGCCGAATTGTACAAAGGTCTGAGTCCTTTGGCCTGCTCGGGTGGAGCCTGAAATCCATTTCCCTTGATGATTACTTCATTGCCATCGTAGCCTTCGATTTTGAGATTTCCGGCATCCATCTCAATCACAATTTTTTGCTCTTTCGAATTGGCAAATTTGGTTTTAAACTCTTGGGCAAAAACTCCCCCAACACACCCCAACAATAAGGTGCCTACTAAAATGTTTCGTTTCATGGTTTGATGGTATAAAGTAAGATGTTGTCTTAGCCTCGCTTTAAGAGGTTGATTTTTTCTTCAATTGCATGACGCCTTCTTCTGCTTTTTGACGTACAATCTCCAATGCTTCTTGATTTTGGGCTAAACGTTGCATGGCGTCGGCGGCGCGTTTTTCTTTGATAGACACCAAAATTTCAATCAATGTAAGTTGCACATTGGGATCGGTCTGAATCTTGAGTGATTGAATCAACCCTTCTCTTACCAAAGGTTCATTTTCAAACCGCCGTAATGCCTGACATGCCGCTAAACGGACGTTTATGTTATCGTCAAAATTCATGGTATTGATGAGAATTTGGGTAATTTCAGCATCCACTTCAGGGAGATTGTTTACCTGATTGACCGCCCAAATACGTTCACTTGCCGAGGTGTGGGTTTGGCTCAAGTCCAAGCTTTTTTTCATGGCTATCATCTCGTGGTTCTGTGTATGTATTGCTTGAGATTTATAAAGTGTGTACCCCCTTCCGCCCGCAAATCCAACCAAAATCAAGGTCACACCCGCCGCCACTCGTAAACCCCATGTAGTGAGTGCCTGTACTTTAGTGCGCTTGTGAAGTTGATTCACAATACGATAGCTTACCCCTGCCGACGGCTCTTGCGTGCGTACGTCGGTAGCATAACGAAACTGCGCGGCTTGCCCTTGCAAATGAAGAGGAATGCCTTCTTGTTGAAAAAAATCGCGCAATTGCCGCTCTTCTTCCAAAGAAGTTTCGCCTTCATAATATTTATTTAATAATTCTTCAATATCTTGATTCATAGTTATTTACTTTTAAATACCCGTCTCTCACCTCTTTCCGCGCCCTCGACAATACCACCCTTATGTTGTTGATGGTCATTCCGGTTATTTCTTGGATTTCTTCAAAAGAATACTCTTCCACATCTCGCAAATGCAAAATAAGCTTATGCTGCTCTGGCAATGCCTCTATAAGTTGGCGCATTAGTGCGGCGCTGTCTGAGAGTTCGGCCTGCTGATACGGTGACTTTACATTGGTGCTTATTTCTGGCAAGTTTGTCTCTGTTTCGGTACTTTGATAGGCTTTAGACTTTAGTTTATCTAAGCACATATTTCGGGTCATTTGTACTGCCAATGCTTCTACACTCTGATAATTGTCAAGTTGCTGACGGTTGCTCCACAACTTCAGCAGCACATCCTGCAATGTGTCTTCTGCTTCTTCACGACTGCGAAGAAATAGCTTAGCCACCCTATAAAGACGCCCTTGCGTAGGAAGAACGAGTTGTGTAAAAGCTTTCAAGTCCATTTCAATAGCAAAGACGATTGAGTCACAAAAACATTACAGTATCATCCTAGACATATAAACCCTATTTTTACAGTTTTTATAATATCTCACCTATACCCACCATTTTAAATAAATCATTTTCAATCACTTAACAATCAATACAGAAAATTTAATCGTACAGAAAAATATTAAAAAAAATCTCTTTTTCCTGTAACCTTCTTTTACTTCGGGAGTTTCCACGTACAAATCACCTCATTAATCATCCTCGAAACACTTGAATACATTATCGGACAATGCGCTTATGCTTCGGGTAAAAGCCGGAGATTTAGACAAGATGGGCTTGCTTTTTGAGCGTTACCATCGGCCATTGTTCGCCTTTTTGTACCACATGACTGGCCAAGCCCATGCTTGCGAAGATTTGGTCCAAAATGTATTTTATAGAATGCTCAAATACCGACATACTTTCAACGGTGATGGGGAGTTTAGGACTTGGATGTATCATTTGGCACGGAATATTTTGAATGATTCGTTTCGTCAACAAGAACGCTGGGGAGGCTCTAAATACGACATTGCCGAATTGGCCGAAAAGCTCGGCGGAGGGGTAGCAGCCGACGAACAACTCGAAAAGCAGCAAGAATTAGAAGCATTACAAGACGCCATGTCCAAGCTCAGCCCCGAACATAGAGAAGTGCTGATAATGAGCCGATACCAAGAATTAAAATACGAAGAAATCGCCAAGATTTTGAATACTACCGAAGGAGCCATCAAAGTGAGAGTGCACCGTGCTTTGGGAGAATTAAAAAAAAATTATTTACACATTGAAAAAGGAAGCAAAGCTCATGAACTGTGAAGAGTCAAAACAACGGCTAACGGGCTGGCTAAATCACCAACTAACTGAGTCCGAACAAGAAGCCCTCAATAAACATCTAGCCGAATGCCCTGATTGTCAGCGCGAATTCGAAACCGACCGACAATTGTGGCAGCTAATGGGAAAAGTCACCGTACCCCAGCCCAGTGAGCATTTACGTGAAGGGTTTTATGCAATGCTCAATCATTTTAAAGAAACAGAAGCACCCAAAAAGACGAATGTATGGCAAGAATTTATCCAAAAATGGCAACGTTTTTGGACCCCACAGCTGGCCTTACGATTGGCTTATAGTATTTGTCTCATAAGCATAGGTTTGCTAGGGGGCTATTGGCTAAGTCGCCCCAAAGAAATGGCCTATCAAGAGCAACTGGACACCTTGACAAAAGAAGTACAAGATATGCGCCAAATGATGATGCTTTCGCTGATTGAAAACCCTTCGGCAAGCGAGCGCTTGCGTGCCGTAAGCTATACCAAAGAAATCAACGAAATAGATGGCCGCGTACTAGAGGCGTTGTTTACGACCCTCAACAACGACCCCAACGTCAATGTGCGCTTGGTAACTTTGGAAGCGCTAGCACAAATGGCAAAAGACCCTCACGTGAGGGAGGGGTTGGTGCAATCGCTTCCCCAACAAAAGTCGCCGCTGGTGCAAGTAGCCTTGGCCGATTTGATGGTAAAACTGCAAGAAAAACGCTCTATCAGGGCATTTAAGCAGATGCTCCGCCGTGATGATTTGAATGATTTGGTGAAAACAAAAATTCAACAAACCATCAAAGATTTGTCATAGCCACAAGCAACATTAATACCTCACTATCAGATAGTTACAAAAAAACAAATACTCTAAATACAATAATCTCTCCAATAGCTATGAAACCTATCTTTCTCGCCTTACTGGCGGGCGTGGTACTCTCTTGTACCCAAACCTCCGCCCAATCCCTTGATTTTAAGGAACAAATCAAGAAGGAGTTTACACTCCAACAAAATGCCGCCAATAGTACTTTGGCTATTTACAATATCAACGGTTCCATTAAAGTAGAAGGCTATTCTGGAGACAAAGTGCTGATAGAAGTTGACCAGACGATTTCGGCCAAAACCAAGGAAGTTTTGGAGCAAGGCAAAGCCGAATTTAAATTGATGTTTGAACAAAAACCCGACAGTATTATCGCTTATATTTTGGAACCCTATGACTCTCGCCCCAATCGCAACTGGAAAGACCGAAACTACAACCGACGTATAGAATACCGCTATGACCTTGATTTCACTATTAAAATACCGCGAGCGATGAGCATTCACGTCTCAACCGTCAACGGCGGTAATGTCACCGTAGAAAATGTAGATGGTGCGCTCCACGCCTATAATGTCAATGGTGCCATAACGCTCACCAATGCCAAAGGTGCTACTGAGGTGCGTACTGTTAATGGCAATGTGACCGCCAACTATACGGCTATTCCGCCCGGAAAATCTGATTACAAAACCCTCAACGGAGATATCCGAATCACGTACCCCGCCGCTTTATCAGCCGATTGTGAGTTTAAGAGCTTTCGGGGAGAGTTTTATACTGATTTTGAAAATGTCGAAAACCTACCCGTCAAAGTGGTTAAGAATCAGGATCAAAAAGAGGGAAAAACTACGGTTTATAAACTCAATACCGAAACCTCCGTTCGGATTGGCAACGGTGGCAAAATCTTCCGATTTGAGACATTCAATGGCAATATTTATATCAAAAAACAATCATAATCACCCTATTTTCGTATCCTTCGCTAGTGTGGGATGCAACAACCAAAACAAGTCCTAACTTTCCGAAAAGAAGGCTCCATTAATACTATGAAAATCATTCAACTATCTTTCGCAGCTTTTGTATTCATAACTACCCACTTGTCGGTAAATGCTCAAAATGACATCAAAGAGCAATTGGTAGTACCCTTGACCGACCCCAGCAAACCGGGTAGTTTGCGCCTTAATATGGTGAATGGCTCCATCAAAATAACAGGCTACAGTGGTAAAGAAATCATCATAGATGCTACAAGCGAGGCTCCCAAACCTCACCCTAAGGAGAAAACCGATGAACTCGCAACAGGAATGAAGAAAATTTCGACGCGCGGGGGGATTGAACTGACCGCCGAAGAACGTAACAATAACGTAAAAGTCTCTTCGCACTTTATGAAACGCCCGATGGATTTGGCGATTAAAGTACCGCAACAATTTTCACTCCAAATCAGTACCGTCAATCATGGCGATATAGTAGTCGAAAATGTAACAGGAGTACTGGAAATCAGCAATGTAAATGGTGCTATTCACCTCAACAACGTTTCGGGTTCGGCGGTGGCTACTACCGTAAACGGCGAAGTGAAAGCCAATTTTAAGAGCGTGAATACTGATACTCCTATGGCCTTTACATCGCTCAATGGGCGCTTGGATGTGACTTTTCCGCCAACCGCCAAATTTAACGTTAAGCTTAAATCTGACAGGGGAGAAATTTACAGCGATTTTGAAGTAGACGTAGACAAAACTACCCCTAAAGCCAATAAGGTTACGAAAGATGGTCTCTATAAAGTAAGCATCGACGACTGGGTAGAAGGCAAAGTCAACGGGGGAGGCAGCGAAGTGATGATGAAAAACATGCACGGCAATATTTATATCCGAAAGGCGAAGTAGCTTTTTATTGACAATAAAAAGCTACTGCTACAAACACCTTATTCAGCCTTTACTAAAAAAAACGTTGTCCACTCGCGTACAAAAAAGTGTCCAGATTCGGACACTTTTTTGTTTTTTTACTATACAATATCCTATACTTCAAATACTTAAATCTATTGGCATGACTTTAGCACAAAAGATAAAACCCATATAGCCATTGAAATTATTGGGTTCTCAATTAAAGCCCTAAAAGAAGTATTGTTCAAAAGTGCAATGATCTCTTTTGCTTTACTCAAAACTGCTCAAACTATGTTTCAAAACTACCTAAAAACCACGCTCCGAACTCTCTGGAAACACCAAACATTTACTTTCATTAATGTTTTTGGTTTGGCCGCAGGGCTGACTGCCTGTATCCTTATCGTTTTGTATATTCAGCATGAGTTGAGTTTTGACCAGTTTCATTCAAAGAAGCAGCAGCTTGTTCGTACCATCATGCACTATAGTATCGAAGGAACTAGCAACAAAACGGTGATGACAGGCACAAAAGTAGGCCCTGCTTTGAAGCGCGATTTTCCTGAAATTGAGCAGTTTGTACGCGTGGCTGACCCAGCCTTTTCCCAACAAAAAGTTATCGTAAAAAAGGGAGATGTGCAGTTTAGTGAACCTCGATTCCTTTGGGCAGATTCTACTTTCTTTAGCGTATTTTCGTTTCCATTGGTCAAAGGAGATGCCGCTACGGCACTAAATGCGACTAATCAGGTAGTAGTGACGGAATCTGCCGCCCGTAAGTATTTTGGGAATGAAAACCCCATTGGCCAAGTCCTCCGTTTAGAAGACCGAGTGGATTATACCGTTTCTGGGGTAGTCGCCGACGCGCCTTCCAACTCACAGCTTCAGTTTGATTTTGTGGCTTCCTTTATGTCACTTTCGGCGGCTAAAACAGAAATGTGGTGGACGGCCAACTATGTTACCTACTTTTTGCTCAAACCCTCTGCATCCGCCCCGCAGCTGCAAGCCAAGCTGCCTGAGTACATGCGTAAGCAATCCGCAGAAACCGAAATGACGGGAAATAACTTTCTGACCTACCAGTTTGAACCACTAACCGACGTTCACCTACGCTCTGAGGCAGAAGGTGGAATCGTTGCCTCGGGCGACATTCGTTACATTTATATCTTCTCGGCCATTGCGTTGCTCATTTTGATTATTGCGACCACCAACTACATGAACCTTACAACGGCCCGCGCTACCGAACGAGCCAAAGAAGTAGGGATTCGTAAAGTAATGGGAGCGGTTCGGGGGCAATTATTCTGGCAGTTTTTGGGCGAGTCGATGGTCGTAACCTTGGTGGCTTTACTACTCAGTTTATTGGTAGTCGTACTGGTATTGCCGGTATTTAATAACCTGTCTGAACGCGAGCTTACCCCAGACGTGTTAATGCAACCCGCAGGAATAATTGCTTTGTTAGCCACTTGGTTGGTAGTGAGCTTTATCGCGGGAAGTTATCCTTCTATAGCCTTGTCATACTTCGAGCCTATCAAAGTACTCAAGGGAGCGTTTAAGCATACGGCTTCAGGGCTAGTGCTTCGTAAGTCGTTGATTGTCGTTCAGTTTATGATTTCGGTGTTGTTGATTATCGGTACGTTGGTCGTAAAAAATCAACTACACTTTATCCAAAGTAAAAAACTTGGTTACGATAAACAACACGTAATTGCACTCACGACCGACGAGCGAATCAATAAAAATCTGCCCGCTCTCAAAAATGAATTTCGACAAAACCCCAACGTAAAAAGTATTTCGTTGGCCTACGAGACACCCACCCTCATCAAGTGGGGCGACGGTTTGGAAACGGTAGGGACTTCTACCCCGGTTCAGAAAATGATAACGGCGTTTCCGTGTGATGAGGACATGGCCGAAACGCTGAATTTGGCGATAATAGCGGGAAGTGATTTGTCAAAAGATGACATTGAGCGCCTCAACGGAAAAGACGATGGCAAAGGCGATTATCGGTTTTTGTTGAACGAGACGATGATAAAGCAATTGGGCTGGAAACCTGCTGATGCGATTGGTAAAAAAGTACGTGTTGGTGGCCGAACGGGCGAAGTCAAAGGTATTGTTCGAGATTTTCATTTTGCCTCAATGAAACAACCGATTGGCCCACTAGTCATTTTTCCTGTCACTTGGGGGAATGTGTTGTTGGTAAAGTTGACGGGAAATAACCTTCCCCAAACGCTGACGTTTTTGGAAAACAAGTGGAAAACGTTTGCCCCGCATCGACCGTTTACTTACACGTTCTTAAACGACGAATACAGCCAAATGTATGCCAACGAAAACCGTATCAATCAGGTGTTTACGTATTTTTCGATATTGGCCGTTTTATTGGCCTGCTTAGGATTATTTGGTCTTTCGGCCTACATCACGGCCCAGCGTACCAAAGAAATTGGCGTGCGTAAAGTGCTCGGGGCATCAACCGTCAGCATTACGGCTTTACTATCCGTTGATTTCTTAAAACTAGTTTTGGTAGCTATCGTGATTGCTTCTCCTATTGCTTGGTACGCCATGAATTATTGGCTCAATGATTTTGCGTATCGCATTGAAATAGAATGGTGGGTATTTGTGGTAGCAGGCCTTGTAGCCATTGGCATTGCCTTGGTGACGGTAAGTACCCAGTCGGTGAAAGCCGCCTTGACCAACCCCGTAAAATCGTTAAAATCGGAATAAATCGACGTCGCGTAGAGACGTTGCATGCAACGTCTCTACAACCATATTACAACGGCAAAAACGAAAAAATTATGCTATATAATTATCTCAAAATCGCTTGGCGAAATCTGCTAAAAAACAAGGTTTTTAGCTTTATAAACGTCATGGGTCTCGCCGTTGGAATGGCGGTAAGTATGTTGATTTTACTGTACGTATCGCACGAACTAAGCTATGACCGCTTTCATCCTAAGGGAAAACGTATTTTTCATACGTATATCCAAATGAACTTTGGGGGAAATACCGTCCAGTTTAATCAACTTTCTAAAAACTTTGGCCCTGCCGTAAAACAAGCTAATGCGGAAGTAGAAGATTTTGTACGAATTGCTTCTTCGTTTCGTGGCGATGTAATCATAAAATCCGATGAAAGTCATCAGTTTTTTGAGCGAGGATTTTACTTTTCTGAGCCCTCGTTGTTCAACGTATTTGCGTTTGAATTTGTCAATGGGAGTGCCGCTTCCGCCCTGAACGAACCAAACGCGGTGGTAGTGACAGAAACAGTGGCTAAAAAATACTTTGGTGCCAGCAATCCTGTTGGTAAAACCTTGATTTACAACAAAAACGAAGTATTGAAGGTAACCGCAGTAGTAAAAGAGCTGCCCACCAACTCATCACTCCATTTTGATTTTATTGCCTCTCTACCAACCTTCGAAGGCATCATGAAACGCGATCCTAGCCAACGCTACGAGGCAGACGATGTCGTTGGAATGGGGAGTTATGAAACGTATTTTTTGTTTAAAAACCCTGAAGCTGTTGCAAAAGTAGAGGCTATAATTCCAACGCTACTCACAGATAAAAAAGGAGAATTAGAGTCACATTCAAAGTATACACTAACGCCTTTTTTGGAAACTCACCTTGGAAACAACTGGGGCGATTCTTCGAACACCAAGTATGTGATGATATTTCTGTGTATTGCAGGCATCGTGTTGTTGTTGGCACTTATCAATTATATGAGCCTTACTACAGCTCGTTCAACGATTCGAGCTAAGGAAGTAGGCGTTCGTAAAGTACTCGGAGCACATCGCCATCACTTAGCATCGCAGTTTTACGGAGAGTCGGTGCTCATAAGCTTGATTTCTTTCGCTCTTGCGCTGGTGTTATTCCAATTGCTCAAAACACCCTTTTACCAACTCTTATCCTTATCCATCGACGATTCGTTTGTGACAGGCCCTTTATTTTTATCCATTTTGCTGGGGTTAGTTATTGCTACGGCACTTATCGCGGGTTCGTATCCTTCGTTGCTATTGTCGAAGTTTTCACCCATTACTATTTTAAAAGGTAAGTTTTCGGCCGTGGGGCAAGGCGGAAACGTGCGGCGCGTGTTTATTGTCTTTCAGTTTGGGGTATCAATTGTGCTGATTATTTTCAGTATGGTAGTGCAGCGGCAATTACACTACATGCAAACCAAGAAAATCGGCATGAACAAAGAGCAAGTATTAGTCATCACGCTTTCCAACGAAGCCCAAAAACACTATGCTGCGTTTCGGAATGACTTGGTTCAAAGCGTGGGAATTCGTCAGTTGGGTGCTTCATCACTGAGTTTATTTACAGGAGGTTGGAACATGTTTTTTACTAAAACCCCTACGACTAATGAAGATGTGAGCCTCAATAATATGGTCGTGGACGAAAACTTTATTGAGCTTTTGGGACTAGAATGGAAACACAAGCCCGATAACCTCAAAGAACTCACTCATGGGAACCAATTGGTGGTGAATGAAACGGCAGTGGGTAAGTTAAAAATAAGCGATAAACCTATCGGACAGAAACTGGATGTGTTTGATAAAGAATCAAAAAAAGCCGAAATCGTGGGTGTTTTGAAAGATTTTAACTTCGCTTCGTTGCAGTCGAAAGTGGAAGCCATGATGCTAAAAGTTGTCAAAGATACAACACAGTTACGGGCTCTTTATTTGCGCTTAGACCCCAAGGTAGATTTCCGACAAAAGATAGCTTCGATTGAAAAAAGCTACAAAAAATATGAGCCTAATGCCCCGTTTGAGTACTACTTTTTGGACGAGGCATTTAACAAACAATACCGCGCCGAACAGCGAATGAGCTACCTTTTCTCTGGTTTTACGGCCATTGCCATTTTTATTGCCTGCATGGGTCTTTTTGGACTCATTACCTTTACTGCCGAGCAAAAAACAAAAGAGATTGGTGTACGCAAGGTATTAGGGGCGAGCGTCGCCAACATCGTTACGATGCTTTCCAAAGATTTTCTTCGCTTGGTTGTTGTGGCCAACGTCATTGCCTTTCCGATTGCGTACTACGTTGCTAACCAATGGCTAGAGGACTTTGCATATCGAACCAATATCCGTATTGATATATTCATCTTTTCAGCAGTCCTTGCAGTGGTCATTGCACTGCTGACCGTTATCATTCAGGCCACCAAAGCCGCCTTGACAAATCCTGTAAAATCGTTGAAATCGGAATAAATCGACGTCGCGTAGAGACGTTGCATGCAACGTCTCTACCATTGCAATATGGCACCATCGTTGCAATGTCTACAGCACCATCGTTGCAATGCCTACCACACCATCGTTGCATTGCAACGATGCTACGGCTTTGTCCATAAATGAACTGGTTTTGTCCGTTTATGGACATTTTTATTTGTTTTACCTCAATATAAAAAATTGACAATCAGGATATTATATTTCTGGTATGGCATTTGGGAAAAATACTACAAATCCCAATCATCCCATGCTACAGAACTACCTCAAAATCGCTTTTCGGAACTTGCTCCGAAACAAAGTGTATAGTTTTATCAACATCACTGGCTTGGCGATGGGTATCGCGGCTTTTTTGTTGATTCTCCAATACGTAAGCCACGAAAAAAGCTTCAATCAGTTCCATCCCAATTTATCTTCCATGTACCGCCTTCTAAATGAAGACGTGAAGGGTGGGATGTGGAGCGAAGTGGAGCCAGGTTGGGCCCCAAGAGCCAAGCAACGTTTTCCCGAAATCAAAGAATACTGCCGCTTTGCGGACGGAATGGCGCAAGGCATCGTGCGGCGTGAAGGTGCTAAAACCGAAGCATTCCGCGAAACCAACATCAGCTACGCCGAAGGTAATTTTTTCTCGTTTTTCAACTTTCCCCTCACTGCAGGCGAACCGCGTGCATTGGCAAAAACCAACGTAGTGTTTTTATCGGCCAGTACCGCTAAAAAATACTTTGGCACTGAAAATCCTTTGGGAAAAGTGTTGATGCTTTCCAATCAATTTGACACCAACCCGTTTACCGTAGAGGGAATCTACACCGATATGCCTACCAACTCAGACATTCGATACGACATGGTGTTTTCGTTGGAAACCTTACGTAATCCCGCCAACTTGCACGGAAACGGCTGGGCCAATATAGACAACCTTGATAATCAATACATTAATACACTTTTTCAACTAAACGAAAAGGCGAACCCTGTAGCGTTTGAGAAAAAATTAACTGCCTTACGAAATGAACTGAGTAAAGAAAACGACGGCGTTAAATTTCGGCTCATTCCCCTCAAAAACGTTCACTTAGCCGCTTCACTGAGCGATACGTATCTCACGCAAGGAAACCTCAAGTACGTTTATATGTTGGGCGGAATTGCGTTTTTGATTTTGCTCATTGGTTGGTTCCACTCCGTCAATCTTTCTACGGCTCAGTCGCTCAAACGTGCCAACGAAGTAGGGGTTCGGAAAGTGGTAGGTGCAACGCAAAGCCATTTGGTGCGGCAGTTTTTGGGCGAATCGCTGTTGGTGAATCTCCTAAGTTTTGGATTGGCTTTGCTAATCGTAGTCTTACTTCAGCCATTTTTTAACGAACTTATCGGGACGCCGTTGTCTTTTGCCTCTTTAAGCGCTACGTCGGTGTGGGCCTGGGGGCTGGGTATTTTGCTCTTTGGCTCCTTACTTTCGGGAGGTTATACGGCTTTTTTGCTCTCCAGTTATAACCCTATCAAAACCCTGAAAGGGCAGTTGGCTAAAACGTCGGGTGGAGGACTACTTCGAAAATCGCTGGTGGTGTTTCAATTTGCTATTTCGGTCTGCTTAGTCGTGACGACGTTGGTAATTTATCGCCAGTTGCATCACATGCAAACGCAGAGTTTGGGACTAAATCCGCAGCAATTGCTGGTGGTTCGTGGGCCAGAAGTGGGCAAAGATGCTACCTACAAAGTACGCCAAATCACGTTTCAGAACGAGCTGACGCAACAAACATTTGTGAAAGACTACGCCACTTCAGGAAGCGTACCGAGCGGTTGGTACAATTTTGCCACCTCAGGCTTTACCCAACCCAAATCTAAGCCAGGCGACGAACTCATTTCGTATTCGTTTGCCATCATTGGCGACCGTTTTCTGAAAACCTACCAAATCGACCTCAAAGCGGGGCGTAACTTTACACCTGCCGAATGTGATGTGGATTGGAACCAAAACAGCAAGGTTTTGCTCAATGAACGAGCAGTGGAGTTATTGGGGTTTGCGAATGCCGAA
>VFQN01000308.1_pt1 | contig 97467 bp, 81 predicted proteins | sample 3512371 | NCBI WGS metagenome assembly VFQN01 (sample SAMN10412370, study PRJNA504923) | tailings metagenome | isolation source: Replicate 2 from Balatoc abandoned mine | place: Philippines: Itogon, Benguet | collected 2017-08-28 | reverse complement strand
GTGCGGACTCGCGTTCGCTCGCCTGCCGATTCACGAAACCTCGAACACCGACAACTGTCGGGGATAACGGGCGACCCGGGAAGGGGAGTGTCTCCACACGTGGCTCCGACGTGGAACGGAGGTGCCGGATGAGCGACCTCACCCATGTCGAGCTCCTGTGGCTCGAGAAGCAGACCGAGCATTGGATCCGTTTCGGCCGTGCCGCCGAGGAGCAGATCCTCGATCGGCGTCGGCGTATCCTGTCGTTTGCTTCGGGCAGCATCTTCGCCTTCGTGCGCTGGGCCGCCAACGACTACGGCACGGTCGCGTCGCGGATCGACATCCTGCGCGCCGTCCGCTCCGGCGAAGCCTGTGCGACGGTTCCCTACGTGCGCCCTGGCGCCGACATCCTGTTGCGGGCTTCCGGCTGGCCGAAGGTCAAGCACGTGTTGCAGATGATCGACATCGTCGAGGCGCTGGGCATCGATGCGGCCGACGCGGCGCCGGACTATTGGCGTCACGTCCACAATCGTCTGTCGGCGGGTGAAGCGCTGCGTCCCTACACCTTGGCGCGGCACAGGACCTGGCTTCTTCGGCAACGGATTGGCTCATGACCGGCCGACTGCTCGTGCTCGCGGCCACGCTCGCCGGCGTTGGCGTCCTGGCGTTGACCTTCTGCATGGCAGCACCTCCGCTCTACCTGTGGAACGCCTCGGCCAGTGTGCCTGTCGGCCTCTACCGGCTGCAGTCGATTGACGAGCGGTATGTTTCCGAACTTGTCGCCGTCATGCCGCCGGAACCGCTCGCGACCTTCCTGGAGGACGGCCACTACCTGCCGCGCGGCGCTCCCTTGTTGAAGCATGTCCTGGCGCTTCCCGGTCAGACCGTCTGCCGGGACGGGCTCACGATCATCGTCGATACGGTCGCGATGAGCGTGGCACGCGAGCGCGATGGACGTGGCCGACCGCTGCCCGCCTGGCAGGGTTGCCGCGTCATCGCTCCAGGTGAGCTCTTCCTGATGAACTGGCAATCGGCCGACTCGTTGGACGGCCGGTACTTCGGGCTGATCCCAGCATCCGCTGTCATCGGTCGCGCGCATCCCGTCTGGATTGTGAAGGAGGATTGACCATGCAGCGCTCTCTCCCGCAAGCAGCCGCACTCCTGTTCGCGCAGCGCCGCGACCCTTTCTCCTTCCCGGTCAGGACCGGGCGAGCGGCCGTCCGGTCGCTCGTGTCAATGGCTGTGGCCCTGCTGATGGGGGCCGCGGTCGGGTCGGGCGTGACGGCACGGGCCGAGCCCGGCTCCGCAGTGTCGTCGAGGAGCCTATCCGCCGCCGATCCCTATGCGGCCTTCATCCGCGAAGCTGCGCAGCGATTTGGCCTGTCGGCGTCCTGGATCAGCGCCGTGATGGCGATGGAAAGTGGCGGCGACGTGCTAGCCCTCTCGCCGCAAGGCGCCATGGGCTTGATGCAGATCATGCCCGACACTTGGGCTGGCTTGCGTTCCCGTCATGGCCTCGGCGCCGATCCGTATGACCCTCGCGACAACATCCTTGCTGGCGCGGCGTACTTGCGCGAGATGTACGACCGCTACGGCTCGCCGGGCTTCTTGGCTGCCTATAACGCAGGTCCGGCGCGCTACGACGAACATCTCGTGACGGGCCGGGAGCTGCCGACCGAGACCCAGCTCTATGTCGCCATGCTCGCCCCGCTGATCGGGGAAGGGCAGGCCAATGCCATGGTCACCGCTAACCGTCGCGTCATGTCGTGGCAGGAGTCGTCCCTGTTTGCGGCGCGTGATCAGAACAGTCGGGCAGCCATGCCTTCACCGTCGGGAGCGTCAGCAGACCGAACGTCGGAGAGCCGTTCCGTTGCCGGCGCATCCGCGCTGGTACCACAAACTGGCGGACTGTTTGTCCGTCGTGATAACGCAAAGCGGCTGCCGTAATGCGAAGCGCCGACGATCGCATGCGTTCGATCGTTTGTACAAACGTGCTTGTGCAGATAGTCGATCGGAGGCTCCTGAATAATGGACGGCAAGATAAAGCGGGTGGCCCCGCTGCCGTCGCTGCGCTCCTAAGGGATTGTCTGCACGTTGTTTTTTCAAGGCGCAGCGCCGGCTCTTCGAAATGTGCGTATGGCGCTTGAAGCACTTCTCCGTTTATTTTCAATGCTCAGAGCGCCGTCGCTTGGAATCCAATCTATCGTCGCTACGCTGGAACGACCTCATTCTACGCCATGGCTCGATGCGCGGGCGAGGTATCTTGTGCGCCGCCGCCCGACTTCCAATCGTCATGCCATGGTAGGGGATGACGACGACTTCCGACTCCGGCCCGGCAAGATCCGGGATCGTGGCAGTGCGCAGATCGGGCGGCGGCGCGGCGTGGGTGCGCGCGGCCGGCCAGCCACCTTCAGCGGCCAGATTCAACAAGCAATCCGGCGGGCCGGCGGTACTCCTTCCCGGTTGAACGGGACCGGCAAGGGAGGCGGCCGGTTCAACGCGCGCGGGCGCGGCGCGGCCGTGGCGGCCGCGCTGAAAAGTCGAAGCCCTTGGAGTCGGAGCGGTGGGAGCCGTACGCGGTCGCGTCGGGTGGCGGTCAAGGCCCGTGTCGTGAAGCTCAATCCTCAGCGTGGTGCACGACGGGGACGTCAATTCGTCAGCGGCAAGGCCATCGACGCTCACCTGCGCTATCTGCAGCGAGACGGCGTCACCAAGGACGGTGAGAAGGGCCAGGTCTATTCGGCCAGCCGGGATGTTGAGGACGGTCGTGCGTTCGTCGAACGCGGGCGTGCAGACCGCCATCAGTTTCGCTTCATCGTGTCGGCCGAGGACGCTGTCGAGCTCGCCGATCCGCGAACGACGACGCGCGATCTCATGAAGCAGATGGAAGCCGACCTCGGCAGCCGGCTCGACTGGATCGCGGTTGATCACCACAACACCGGCTATCCGCACACCCACATCATCGTCCGGGGCGTCACCGATGACGGCAAGACGCTCAATATCGCCGGCGACTACATCGCCTATGGGATCCGCGAGCGGTCGAGCGAGGTGGTCACCCGGGAACTCGGCCGCCAGACCGAGCAGAAGGTGTTCCGCAGCTTGGAGCGGGAGGTCGATGCGGACCGGTTCACCCGGCTGGACCGCATGCTGATCGCCGAGCAGCGGAGCCGCAACGAGTTCGCCGACTTGCGGCCTGACCGGGACACGCTCGAAAGCGTGCGGCAGAATCGGGCGTTGCTGATCCAGCGGGCGCGCAAACTGGGACGTATGGGCTTGGCTACCGAGATAGAGCCCGGCCAGTGGAGCGTCTCGCCGAGGGCTGAGACTGTCTTACGGGACTTGGGTGAGCGCGGCGACATCATCAAGGCCATGCACAGGGCATTGGACCGGGAAGGGCTGGCCGATGCCCGCTCTGCCGCGGATTATGTTCTTCATCCGGCTACGGTCACCGAGCCGATCATCGGACATGTGCTCGACAAGGGCCTGGGCAGCGACGAGCTCGGCGAGCGGGTGCGGCTGGTGATCGACGGCGTCGACGGCCGTATCCATCATCTCGAGGTGGGCACGGCCAGCGTCGAGGACGTTCAGCGCGGCATGATCGTGGCGGCGGGAGCCGGCCAAGCAGGCCCACGCGCCTCAGACCGCAATATCCTCGCGATTGCCGGCAAGGAGGGCATCTATCGGCCATCCACGCATCTGGAGCAGGCTGTCGGAACCGTTGAGCGGCTGGGTGGCGATCCGGCGGCGTACGTCCGATCTCATGTGCGTCGCTTGGAAGCGCTGCGCCGGGCGGGCCATGTCGAGCGGATCGACGCCGACCAGTGGCGTATCCCCGCCGACCTGTCCGCGCGCGGGCAAGCCTACGATCTCGCGCGCGACCGAACGGGCGGGCGTGTCAGCGTTCTTTCGCCTACGGGGCTTGACCAGCAGATCGGCCATGACGGCGCGACCTGGCTCGACCGCGAGCTGGCATCTCGCCAGCGCACGGTCCTTGCGGACCACGGCTTCGGCCGCGAGGTGACGACAGCGTTGGATCGGCGGCGACGGTGGTTGGCCGGCAAGGGCTATGCTGCCGAACTTGGCAATGGCCGCGTTCGTGCGCCACGAGATCTGGTCCAACGGCTGGAGGCCCGCGACATCGAGCGCGAGGGCAGGGTGCTCGCCGCCGAGCGGGGACGGGAGTGGCGTCCTGCCGTTCCCGGCAGCCAGGTCGGCGGTCAGCTCGTCGGCTCGACTCAGCTCGCCAGTAGGCGTTTCGCCATGATCGACGATGGGCTAGGCTTCAGCTTGGTCCCTTGGCGGCTAGCACTCGAGCAGCATGTCGGTCGTGTGGTGTCGGGCGTCGTTTTGCCCGGCGGGGATGTGAACTGGTCGCTCGGGCGGAAGCGAGGGCTAGCTCTTTAGCCGGTCGGTACCTACTTGCTAAATCTTCGCACGTGTCGTTGGCATCGGCACGTTTGTCAGCTCGTCGAGGTCGACACCCGAAAGTCGCATGACCGCCTTGTACGCGTGGAGAATCGTCTGGTGCTTTCGCTCAAGATCTTCGAGCATCTTGGCGCAGCCTTCGTCCGAATTCCGTCTGAAGTTGTGCTTTCGGTAGAACGAATGGAATAGCTGGTTGCGTTCCGCCAGGGCATTCGCCAACAGCAATTCCAGATCGACCGAAATGCCTGTAGATTTGGCAAGTTGCTTTAGGAGCTGGCCGAGGGTGCTCTTGTTAATCTTGTTGTAGATTTCCGTCGCCAGTTCTCCCTTGTCGCCCGCAAACAGGTCCCGCTCCCTCCCCTCACCGCAGAGCCGTATGGTGCCCAATTCTGTCTCCAGAAGTTGCGCTGCTTCGGCGACCTCTCCAAATTTACGGTAAACCTCGTCGAGCGTGGGCATTGATTTCATCTCCGGTCGTGTCGACCCCCGCTGTAGAACGGGCACAGAGCATCGTAGCCCGCAGGGAGCGGAACGAAATCTGGGATCATTGCGCGTGATTCCCCGCGAATTCCACTCAGCCCCATCCTGGCTGCTTGCTCCAACTGAGCCGGGCGCTGTTCGCGCCCGGCCCTTAGCTTCATCGCCTAGAACGGAATCTCGTCGTCCCAATCGGTTAGCTTGTTGGGATCAATGGCGTAGTGTCTCGCCAGCGAGGTAATGAATGCCGGAAGGTGATTGTACACCTGCTTGCGAACCTCAAACTTTGTCTCGATCAGAGGTTTGACGTCACGCCGAAGGGTGTCCTCGTCCCAGAAGTACGGGCCACCGGGCATGTCAACGTCAACATACCCGTCCCACTCGCTGACTTCGTAGAGCAGACGCACCTTGCCCTGCGCGTCTTTGTCGAGGACGAGTGCGTCTTCCTGAATCTTGCCGCTGGCTGACCCGCCGAACTCCAACGATGCGGCGACGTTCTGCTCGTCGTCGGGCACCAAGGTCTTCCCCAAGGAATGCCGGAAAGGCGTAGTCAAGCTCAGGCTGACGAGATAGCCCTCAAGGGCTTTGATGTCCTGCGAGACGCGGTTGCGCGCCTCGTCGGCTCCTTCCAACGCTTCACGAGCGTTGTCGAGCGCAGCTTGAAGCTCCGGCGAAGTGAACGCCGGACGGTGAACGGTATTCATTTGAGATTCTCTCCTAAAACCTTGTGGTGAAGGCGTCAGCCTTCTCGGTTTGTCCCACTCAAGGGAAAGCGGAGGCCATTCAAGGCGTCATTAGCGTCAACGATTTGGCTTCCACTGTCAATGCTGCACCTGCCAATGAGTCGGGCGGTGCGGAGAAATTGGAAGCGCCTTGCGGCAGCTCCCAGATGGCATGCAGGTATTCCGGCCCCGACGTGTGCTCGTGGCCCACGTCCGACGACCAACGCGACGTAGCCAAGGTATCCGAATTGCACGCCAGGACCGCCATGTGTGCGCTCTGCGTGGACCTGCTCTTGTACCAGCGGAGAGGAGCGGCCTGATCTTGCTTCGCGATGTCCGCGACCAAGATCCTCTGGGGGCAGGTGAGCCTCGTTTTCGCTATCGTGCTCGTCACTCTGTGGGGAGCGACGCAATGGACCGCTTGGCGGCTGGGCTATCAGCCGCAGCTCGGGCTGCCCTGGTTCGAGCTCGCCGGCGTTCCGGTCTACATCCCGCCGGCTTTCTTCTGGTGGTGGTACGCCTACGACGCCTATGCTCCGTCGATCTTCGTGGAAGGCGCCTGCATCGCAGCGTCGGGAGGATTCATCTCGATCGCGGTCGCGATCGGCCTGTCGGTCTGGCGCGCGCGCGAGGCGAAGAACGTGGCGACCTACGGTTCAGCGCGATGGGCGACCGTGCGCGAGGCAAGGCACGCGGGCCTAATTGCCCCGGACGGGGTGGTGCTGGGCAAGCTCGGGGCCGACTACCTGCGGCATGACGGGCCGGAGCATGTCTTGTGCTTTGCGCCGACGCGCAGCGGCAAGGGTGTCGGCCTGGTTGTGCCGACCCTGCTCACCTGGCCGGGCAGCTCGATCGTTCACGACATCAAGGGCGAGAACTGGGAACTGACCTCGGGCTTCCGGTCGCGGCATGGCCGTGTGCTGCTGTTCGATCCGACCAATGCGGAGTCCGCAGCCTACAACCCTTTGCTCGAGGTCCGCCGCGGGGAATGGGAAGTCCGCGACGTCCAGAACATCGCCGACGTCCTGGTCGATCCAGAAGGTGCTCTGGAGCGGCGCAATCATTGGGAAAAGACCAGTCACGCCCTGTTGGTCGGCGCGATCCTGCATGTCCTGTATGCCGAGCCAGACAAGACGCTGGCGGGAGTCGCGGCATTCCTCTCCGATCCGAAGCGGCCGATCGAAACGACGCTTCGGGCGATGATGACCACGCCTCACCTTGGCGAGGCTGGTGTCCATCCGGTCATCGCCTCGGCAGCACGGGAACTGCTCAACAAGAGCGAGAACGAACGCTCGGGTGTGCTGTCGACTGCCATGTCGTTCCTCGGCCTGTATCGGGATCCCGTCGTTGCCAAGGTGACTCGCCGATGCGAATGGCGCATCCGCGATCTCGTCGAGAATGAGCGACCGACGACGCTGTACCTCGTCGTGCCGCCCTCCGACATCAGCCGGACCAAACCGCTGGTGCGGCTGGTCTTGAACCAGATCGGCCGTCGGCTCACCGAGGAGCTTCATGCCAAGGGCCGACGCCACAGGCTGCTGCTCATGCTCGACGAGTTTCCAGCCCTGGGGCGTCTCGACTTCTTCGAATCGGCGCTCGCCTTTATGGCAGGCTACGGGTTGAAGAGCTTTCTCATTGCCCAGTCGCTCAACCAGATCGAGAAAGCCTACGGACCGAACAACGCCATTCTCGACAACTGCCATGTGCGCGTTTCTTTCGCCACCAACGATGAGCGCACCGCCAAGCGCGTGTCGGATGCTCTTGGCACCGCCACCGAGATTCGCGATGCGCGGAACTATGCCGGCCATCGGCTCAGTCCCTGGCTTGGCCATCTCATGGTCTCGCGCCAGGAGACGGCACGGCCGCTGCTGACACCGGGCGAGGTGATGCAGCTGCCGGCAACCGATGAATTGGTGTTGGTTTCTGGATGCCCACCGATACGGGCCAGGAAGGCGCGCTACTTCGAGGACAAGCGATTGACCGAACGTGTTCTCCCGCCGCCGCAGGTGACGAAGGCAAGGTCCCTTGGCGCTTTGGATGATTGGACGGAACTGCCTGCTCTCAAGGTGACCTGGGCGAGCAAGCGCTCAAAGGAAGCTGGTGAGGGACAACCCCTCGAAGACCCAGCGAATGGCGGCCTGCGGCGTGAGCCGGAGTTGCCCCAGCATGAGGACATCGTGCCGGAGCCGGCAAAGTCGCCACCTGAGTTCGTGTTTGGTGAAGAGGAAGGCGACGAAGATGCCGTTCGTGCTCGCGCCCTGCGCGCGAGCGCTCGCGGTCTCGCCCGTCAGGCCGCCATGGACCCGGCTGACGGCATCGATCTCTGAGCATGCGGACCAAGCACACCTTCCGGCTTCCTCCTGACCTGGCCATGAAGCTTGCCGACTATGCATCGCGCAAGCGCGTCGCCCAGGCGCTCGTCGTGGAGACGGCACTGGCGTCTTTCCTGTCCCCGGACGGATCCGAGAGATTGGAAGGCGCACTCGGCCGGCGGCTGGACCGGCTCGTCCGGCAGGTCGAAAGGCTGGAGCGTAACCTCACGATCTCGAATGAGGCGCTGGCGCTCTTCGTGCGCTTCTGGCTCACTACCACGCCGCCTTTGCCTGAAGGAGCTCAGCAGGCCGCGCAGGCCAAGGGCCGCGAACGGTACGAAGGCTTTGTCGATGCTCTGGGCCGACGCTTGGCGAAGGGCCGGACCCTCGCGGAAGAGATCTCGCAGGACATCGAGCCGGGAGAGGGGGCGGACGCCGATCCTCCCCAAGACCTCGTCTAAGCCACCCCGCCCATTCGTTCGCCCTTTTACGCTGGAGCACTACGCTCCCCTGGTTGTTGTTGCGCAGAGCGCTTTGCTCCTTCTTCTAATCGACCCCGTTCGATGACCGCGGTTCGCGGTCCTGCACTCCGGGGTGACGATGACGGTCCATTCCTTCCAGGCAGAAGTTATCTCTCGCGGCGCACGCATGCTGCGCACGGCGCTCGGCCCTGCCATTGCCTCCTGGCTCGAAGATCCATCCGTCGTCGAGGTGATGCTCAATCCCGATGGTCGGCTCTGGATCGACCGGCTGTCGACCGGCCTGGTCGAGACTGAGGAGAGGCTGGCGCCCGCCGAAGGCGAGCGAATCGTGCGGCTTGTTGCCCATCATGTCGGGGCCGAGGTTCATCCCGCCAGCCCGCGGGTTTCGGCCGAGCTCCCCGAGACGGGAGAACGGTTCGAGGGGCTGCTACCGCCCGTCGTCGCGGCACCCACCTTCGCCATCCGCAAGCCGGCGGTCGCCGTCTTCACCCTCGATGACTATGCCGCGGCAGGGATTATGACGATGAGCGAGGCCGGGGCGCTCCGGCAGGCCGTCGCCGACCGCCGCAACATCCTCGTGGCCGGCGGCACCTCGACCGGCAAGACGACGCTCGCCAACGCGCTGCTGGCGGAAGTGGCCAAGACAGCCGACCGGGTGGTGCTGATCGAGGATACCCGCGAGCTGCAATGCCGCGCCGCTAATCTCGTGGCCTTGCGCACCAAGGATGGCGTGGCCTCTTTGTCGGAGCTGGTCCGTTCGTCGCTGCGCCTGCGGCCCGACCGTATCCCGATCGGTGAGGTGCGCGGCGCGGAAGCGCTCGATCTGCTGAAGGCGTGGGGCACCGGCCATCCCGGCGGCATCGGCACCATTCACGCCGGGACGGCGATCGGCGCATTGCGGCGCCTCGAGCAGCTCATCCAGGAAGCCGTCGTCACGGTGCCCCGCGCTCTCATCGCCGAGACGATCGATCTAATAGCCGTGCTGTCGGGCCGCGGCGGGGCTCGGCGGCTGACGGAACTCGCCCGCGTCGAAGGACTCGGCGCCGGCTCGGACTACGCCCTCTCACCCGCAGGAGAACGTCAATGAACCGCTTCGCGATACGGCGCGCCGTCACGGCGGCCGCGATCTTGTCGTCGAGCATAATGGTCTACTCGTCGTCGGCGCTCGCGGCGGGATCCAGCATGCCGTGGGAACAGCCTCTGCAGCAGGTCCTGCAATCCGTGGAAGGGCCGGTCGCCAAGATCGTGGCCGTGATCATCATCATCGTCACTGGGCTCACGCTCGCATTCGGCGACACGTCCGGTGGCTTCCGGCGCCTGATCCAGATCGTGTTCGGGATCTCCATCGCCTTCGCCGCCTCGAGCTTCTTCCTCTCGTTCTTCTCGTTCGGCGGCGGAGTCCTGGTCTGATGACCGAGCCCGTTCCCGGTTTCGTGGTGCCGCTCCACCGCGCATTGACTGAGCCGATCCTCCTGGGCGGCGCGCCACGCTCGATTGCGATCCTCAACGGCACGCTGGCGGCGGCCATCAGCCTGGGACTGCGCCTATGGGTCGCCGGTCTATTGATCTGGCTCATCGGCCACGGCCTGGCCGTCTGGGCGGCCAAGCGGGATCCGCTCTTCGTCGACGTTGTGCGGCGCCACCTGCGCATCCCCGGCCGGCTCAACGTGTGAGGACGATGTCATGATGAACCTCGCCGAATACCGGAACTCTGCCACGCGCCTCGCAGACTTCCTGCCCTGGGCGGCGCTGGTGGCTCGCGGCGTCGTCCTGAACAAGGATGGCTCTTTCCAGCGGACGGCGCAGTTTCGCGGCCCCGATCTCGATTCGGCCGTGCCGGCGGAGCTCGTCGGCGTCGCGGGGCGGTTGAATAATGTCCTGCGTCGCCTGGGCTCGGGCTGGGCCCTCTTCGTCGAGGCGCAGCGGCTGTCTGCCAGCACCTATCCCGAGAGCAGGTTTCCCGATCCGGCCTCGGCGCTGGTCGACGCCGAGCGCAAGGCTGCCTTCGAAGAGGAGGGCGCTCACCACGAATCGGCCTACTTCCTGACCTTCCTCTATCTGCCGCCGGCGTGGGAATCCGCCGGCGCCGAGCGCTTTTTCTACGAAGGGCGCAACGGCTCCGCAGGAGCGGATGCACAAGAGATCCTGGCGGGCTTCGTCGACCGGACGGACCGCGTCTTGCAGCTCCTCGATGGCTTCATGCCCGAGTGCCGTTGGCTCGATGACGCCGAGACCCTGACCTACCTGCATTCCTGCATCTCGACCCGTCGCCAGCGCGTGCGCGTGCCCGAGGTGCCGATGTACCTCGACGGACTGCTGGCCGACCAACCGCTGACGGGCGGTCTTGAGCCCAAGCTCGGCGAGTCTCATCTGCGCGTTCTCACGATCATCGGATTCCCGGGAACGACCACGCCGGGACTTCTCGACGAGCTCAACCGCCTGGCCTTCGCCTATCGCTGGTCGACGCGCGCGATCATGCTCGACAAGACGGACGCCACCCGGCTGCTGACACGCATTCGCCGGCAATGGTTCGCAAAGAGGAAGTCCATCGCGGCCATCCTCAAGGAGGTGATGACCAACGAGGCGTCGACGCTCGTCGACACCGATGCTCACAACAAGGCGATCGATGCCGATGCAGCCCTGCAGGAACTCGGCGCGGACGCAGTCGGCGCAGCCTACTGCACGATCACCGTAGCGGTATGGGACGACAACCCGCGCATCGCCGACGAGCGGTTGCGGCTTGTCGAGAAGGTGATCCAGGGCCGTGACTTCACCTGCATGGTGGAGAGGGTCAATGCGGTCGACGCATGGCTCGGCTCCCTTCCGGGGCATGCCTACGCCAATGTGCGCCAGCCGCCGATCTCGACGCTCAACCTGGCGCACATGATCCCGCTCTCCGCGGTCTGGGCAGGGCCGGCGACGGATGAGCACTTCGATGCACCGCCGCTGTTCTTCGGCAGGACGGAAGGGGCGACGCCGTTCCGGTTCTCCCTTCATGTCGGCGATGTTGGCCATACTCTCGTCGTCGGACCGACAGGTTCTGGCAAGTCAGTGCTGTTGGCTCTCATGGCGCTGCAGTTCCGGCGCTATGACAAGGCGCAGGTGTTTGCCTTCGATTTCGGCGGTTCGATCCGCGCCGCGGCGCTCGCGATGGATGGCGATTGGCATGACCTCGGCAGCGCGCTCGGCGAAGAGGAGAGGGAGCCCGTCGCCCTCCAACCCTTGGCGGCCATCGACGATGTCGCAGAGCGGGGTTGGGCGGCGGACTGGATCGCCGCCCTCCTGGCTCGGGAGAAGATCGCGATAACGCCGGAGGTGAAGGACCATCTCTGGTCAGCCCTGGGGTCGCTGGCATCCGCGCCCATCGAAGAGCGTACGCTGACCGGCCTGTCGGTGCTGCTGCAGGCGGCCGCCCTCAAGCGGGCGCTCCAGCCCTACTGCCTTGGCGGCGCCTATGGCCGTCTGCTGGACGCGGAAGCGGAGCGCCTCGGCAAGACCTCAGTGCAGGTCTTCGAGACCGAGGGGCTGATCGGCACCGGCGCCGCGGCCGCGGTGCTCGCCTATCTCTTCCACCGCATCGAGGCGCGCCTCGACGGAAGTCCGACTCTCCTGATTGTCGACGAAGGCTGGCTCGCCCTCGATGACGAAGGCTTCGCCGGCCAGCTGCGCGAATGGCTGAAGACGTTGCGCAAGAAGAACGCATCCGTCGTCTTCGCCACGCAGTCGCTGTCAGACATCGATGGCTCGGCGATCGCGCCGGCCATCATCGAGAGCTGTCCGACCCGTCTATTCCTGCCGAACGAGCGTGCGATCGAGCCGCAGATCACTGCCATCTACCGCCGCTTTGGGCTGAACGACCGCCAGATCGAGATCCTGGCTCGCGCGATGCCGAAGCGGGACTACTACTGCCAGTCCCGCCGCGGAAACCGCCTGTTCGAACTCGGCCTCGGCGCGGTGACGCTCGCCCTGACGGCGGCGTCGTCGAAGGCCGACCAAGCCCTGATCGAACGCGTTCTGGGCGAGCACGGCCGCAAGAGCTTCCTCGCCGGCTGGCTTCAGGCGCGCGGCGTTCCGTGGGCTGCCGATCTCATCCCCGACCTCAACACAGGAGAACCATCATGATCTCTATGCGTCGTTATGGCGTCACGCTCGCGGCCATCGTCGCCCTCTCAGGCGGTGCATTGCCGGCATCCGCTCAGATGACCGTGTTCGATCCCAGCAACTATTCGCAGAACCTGCTCACGGCGGCGCGAACCCTGCAGCAGGTCAACAATCAGATCCTCTCGCTGCAGAACGAAGCGCAGATGCTGGTCAACCAGGCCCGCAATCTCGCGAGCCTGCCGTACTCCTCCCTGCAGCAGCTCCAGCAGTCGATCGGGCGGACCCGGCAACTTCTGGGCCAGGCTCAGAACATCGCCTACGACGTCCAGCAGATCGATCAGGCCTTCTCGACGACGTATGCGCCGGCGTCGGCGAGCCAGTCGGACCAATCGCTGATCGCCAATGCTCGGACGCGCTGGCAGAACTCCGTCGCGGGCCTGCAGGATGCGTTGCGTGTCCAGGCGACCGTGGTCGGCAATCTCGACACCAACCGCTCAGAAATGTCCGCCCTCATCGATGCGAGCCAGGGGGCGGCAGGGGCGCTGGAGGCGGCGCAGGCCGGCAACCAGCTCATTGCCCTTCAGGCGCAGCAGCTCGCCGACCTGACGGCGACCGTCGCCGCGCAGGGCCGTGCCCAGAGCCTCGAAGCCGCCGCGCGCGTCGCGGCGCAAGACCAGGCGCGGGAACAGCTTCGCCGCTTCCTCGCGCCCAATACCGGCTATCAGCCGTCGACCGTCCGCATGTTCCATGAATGAGCCCGCCGCCACGTGGACAAGACGCACGGAGTAAAAGCGGATGGGCGGCACAGGCGTCATCGACCGGTTCCTCGGAGTCTTTACCAGTTACATCGACAGCGGTTTCGGGCTGCTCGGCAGCGAGGTCGGATTCCTGGCCGCCACTCTGGCGGCGATCGATCTGACCATCGCCGCGCTGTTCTGGGCGTGGGGACGGGATGAGGATGTCGTTGCGCGGCTGGTCAAAAAGACGCTGTTCATCGGCGTCTTCGCCTATCTCATCGGCAACTGGAACAGCCTGGCGCGCATCGTGTTCGAGAGCTTTGCCGGGCTCGGCCTGAAAGCCTCCGGCACCGGCCTGTCGGCAGCGGATTTTCTGCGGCCGGGGCGGGTCGCCCAAGTCGGTCTCGATGCCGGCCGGCCACTACTCGATTCGATCTCGGGCCTGATGGGCTACATCAGCTTTTTCGAGAACTTCATCCAGATCGCGGTCCTGTTCTTCGCCTGGATCGTCGTGCTGCTGGCCTTCTTCATCCTGGCGGTCCAGCTCTTCATCACCCTGATCGAGTTCAAGCTGACGACGCTGGCGGGCTTCGTGCTGATCCCGTTCGGGCTCTTCAGCAAGACCGCGTTCCTAGCGGAGCGCGTGCTGGGCAATGTCGTCTCCTCCGGCGTCAAGGTACTGGTGCTGGCCGTGATCGTCGGTATCGGCTCGACGCTGTTCTCGCAGTTCACTGCCGGATCGGGCGCACAGCCCTCCATCGAGGATGCGATGGCACTCGTGCTGGCCTCGTTGGCCCTGCTGGGCCTCGGCATCTTCGGGCCAGGGATCGCCAACGGCATCGTCTCCGGTGGCCCGCAGCTGGGCGCTGGCGCGGCCGTAGGCACCGGGGCGGTCGCTGGCGGGCTTGCCGTTGCAGGCGGAGCTCTCGCGACTGGCGGCGCGAGCGCACTGACCGGTGCAGCCGGTGCGGCTGCCCGGGGCTCTGCGGCGCTGGCGGGTGGGGCCGCCACAGCCTACCGCGCCGGCGGCCTGTCCGGCGTGACGGTGGCCGGCGCATCTGCCGCGACCAGCCCGCTCCGGCGGGCGTCAGAAAGCGTTGGGACAAGCTTCGAAGCCGGTGGTCGCGCCGCTGCCGGAGGTGCGGAGGCGGGCGCTGCATCGGCACCGCAGGACGCACCACCCGCCTGGGCGCGGCGCATGAGGCGGGGCCAAGCCGCAAGCCACGGCGCCTCGGCCGCCACGCATGCCATCCGCTCCGGCGATCACGGGGGCAGCGGCTCGTCCGTCGATCTCTCTGAAGGAGGCCGTTGATGTTCAAGCGTTCATCCGTCCGTTACGGCCGCACTCCTGCGCCGGAGACGCCCTACCAGAGAGCCGCCCAGGTGTGGGACGACCGGATCGGCTCGGCGCGGGTTCAGGCGAAGAACTGGCGATTGATGGCGTTCGGCTGTCTCGTGCTGTCGGCCGGCCTCGCATCGGCTCTCGTCTGGCACGCCGCCCGGGGCACCATCACGCCCTGGGTCGTGCAGGTCGATAAGCTCGGCCAGGCACAGGCGGTCGCGCCCGCCATTGCCGTCTACCAACCCACCGATCCGCAGATCGCCTTCCACCTCGCGCGCTTCATCGAGGACGTGCGCGGCCTGCCGGCCGACGCCGTGGTGCTGCGCCAGGGCTGGCTGCGCGCCTACGAGTTCACCACGGATCGCGGCGCTGCGGCCCTGAACGATTACGCCCGCCGCAACGATCCTTTCGCCCAGCTCGGCAAGGTGCAGATCGCGGTCGAGGTCTCGAGCGTCATCCGGGCATCGCCGGACAGCTTCCGCGTCGCCTGGACCGAGCGCCGCTACGAGAACGGCCAGCTCGCTGCGACCGAGCGGTGGACCGCCATCCTGACCATCGTGATCGAACCGCCGCGCGATGCCGATCGCCTGCGGAAGAACCCGTTGGGCGTGTTCGTCAATGCCATCAACTGGTCGAAGGAGCTCTCACAATGAAGCGTCTCCATAGATCCCTGCGACCCGCTGTGCTCGTGTCACTGCTGGCGATGGGCGGGTGCGCATCGGGCAAGCCACCGCAAATCAGCTACGACGAGAACGTGCCGGCGCTTCCCGTGGTGGTGGTGCCCGCCGACGAGCGGCCGAGGCCCTTGCACGTCCCGCCAGCCTGGACGCCGGCACGCGGCGGTGCCATGGCGGAGGCCAAGGAGCCGACCACGCGGGTCAACGCGGCCAACGGCGCCGCGCGGATCGAACCTCGCCGCGACGGCTACTTCAACGCCGTGCAGGTGTTTCCCTACAGTGCCGGCGCTCTCTATCAGGTTTACGTTGCGCCGGGACAGGTGACCGACATCGCCCTTGAGCCCGGCGAGCAGCTCACAGGCTCGGGGCCGGTCGCGGCTGGCGACACGGTGCGCTGGATCATCGGCGACACCGAGAGCGGCGCTGGCGACACACGACGCGTGCATATCCTGGTCAAGCCGACCCGGCCCGCGATCGAGACCAACCTCGTGGTCAACACCGACCGCCGCACCTACCTGATCGAGCTCCGTGCAACCGACCACCCCTATATGCCGTCGGTGGCATGGTTCTATCCCGAGAGCCGGACCGCAAGCGCGCGCGCTGCTCCGCCCGCACCGGTCCTGCCGGAGATGGCACAACGACGTTACCGGTATGCGATCGACGGGGACTCGCCACCCTGGCGCCCGCTCAATGCCTACGATGACGGCCGCAAGGTCTACATCGAGTTCTCCCGCGGCATCGTCCAGGGCGAGCTGCCGCCTCTGTTCATCATTGGATCGGACGGCAAGCCGGAAATCGTCAACTACCGCACCTACGGAAACGTGCTGATCGTCGACCGTCTGTTCGCCGCCGCCGAGCTGCGCCTGGGCGGTGAAAGCCAGCAGAAGGTCCGGATCGCCCGGACGGATGGCAGCCCGCGATGACGGACCAATCGCAGTCTGCTGCCCCGACCACCGGTGTCGCGCGCGCCTTCAGGCTGCGCTCCGAGGGGCCACGCGTCACCCGACTGTCGCGTAATGTTTTGATCGGCGGCACGGCGATCGCCACCGGCGTGATTTGCGGGGCGGTGCTGTGGGCCTTGCAGGGCGATCGGCTGCGCCGCGTCGCTCCCCAAGAGCTCTATACGACAGACCGCCGCAGCGTGGCCGATGGTCTTGCGGCGTTGCCGCGCGACTACACCGGCATCCGTCGCGACGCGCCCCCGCTCGGCCCGCCGCTGCCGGGCGATCTCGGACGGCCAATTGTGGCCGCCCAGGGCCAACCGGCCCCATCAACGCCGGACCCTGAGCTGCAACGTCGCGCGCAGGAGACGGAAGCCGCCCGCGTCAGCCGGCTGTTCGCCACCAGCAACCGCCCGCAGCCGCCAGCAGGCGCAGGTTCAACAGCTTCTCAGGGGTCGACGGCAGGAGTCGTTCCATCGCTCGACGAAGCATCCATCCAGAACGGGCAGGATCGGAAGCTCGCTTTTCTGAACGCACCGGTCGATCGTCGCACCACGAGTCCCGATCGTTTGGCGCGGCCGGCATCCCCTTACGTCCTGCAAGCCGGCGCCGTCATCCCGGCGGCACTCATCACCGGTCTTCGCTCCGATCTTCCTGGCCAGATCGCTGCTCAGGTAACGGAGAACGTGTATGACACGCCCACCGGCTCATCGCTGCTGATCCCCCAAGGGGCTCGACTCATTGGCGTCTACGACAGCCAGATTGCGTTCGGCCAGTCGCGCCTCCTCCTCGTCTGGACCCGGCTGATCCTGCCCAATGGCTATTCGATCGTCCTCGAGCGCCAGCCTGGCGCGGACGCCACGGGCCAAGCCGGACTTGAAGATGGCGTCGACCATCACTGGGGCTCTCTGTTCAAGGCAGGGTTGCTCTCGACCATCCTTGCCGTCGGCACAGAGCTGGGCTCCGATCAGAATGACAGCGATATCGTCCACGCCCTGCGCCGTGGCACTGGCGACACCCTGAACCAAGCCGGCCAACAGGTCGTTCGCCGCAATCTCAACGTCCAGCCGACGCTGACCATTCGTCCTGGATATCCCGTGCGCGTGATCGTCACACGCGATCTCGTGCTTCAGCCTTACGGTGGATAGGAGGAGAGCGATGTCCAAGCTGAGACTGGGACCCATGCTCGACGAGAAGCCCGTAAAGCTGTCGATCGACCTCCCGGCGGCGATTCATCGAGATCTTCTGGCTTACGCCGAAGTGCTCGGTCGCGAGACCGGACAGGCCGTTGATCCGGCGAGGCTCGTGGCGCCCATGCTGGGACGATTCATGGCGACGGACCGGGCATTTGCCAAGGCGCGCAGGTCCGTTCGTGGCGCCGGTTCGGGCAGCCAAGGAGCTAAGTGATCGAGGTCAGATCATGATTCTCCCGCAGCAGTTCGAGGAAGCGCGCCAGAGCTGGGTTGTCGTTGGCATCATCCCAGCATGCGGTGAACGTGACATAGGTTGGACCGGATGCGTCGCGGACGCCGCGATAAACAACGCCTGTATAGGCCAGTCCCGCATTTGACTCGCAGAGCAAGCTGATCCTGTGGCTCGTTTCCAGCATGGCGAGGATGCTCTCGCTGCTGACGTCCCAGCTTGCGATATCGAGCACCTCGCCGGGGGCCGACAGTTTTTGTACGATGATGTTGCGCAGGTCCTGCCCGGGATCGCGCTGACTCAGAAGAAAGCGCTCGCGCTTCAGATCGGTCCAGTAGATCATGCTATTGCTTGTCAGGCGATGCCCCGCGGGCAGGGCAACGATGATCCGTTCGGACCACAGCAGCATCGACGGTCCGCCATGGTCTTTGGCCTCACCGACCACGATAACGATGTCCACATCTCCCGATCGAAGTCCGTCAAGTAGCCGGGCGCGTGAGCGCTCGACGATGTTGATCTCGATATGCGGAGATGCCTGGATGTAGCCCGCAAGGATCAAGCGCAGTTTGCTGGCCGACAGCGACGTGCAGATGCCGATCGTGATGTTCCCGGCTTCGCCGAGGCCGGCGGAGCGTGCGGACGAAACCATTCGATCCATTTGCTCGAGCAGACAGCGAGCCGTGCGCACGACGTCGCCACCGGCCGCCGTGACGTGTACGCCACCGCTGGAGCGCTCGAACAGCTTGACGCCCAAGTGCTCTTCGAGCCGACGGACCCTGCGGCTCAGCGTCGATTGCTTGATGTCAAGGGCGGCCGCTGCCCGACGGAAACTTCCGTGCTCGGCTGCCGCGGTGACGGCATGGAGAGGCCCTGGCTCGAGGGTCATGGGATGACCTCCGTGCGACGACTTCCGGAAAACGGGCGCAGCCTCGGCCTATTCGACCGGCGGCGCGGTACTGGGCGTGTGGTGCGCGAGGGAAACTATGCTGCCAGCGCGACCACCGGACTCCACAGGGCGGGTCCCTTGAGCTGGCCGATGGCCCGCACCCGGCCGAGGCTGTTGGCCGAGACTTCGAGGTATCCAGCCACGGCGAGCGACCGGCCGAACGCCTTGGGCTTGCCGAGCCGGCGCAGCGGCCACGAGGCCCGCCGCAGGATGCGCTCCATTCGGACGTCTGTGACGGTGACGATATCGGTCAGGCCGCGGGACAGGCCGAACTCGATCATCCCGGCGAACAGCTCGTAGGTTGCCTTGGCGATTCCGTGGCTCGCCGAGGGCCCTGAATGATCCGGATCGAGGCCGAACCGGCTGCTTTCCCAGATGAGCGGGCTGGCGGGTGCTGCGCCACCGTCCAGCAGCGCGGCAAACGTGTCGCGCAGCATGGTGGGACCGGTGCTCGGGAGCAACCGGACACAACCGGTGACGGAGCCGTCGGCGCCCCGCTGCAACAGGTAGCTGGGACCCAGCGCGTCGAACTCGTCGACTTCCATGTCGCCGCTGGCTTGGATGTCCCAGTCGAGTCGTTTCTTGAACACGCGGTAGCGCAGCCGGTGCATGTCGGCAAGCTCGTCGAGACACGTGCCGTAGCTGTCGTTCGTGATGAGCTGCATCATCGTCGCCTCCTGGAAGAAGATTCCTATCGATGTGGAGGCGACTGATCTTCTGGGCACCCTGTAAAGTTGAACAGGGGTGTGCAGCGCTACCGCACCTTGGACGCAGCGAGGCGTGCAATTGCCTGATGCAGCGAGGAGACCCCGAGCTTTGATTTCGCGTTCTCAAGGTGAAATGTGGCCGTCCGCTGAGTGATACCTAGAATGCGGCCGATTTCCCACGCCGACTTCCCTGCCGCCGACCATTCCAAGCATTGGTATTCACGCGGCGACAGGGCCACGCCGTCTACGACCCGGTCTGATCGAAGCTTGCGACGGGCGCTCGCGTGAAAATACAGAGCCATTAGCTGGAGGACGTGGCGATGCGTTTCGACGCAACGCCGGAACGTCGGCCCCTGTTCGTCCGACGCGAACGTCACGGCCGCCACGGGACCACGCCCGTCGTGGATGGGGATGGTGAAGCCGTAACGTATGCCGAATCTTGCGGCTTCTTCGAAAAGCTGACGCTGGACGTCCGACAGCTCTCCCGACCCGATATTGTTCCCCCATTCGAACGGCTCGGTCATCTGCAACACCCGGCGAATCACCGGATCTAGGCGCTCGTAGTGATTGTTCAGGTAGTGGGTGGTCCAGGGCAGCGGATAAGTGGAGATCAGGCGAGCTTCATCGTTCCTGTGATGCGGCAGACAAAGATAGGCAAAGCATGACAAATCGAGGGCGGCCGCGGCTCGCGCCATGGCGGCGCGGAAGTCGGGCTCGTCTGAGCCCTCTGCCAAGCTATCGATGAAGGTCTGGAAAACGCCATGCATAGTGTTCAGAACCACGAGTTGGATAAGCTGGTGTTCCGGTCGGCTGCACTCTGCGAATTAGCGGTCTCGCCGAAGTTTTTGGCCAGGACACGCCAATGTAGGACGCGACCTCGCGAAGAATTTCGCAGCGGAGGCGGCGACCGATTCTCCGGCACCGGAATGGGACTGGGGCAGCTGATTGCGCCACTGCGTTGATCTCGAGACGCGGCTGCAGGATCAGGTGATGCGTCAACAAGAAATCTTGGCCGAGGGTCGCCCGTCGAGAGACGTCATCGTTCTGGCCGGCGAATATCGCCGCCTCGAGCTCTATCTCATAAGGCATGAGCCACTGTTTCCAACGACCGCTTGCGATCGTCCTAGGCCATCGTCCAACTCAACTGTTGCTCGCGGTGAAAACCGGCCTGGAGACCGTACGTCCATCTTGCTTGTGCGCAGAACACCATCGTAACGCCGCTCGCGCTTGAACGTTCGGTGTCCCCGCCGAGCCAACCGAGAACATCTCATCGGGCCGCCTGACACTCTGTGCTGGCGTTCTAAAGGGTCGAGCAGCAGGAAGTCTCTGGAAGGCGTTATTGTTGACTGGGTTGAGCCAACCCGCAGTCTTCTCGATGACCTCCGTGCCACCGCTGATGCGCCGCGGAGAAACAGTCGGCTCATGTGCGCGCCTCCACCGCCGGTATCGGCGCCGTGCGCAGCTGCCAGCCCTTCACTAGGCTGTAGACGACGGGAATGACGATCAGGGTCAGCACGGTCGAGCTCGCCATGCCGCCGACCATGGGCACCGCGATGCGCTGCATCACCTCCGATCCGGTGCCGGTGCTCCACAAGAGCGGCAGCAGGCCGGCGACGATGGCGGTGACCGTCATCATCTTGGGTCGGACGCGCTCGACCGCGCCTTCGATGATGGCGGCCCTGAGATCGGCTGGACCGAGCGGCCGGCCTTCTGCGGCGCAGCGGACGCGGTGTGCAGCGAGTGCGTGGTCGAGATAGATCAGCATGATCACGCCGGTTTCGGCGGCGACGCCGGCCAATGCGATGAAGCCGACGGCCACGGCCACGCTCATGTTGAAGCCCATCCACCACACCAGCCACAGGCCGCCGACCAGCGAGAACGGCAGCGACAGCATGACGATAAGCGTCTCGGCGGTGCGGCCGAAGTTGAGGTAGAGCAGGACGAAGATCAGCAGCAAAGTCGCCGGCACGACGATCTTGAGCTTGGCCTCGGCGCGCTCGAGATACTCGAACTGGCCGCTCCACACCGCGTAGGTGCCGGGCGGCAGGACGATCTTCTCCTGGACGGCGCGTCGGGCGTCGGCGACGTAGCCCGCGAGATCGCGGTCGCGGAAATCGACGAAGACGTAGACCAGCGAGCTGGGCGTTCTCGGTGCGGATGGTGGTCGGCCCCTGGGTCAGCCGCACGTCGGCGAGCTGGCCGACCGGCAGCATGCCGCCCTTCATCGTCGGCACCAGGATCTCCGAGGCGATCGACCGCGGATCGGAGCGGAAGTCGCGCGGATAGCGGACGTTGACCGATTAGCGTTCGCGGCCCTCGACCGTGTTGGTGACGGTCTCGCCGCCCAGCGCGCTGGCCACAGCCTGCTGCACGTCCTCGATAAGAACGCCGTACTGCGCAAGTCTGGTGCGGTCGGGAACGACGTCGAGGAAGTAGCCGCCGGTCACCCGCTCGGCGTAGGCCGAGGTGGTCCCGGGCACCTGGCGGATGGCGGCCTCGATCTCGCGGGCGACCTTCTCCAGCTCGCCGAAGTCGCGGCCCAGCAGCTTGACGCCGACCGGCGTGCGGATGCCGGTGGCCAGCATGTCGATGCGCCCCTTGATCGGCATGGTCCAGGAATTGCTGACGCCGGGAAACTGCAGAGCCTTGTCCATCTCGGCGATCAGCTTGTCGACGGACATGCCCGGCCGCCATTCGGCCTTGGGCCTGAGGTTGACCACGGTCTCGAACATTTCGAGCGGCGCAGGATCGGTTGCCGTCGCCGCGCGACCCGCCTTGCCGAACACTGAGGCTGCGTCGGGGAAGGTCTTGATGATCTTGTTCTGGGTCTGCAGCAGCTCGGCTGACTTGGTCACCGACAGCCCGGGCAGGGTGGCCGGCATGTAGAAAAGCGTGCCCTCGTCGAGGTTGGGCATGAACTCCGCGCCGAGGCGCTCGGCAGGCCACACCGTGGCGGCCAGCGCCGCGACAGCCACTAGGACGGTGAGCGCCCGCGCCTGCAGCACCAGCCGGATCACCGGCCGGTAGAGCCAGATCAGGGCGCGATTCACCGGGTTGCGGTGCTCGGGCAGGATGCGCCCGCGCACGAACAGCACCATCAGCGCCGGCACCAGCGTCACCGAGAGCAGCGCCGCCGACGCCATGGCGAGGCTCTTGGTCCAGGCCAGCGGCTTGAACATTCGGCCTTCCTGGTCCTCCAGGGCGAAGATCGGCAGGAACGACACGGTGATGATCAGCAGGCTGAAGAACAGTGCTGGTCCCACCTCCGCGGCGGCCTCGACAATGGCCTGCGACCGGGACTGGCCGGGCTGCAAGCGCTCAAGATGCTTGTGGGCATTCTCGATCATGACGATGGCGGCGTCGATCATGGCGCCGACGGCGATGGCGATGCCGCCGAGACTCATGATGTTCGAGCCGATGCCGAGCGCGTTCATGGCAATGAACGCCATCAGCACGCCGATCGGCAGGGTGATGATGGCGACCAGCGCGGATCGCACGTGCAGCAGGAACACCATACAGACGATCGCGACCACGATGCTTTCCTCGATCAGGGTCGATTTCAGCGTGTCGATTGCGCGGTGGATCAGCTCGGAGCGGTCGTAGACCGCTTCGATGCGCACGCCCTCGGGCAGGCCCGCGGCGATCTCCTTTACCTTGGTCTTGACGTTGTCGATGACGTCGAGCGCGTTCTGCCCGAAGCGCTGGAGCGCGATGCCGCCTACCACCTCGCCCTCGCCATTGAGCTCGGTGACGCCGCGCCGCTCGTCGGGACCGAGCTCGATCCGCGCCACGTTGCGCAGCAGGACGGGCGAGGGGCCGTCGGCTTTGAGCACGATCTGCTCGAGGTCGGCGATGCTTTTGACATAGCCGCGACCGCGCACCATGAACTCAGCCTCGGCCATCTCGACCACGCGGCCGCCGACCTCGCGGTTGCTGGCGCGGATCGACTCGATCACGCGGCCGAGCGGGATGTCGAAACTACGCAGCTTGGCCGGGTCGACCACGACGTTGTACTGGCGCACGAAGCCGCCGACGCTCGCGACCTCGGCAACGCCTGATGCCTTGGCCAGTCCGAAGCGGATGTACCAGTCCTGCAGCGAGCGCAGGTCGGCCAGCGAGCGGTTGGCGCCAGTCACGACATACTGATAGACCCAGCCGACGCCGGTGGCGTCGGGTCCAAGCGCCGGCTTGACGCCGGTCGGCAGCTTGGCAGTACCCGAATTGAGGTATTCGAGCACCCGGCTGCGCGCCCAGTAGATGTCGGTACCGTCCTCGAAGATGACGTAGACGAACGACACGCCGAAGAAGGAGAATCCGCGCACCGCGCGGCTGCGCGGCACGGCGAGCAAGGCCGTGGTCAGCGGATAGGTGACCTGGTCCTCGACGACCTGCGGAGCCTGTCCCGGCATCTCGGTGTAGACGATGACCTGGGTGTCGGAGAGATCGGGAATGGCGTCGAGTGATAGCCGGCCGACGGCGTAGAAGCCCGCGCCGGTAACGGCGGCGGCCAGCAGCAGCATCAGCAGGATGTTGCGCGCCGACCAGCGGATGACGGTGGCGATCATTTCTGCTCTCCCGCCGAGAAGGCCGACAGGGCGGCGCGCAGGTTGCTCTCGGCGTCGATCAGGAAGGTGGCCGACGTCACCACCTTTTCACCCGGTTTCAGGCCTTCCAGCACCTGCACATATCCTGGTAGCCGCGCGCCGAGCTTGACCGGCCGTGGCTCATAGCGGCCCTCGCCGAGCGCGACCAGCACGACCTGGCGCTTGCCGCTGTCGATGATCGCCGAATCAGGAACAGCGATCGCCGGCGGCAGCGGGTTGGCGATCTCGGCCGTCGCGGCCATGTCAGAGCGCAGCAGCCCGTCGGGATTGGCGACCTCGATGCGCAGCCGACCGGTGCGGCTGTCCTTGCTGACGTTGGGATAGATGAACGTCACCCTGCCAGGAAACGACCGGTTGGACCACGCATTGACCGTGACCTGGGCCATGTCGCCCACCTTCACGTACGCGAGGTCCTGCTCGTAGACCTCGGCAATCACCCACATGGTCGACGTGTCGACGATGCGGAACAGCGTGTCGCCGGCCTGGAAGCGCATGCCTTCCACGGCGGTCTTCTCGATCACCGTGCCGGTGACGGGCGAAGGGATGGCAACCGTGCGCGGCCGCTCGCCGCGGCGCAACCTCTCCATCGCGGCCTCGGGATAGTCGAGGTTGCGCAGCTTGTCGGAGGCGTAGAGGCTGCGCCCCGCCAGCGCCCATTCCTGCTGCAGCACGTTCAGTTCGGGGCTGTAGACCTCGAACAGCGCCTGCCCGCGGACGACCGCGTCGCCGATCGCGTTGACGGCGAGCTTCTCGATCCAGCCACCGAACCTGGGTGCCACGACGTACTGCCTGCGCTCGTTGTACTGCAGGCTGGCGAAGGCGCGCACGGTGCGGCTGAGCGCGCGCTCCTGCACCTCCTCGGTGCGCACGCCGAGCCGTTGCACCTTGTCGAGGTTGATCTGCACCATGCCCGCGGACTGCCCGGACTCGTCCTCGCAGACCGGGATGTAGTCCATGTTCATGGGATCCTTTTTCGGCACCGGCGAGGTGTCGGGAGCTCCCATGGGGTTGCGGTAGTATTTGGGCGACTTGCCGTTGCAGACCCCGCTCGCGGCCTGCGCCTGGGCGACATTTGCCTGACGCGACGGCTGTTGCGACGCAACGTCGGTCAGGCGTGCGGCTGCGATGGCAGCAAGGCCGCCTAGAAAACCTAGGATGACGAGCGCGATGCGCCCCATCCGGAACTTCGTAGGCATTGGACACTCCTGTGCGATGTCGCGTGCGCACGCACGCAACCGTGCGCCGTCAAAGACGCGCCTGCTCGTTTGTCAGGAGGTCAGACTCTGGGCGGCAGGGGATCGGGCGGTGGCGACAGCCCCAGCAGGGTCGAGATCCGCGTCGGCCAAACGACGCCGCGATGCGTGGATGTCGCCAGCGTGAAGGACATCACTCCCAGCGTCGGGGGACTGGCGAAACATACGGCAATGCAGCTGCTGGCCGCAGTTGCGCAGGGTACGCCTTCGCAGTCGCTGCAATGCGTGCGCGGCGCATCCACCGCCAAGCGCTCCGTCGCAGGTGCCGGGGAGGGTGCCCAGGCCCACGCAATTGTGGGTGCTGCCGTCGCCAGAACGGCGAGGCAGGCTAGGAGCGAAGACAGGAAGTGCAGACGCGTCATAGTCGACTATTATTTTGCCTCTGGGATCCCACACTGCCAATCATGACTGAAATCCATTTGAGGACTGCCGGACTTCAATGGCGCGAGAGCGGCCGCCTACTTTCGGCCATGTTTGCCGTGGTCATGATCTCCGTGACCGAACAGATGCATGAGCGGGCAGGCCATCAGCAGAAGAAAGGGAAGTGCTCCTAGCAAGTGTCCTGTATGGGTCACGAAGAGGTAGATACCTGCGACCGCAACGACTAGCGAAAGTCCCCATCCCAAGGGCGTGCGGATCAGCCTGTTCCGCCAGCTGCTGTCCGATCCTTGATCGCCACGGCTCATGGCCGCCTCCTTCGGATATCCCTCACTTGCAGTCTGCACTAATGCTTGGATCGCCCCATTGATCTAAATCAAGGCGGCTGGGCGGAAAGGAGAATCATTGTGGCTCCTGACCTAGCAGGGCTTGGTGATCGGCCCTGGTCGAGAGCTACGCCTGGGGCAGGTATATCGCCTTGGTGCTGGGTTCGCTCTACAACTTCTTTGCCGGACGGCGCGTGTCCTAGAGGCTGAGCCGTTGCAAGCGCGACGAATTGCCGACGACACCGTTGCCGGTGGGCGAGTCGAAACCGGCGACGCTGGACAGCGCGAGCTTGCGATTGGCCGCCGCGGCGCCGCGCCCGACCGCGTCGAGCAGGAGACGCTGTCCGATCACCTGCAGCATTGCGTCGCGCACGCTTTCCTTGCCGGCACGGAAAGCGACCGGCAGGTCAAGATCGACGAGCTCTTGGAAGTGCTCGACAGCCGACGTCGCTAGCCATCGTCGGTCAGGCCGGCGACGAAGGATACTGATGTCACCGGCACGATGCAGACCCGCTCCGTCCCTCGTGGACGAGCGTCGGCGAAACGAGGCACCCGAGTCCGGTAGCCCCGTCGCCCGGCTTGCCGTCGATACCTTATCGGGGTAGGCTTTCATAATGCTCCGGCTGCGGTCCGTGTTTTGGCTGTTGGCGCTCATGGCCCTCACCGTGCCGACTCTCGGCACGGCAGCGGGCGGGCATGCGCGTGTCGCCACGGCCGGGCAGGCCGCCACCGATTGTCCCGAGCATGGGCCGCCCCCCGATCGCTGTCCGGCAAAGGACACGGCCAAGCATGCGGCGGGTGTTTGCTGCTCGTTGATGTCGTCGGTGCTTGGGCTGCTGCCTGCAGCCCCGGATGACGACGGCCAGCGGCCGCTCCTCGTTCCGGTCGCGCTGCTTGCGCCCAATTTCATCGGGCACATCGTGACGAAGGATCCACCGCCTCCCCGGGGCTGAGCCGAAGCATCGGTTCATCCTTACATACGGAGAGGCATCATGTTGTTCCGACGTTCCATCGTCGGCGTCGTGGCGTGGCTCGTGGCCATGCCGGCGTCGGCGCACGGGCCCGCGGCCCCCAGCGGTGGAGGCCCAGGCGATCCCGCCAAGGTCACGCGCGTCATCGACGTCGTGGCGATCGAGAACGCCTTCTCGCTGAAGTCGCTCGACGTGCGCGACGGCGAGACGGTGCGTTGCGTCGTACGCAACGGCGGAATGGACCCGCACGAGCTCACCATCGGCACGGTCGCCGAGCACGCCAAGCATCGCAGGCACATGAAGGAGATGATGGAACTGCAGAAGAAGGGAGGGCACGCCGGCCATTCGATGGCCGACATGGGCAAGTCCGGCGGTATATGGGTTGAGCCGGGCAGGACCGCGAGCTTCGTCTGGACCTTCAAGCACACCGCCAATCTCGAATTCGCCTGCAACATCCCGGGCCACTACGAGGACGGCATGAAAGGACCCATTCGCTTCGTGAAGTGACCGCAGGCGAAGCGTCCCGCTTCGCCGATCTTGAGCTACGTCAATGTCAAATGCCGCAAAACGTATTCTCGTGCGATGCGGCCATCATTCGGAGAATCTCGATGGGACTCCCTTCATATCGACTGCTCTTGGGCAGTTCACTGTTGCTCCTCGCTGCGGCGTGCGCTGATCGGGCAGCAACGGCGACTGCGCCGTCACCGGATTCGGCTGCGTTGGCCGTCGATCTCGGCGGGTCCTCCCGCATCACGCGGATCGCCGGGACGGCCGGCGAGGGCGAAGGTTACGACACGGTGCGGGCTGGGCCTGCGGTCCCTGCCGCGATGGCCAGCATGGCGCATCCGGGCGCCGCGCCCACAGTCAAGGCTTCCGCGCAGGCCGCGGATCACGGCAGCATGGACCACAGCAAGATGGACCACGGCACGCCGCCGGGCCCGGCTGCGGCGGCGCCCGCTGGACCTCGGGTCGCGCAGGCAGCGCAGGTGCAGGGCACCGGCACGGTCAACTCGGTCGATGCCGCCGGCCACAAGATCAACCTGAACCACAATGCCATTCCGGCGATCGGCTGGCCGGCGATGACCATGGATTTTGCCGTGGCGCACGCGGTCGATCTGCGGTCGCTCAAGCCCGGCACGCGCGTCAGCTTCACGATGCAGCGGGGCGGCGACGGCATGTACGTCATCCAGTCGATCACGGCCGCGGGAGGACAGTGATGGCGCACGTTCCGTCGAAACCGGGCGTCGGCCGTCGCCGCTTCGTCCAGGGCATTGCCGCGGCCGGCGCCGCGCCGACGCTGGCGCCTGCGGGCGCTTTCGCGCGGACCTCGTCGTCCGTGCTGAGCGGCACCGACTTCAAGCTCGAGCTCGCGACCATGCCGTTCAACATCACGGGATGGACCCGGACCGCCACGGCGATCAACGGCCAGATTCCGGGCCCGACGCTCAGGATGCGCGAAGGCGATACGGTGACGCTTTCTGTCACCAATCGCCTTCCCTTCACCAGCTCGATCCACTGGCATGGCCTTCGAATCCCCTCGGACATGGACGGCGTTCCGGGCTTCAGCTACGCCGGGATCGCGTCGGGGCAGACCTTCGTCTATCGCTTCGCGCTGAGGCAGAGCGGCACCTACTGGTACCATGCGCATGGACCGGAGGAGCAGACCGGGGTCTATGGCTCGCTGGTCATCGAGCCCAGGGGCGGCTTTGCCATCCGCTTCGATCGTGACTACGTAATCGTGCTGTCCGACTGGAGCGACGAAAGCCCGCTCAAGATCATCAGCAACCTCAAGTTCCAGGCCGACTACTACAACTACCATCGCCGGACCTTGGGCACCTTCATCCAGGACTCCAGGCGCGATGGCCTCGGGGCCACGATCCAGGACCGGCTGATGTGGGGCAACATGCGCATGAGCCCCACCGACATCCTCGACGTCTCGGGGGCGACCTACACCTACCTGATGAACGGCCAGCCGCCGGCCGCCAACTGGACGGCGCTGTTCCGGCCCGGCGAGCGCGTGCGATTGCGCTTCATCGACGCCGGCACCATGAGCATCTTCGACGTTCGCATCCCCGGCCTGAAGATGACGGTCGTGCAGACTGACGGCAACGACATCGTGCCGGTCACGGTCGACGAGTTCCGGATCGGGCCGGGCGAGACGTACGACGTGATCGTCGAGCCGCGCGAGCCGCAGGCCTATACCATCTTCGCCCAGGCCCAGGACCGGACCGGCTATGCCCGCGGCACCCTGGCGCCACGGCCTGGCCTCAGCGCCGCCATGCCGCCGATGGACCCGCGCCCGATGCGCACCATGGCGGACATGGGCATGGACCACGGCGCCGGCGGTCATGCCGGACACGGCGGTGCAGCGCCGGCCGGCAAGCCGCCGGCTCCAATGCCGAGCCCGTCCAGCGATCCTCACGCCGGCCACGCCATGCCGGGCATGAGCAACGGAGCGTCTTCCAGCGCAGCGCAGGACCACAGCGCGCACGGCGGTTCGCCCGTAGCGAGACAGGGATCGATGCTGCCGATGACCGGCCAACACGACGCGCCGCAGCTCGAAGGTCGGGTGGGAGTCGACAATGTCGCCATGGTGACGAAGTCGCGTCTCGCCGAGGGCGGCGACGGCCTCGACGGCAACGGCCGCCGCGTGCTGCTGCTGAGCGACCTGCGCAACGCCAAGCGCGGTAACGACCCCAGGCCGCCGACGCGCGAGATCGTGCTTCATCTGACAGGCAACATGGAACGCTTCATGTGGAGCTTCGACGGAACGAAGTTCTCCGATGCGGCGCCCATCATGCTGAAGCTCGGCGAGCGCGTGCGCTTCACCCTGATCAACGACACGATGATGGACCACCCCATGCATCTGCACGGCGTGTGGAGCGAGCTAGAGAACGGGCAGGGCGACTACCTTCCCTACAAGCACACCATCCTCGTCAAGCCGGCGGAGAGGCTGAGCTTCCTGGTCAGCGCCGACGAACCCGGCCGCTGGGCCTTTCACTGCCATCTGCTCTACCACATGGAGCTCGGCATGATGCGGGAGGTGCGCATATCATGAAGACGCTTGCTGCATTGCTGGGCGCGGCGATCATGCTGGCCGCTCTGCCGGGCGGCGCTGGCGCCCAACAGAGCCAACCCGCGCCCGAGGTCGCGCCTCAGCCTGGACCGCACGAGAGGCCGCACATGCTGGATCAGGCGATCTTTGCTCATCTGCTGTTCGACCAGCTGGAAGGACGGTTCGGCTTCGCCGAGGGCAACAGCTTCCGCTGGGAGGCGGAGGGCTGGATCGGTACCGACGAGAACAGGGTCTGGCTGCTGAGCGAAGGCCGGGTGGCCGAGAACCAGCTGGACGACGGCATCCAGCAGCTGTTCTACGGACGCGCCGTCACGACCTACTTCAATGCCCTGATCGGCACGCGCTGGGACATCGATTCATTGCCGACCCGCGGCTGGGGCGCCATCGGCGTCCTGGGGCTGGCGCCGCAGTGGTTCAAGGTCTCCGCCTTCGGCTATGTCAGCGGCGACGGTCACCTCGCGGCCCGGCTGGAGGCCAGCTACGACATCCCGATCACGCAGCGCCTGATCCTGCAGCCGCAGGTCGAGCTCAACTTCTACGCCAAGGACGACCCGGCACGTCACGTCGGCGCCGGACTCTCGGAGCTCGATGCAGGCCTGCGTCTGCGCTACGAGGTCACGCGCCAGTTCGCGCCGTATGTCGGCATCACCTATCTCGGCCAATACGGCGCGACGGCCAACTACGTAAGCGAAGCCGGCGGCGCGACGCAACAGTTGCGCTTCACGGCGGGCGTGCGGACATGGTTCTAGGGAAATCCAGGCTCTTGCCGGGTTTCGTTGCCGTGGTGATCCTGGGCGGCGGGCTGTACCTGGCCTTTGCGCTCACGAGGCCGCCGGCTGCGGGCCGCGTTGATACGCAGCTGGTGACGGGCCGCCAGCTTTACGTCGCCCACTGCGCTTCCTGCCATGGCGCAAATCTGGAAGGCCAGGCCAACTGGCAGACGCGCCGGCCCGACGGCAAGTTGCCGGCACCGCCGCACGATGCCACCGGGCACACCTGGCATCACGCCGACCGGGTGCTGTTCGACATCACCAGGCAGGGCCCTGCCGCCTATCCCAGCGGATATCGGACCGACATGCCGGCATTCGGCGACATGCTCGGGGACGAAGGCATTGCCGCAGTGCTGGCGTTCATCAAGAGCACCTGGCCGGATGAGATTCGCCGCAGACAACCGAAAGCCAGGAATTAGGGAGCGCAGGGGAGGGACACCAACATGATCGCGGCGCTCGACTGATGCATCCGCGTGGTTGCCCGCCAGAGGGTCCGAGCTTGCCTTCGGGAGCATGATGGCACGTCTTCGGCTGAGCATCGGCACAGAGGCTAGCTTGAGCGCCGACGAACGTCGCTGGCGTCGGGAGGCGCGATCGGCCTGGTTGCGTCTGGCCGTTCTCGCCATCCTGGCCGTCAGCCTGATGACGGGAGAACACCACGGCAATCCGGTCGTGCATGCGACGGTAGTGAGCGCATATGCCCTGGCAACGAGCCTGGCGCTGGCCTTGGCTTTAGTCAGGCGCGGTTGGTCATGGCTCGGTACCGCGTTCGTGGTGGTCGATGCGCTGGCTGTCGTGGCACTTCTTCATGAGCACCTTTTCGGTCCGGCGGGCACCCTCGAGCACATCCTGACGACAACGAACCTCGCGATCGCCTTCGTGCTGCTGAACCATGTGGCGCTGCGTCTGCGTCCGCCTCTCGTGTTGCTCTACGCGGGTCTGGTGCTTTTCGGATGGCTCTCACTGCTCTTCATCAAGGGGGTGTCGGTGGATACGGTCGACGCCCGTTCGCTGGCGGCGTTCACCGGCGACGCCACGCTCGCGACGGCCTTTGCCTTCGCCGCCTTCGTGGCATTCCTGCTGACCCAGGATCATAACGCACTGCTGCGGAGCGCGCTTCGGACCGAGCGACGGCGTCTCAGCCTGTCGCGCTTCTTCTCGCCCAACGTCGTTGCCGAGCTGCAGGCCGGAACGCGCCCGGTCGGGCTGGAACGCTGCATGGCGACGGTGATGTTCGTCGATCTGCGCTCCTTCACACGATTCGCCGAGTCTGCCTCGCCGGGACAGCTCTCCGAGATGCTGGTCGACTATAGAAGCTATGTTGCGAGGACCGTGTTCGACTGGGGCGGCACCCTCGACAAGTTCATCGGCGACGGCGTAATGGCCGTCTTCGGTCATCCCAGCCCTCATCCGGACGACGTCGAGCGGGCACTGCGCTGCGCCCTCGACCTGGCTCGCGTGCTGGCGGCATGGAAGGCGAGGCGAGACCTCGCCGGCCTCGCGGCGCTGGATGCCGGCATCGGGCTTCACTTCGGTCCGGTTGTCGGTGGAGTGCTTGAGAGCGAGCAGTACCATGAGTTCACCGTGGTCGGAGACGCCGTGAACGTCGCCGAACGCATCGAGCGGATCGCCAAGTCTGTCGACGCAGCGCTGGTCGTTTCGGCTTCCACCTTGAGCCAAGTCCCGGAGCTCGCCCGCGACGAGCGCTGGGTACGGAAGGACAACATGCAGCTCGAGGGCCGGATGGGCCTGATGAGCGTCGCTTATCTGCCTCGGGACCGAGTCGGAGGTGGAATCATGCATGCAAATGAGAAGCACTGACAGTTTCGCAGTGCCCGACTACTGCCTCCAGCTTCCGCCGGCGGATGACTGCGACCCGGCTCGAGGCTCAGTCGGTCATGCGCAGACTGCCGGGACGATTCGAGCGCTGCATTGTTCTGTTCGGACTCGGGCGCATGGCATGAACCATGCTTCGCAATTGCGTGCGGAGAGATTTATTGAGTTGCACCAAGGCGACCGAACTCTCGCCGCTCAAGGATGTTCGATAGAGCTTAAAGAAGGGGAAGAACCGATGAAGATTTCTCGATACCTGGCCGTTGCCGCCACCAGTGGCCTGTTGTTCGCCTGTTCGCCGATGTCGTCGGGACAGGTCAAGGATCTGAACGTGAAGGATTGGATCGGGCATAGTTCCGCGCACCTGATCCAGTCGTGGGGCAAACCCCACCACGACGATCCGATGCCCGATGGCGGTCGGGCGATCGGATACCTGATCGTCAACCAGGCTGTGACGGGACCGAAATCCCAGATCTTCTTCCGGGCTCAGAGATGCATGATCAACTTCACCGTCGATGCTCAGGGCATAATCGACGATGCGACGGCAACCGGTTCGAAGTGCCGCATCGGCCCGCACGGCGACATGCATCCGCCTGCCAACAAGACCTGATCGGGTCTTTGACTTCTGGGGCGGTTCCCATAGGCGGCAGCACGATGCCAGCGGCGTGGCTGCGATCGCCAGGCAGACCGCGGCGTCGCAAGCCGAGCATGCCCCCTGGCGGGCACGTCCTGATGGCCGCGCCCGTTCGCAGCTCAGGACGCGATGACGATGTGGGTGGACATCCGGAACTGCAGCGTGTCACCTCGGGTGTACCGACCCACGAGGGGTGCCAGTTCGCGGGTGATGGTGTCGATCATGTCCGTTCGTGCGGCTTGGTCGAGCCGGGCGAAGGCCGGAACCGAGGTCGCGGCTCCCACAACGGTGAATCGCACGAACTGCATGGGAAAGGGTAGCCGGACGTCCAGCGAGCATTCCTCGATCCGCTGGCATTGGAACCCGGCGTTGATGACCAGCTCTCGAAGGTCTTCGGCCCGGCCCAATGAAAAAGACACGTCCAGATCGGAAAGTTGAAGAGCGAGCCGGTGGGCGACGGCAAGGAACAACGCCTCGTACACTGGATGATGGTCGAGCCCTTGCCAGACGCTGAGGGCCAGCCGGCCACCCATGTCCAGCACGCGCCGCATTTCGAGCAGCGCGGCCCGGCGGTCGGAAAAGAACTGCAGTCCCTGCTGGCAAAGGACGAGGTCGAACACCCTGTCTGCCAGCTTGAGGGCGGTGGCATCGCCTTCCAGCCACTCGATGGGCGCACCGTCGGGGACCGGAAGCGAACGCGCTACGCTAAGCATCGCAGCACTGATGTCGATGCCAAGGACCTTACCCTCGGCGCCGACCAGCGGCGCAACCTGCCGCGCCACGGCACCGGTGCCGCAAGCCAGATCGAGGACGCGCTCGCCGTGCCTGGGTGCGGCGCGCTCGGTCAACGCGCGTGCGAAGGGCTCTGCGATGGTCTGGCCCAGATACTGCTCGTAGACCTCGGCCGGATTTGTAGGAGCTTGCATCAAATCTCCACCTTCGCAGTCTCGTTTCTATTGCCTGCCGACTGTCTCTTCTGCGATTCGAGCACAAGCAGTCAGGACGGTACATGCCTGATTCGATTGATCCCTGGCTTCAGAGCCGAAACCAGCTAATGGTGCTTGTACCAGCCGACGCCGCGAATGTCGTTCCAGGCATCGGTCTGATGGCACAGGTAGCACTGCTCGACCCGCGCGTGTGGCTGCCGCGCCACCATCATGGAAATCATGTGGAAGTGGTGCATGTAGTGGCTGGGTGGCGCCTGGTGGCATTGCGCGCATTCGATCGAGCTTGGCGACGGATGCTGAAAGCCCGCAACTTTCCAGCTGGTGGTCAGGTGGCACGTCGCACATTCCTCGCCGAACAGGTCGCGGTGCGGGCTGCGATTGCTGTGGCAGCTGAAACAGTCGAGGACGGACTCGTCGCTGGGAAGGCCGATCGCCTTCAGGATATCGTGATCCATGGCGATCGGCCGCACACCGCCCTCGTGCTCGACATGGCACGCGGCGCAGGTGCCGATGGTAGCGTGAAAGACCGTCGACTGGCGCGCCAGCGTCGCGGCATCGGTCGCATGACACGAAATGCACGCGGTTGCCTGCACGCCCTGTATTGGCGCGTGGCAGGTCTCGCACTTGTCGGACAGAAAGGCATGCTTGGCCGACAGCTCGCCCGGACGCACGACGTGCGCCCAATGAGGGACGGCGCCCGAGCCCTGGCGATAGACCATGGCGACGATCAGGGCGACGCCGGCGATCGAGGCGGTCGTCAGGAGCAGGTAGGCCAGCGCCTTCCATCTCATGGCAGCCACCGCAGGCCGTAGTAGAGACCGCTTGCGATGTGCAGCACCAGCAGGCCGTACAACAGGATCGAGGCGACGGTGTGGACGACGATCCAGCGTCTCGCGATCCGGCGCGCCGTCTCGCGCGTGCTGAGCGAATCCTCGAGATCGGCGATGGCGTCGACCAGGCCGAGAATCGGGACATGGGGCGTCGGCGCACTGCCAGCGGCCTGCAGGCGGGTGGCGATCCGGTCGTAGCTGACCCGCAACGTTCCGAGCAGTGCCTGCTGGCGCCTCACCTCGCCCGCCAAATGGCCCAGGTAGTAGCGCCCGACGAAACCCGTCGCGACGATCACCAGGATGTCGATCACCAACGCGATGCCCATGGGGCTCTGATATTTGTGGCCGGAATGCGTGATGGCGACCAGCGCCGCGGCCAGGCCCCCATAGATATGGAAACTGAGCAGCCGGCCCAGCGATACGTGCCGCGTGACACGGGCCTTCAGCCATCCGATGTACTTGACCGCAGGATAGAGCAGCACCAGCAGCATGAGGCTGGCCGCCGTGATCCCCAGCACGCCGCCAGCCAGGCTGCCGGCAAAGCGCGGTGACACGTGCAGCAGGAAGCCGGGTGCCAGGAACAGCAGCAGCGAACCCAGCGCCAGCACGATCGTCCTCTCGCGATCGTCCATGTCAGGCGTCGACCGTCAGGTTGCCGAGCGAGCGCGCCTGGCAGGCGAGGATGATGCCCGACGCCTTGTCTGCCTCGGTCAGCGCATCCTGGACTTCCATCGTCACCGTCCCTGAGATGAGCCTGGTCTTGCACAACCCACAGGTTCCGACGCGGCAGGAGTAGTCGATCGGCACGCCGATCGACTCGGCGACTTCGAGGACCGTCTTGTCCGGCGGCAGGGGAGCGGATTTGGCGGAACGGGCGAACGACAGCGTTGCGGAGGCGGGCCCGGTCGCCGGAACAGGTGGGGCCGCCGCCTCTGTCGTGCCTTCGATCTTCTCGAGCAGCCGGCTCACCGACGCCGGTTGCGGCGGGGGTGCTTGCGGACGCGGTGGCGGCACGAGGCCGGTCGCCGGCCCGAAGGCCTCGGCTTTGATCTGGTTCTCCGGGACGCCGAGTTCGGCAAGGATGCGGCGGATGGCGTCCATCATGGGCGGGGGGCCGCAGAGATGGACGCGCCGCTTCGCCAGGTCGGGCACGGCATGCGCCAGCGCATCCTTCGTGATCTGCCCTTCCAGCCCCATCCACGCCGTTCCTTCGGAGCGTGCCCCGACGGCGGCGGCGACGTGCAGCCTGGGATAGCGGCGCTGCAGGTATTCGAGCTCCTCGCGGAAGATCAGCTCATCGGTACTGCGTGCGGCGAACACCAGGAACATCTCGCCCGGCCAGCTCATGTCCGTGAGATAGCGGATGACGCACATCATCGGTGTGATGCCGACGCCGCCGGCGATCAGCACGATGCTGCTGGCGCCGCCGCCGTCGAAAGTGAACGCACCGGCCGGTCCGCGAACCTCGAGCGTGTCGCCGACCGCGATCTTGTCGTGTAGCAGGCGCGAGAACTCGCCGTCGTCCTCGCGCTTGACGGTGATCTCGACGTAGGAGGTCCGCGTCGGCGGCGAGGCGATGGTGTAGGACCGTCTCACGATCCGGTCGCCGACCTCGGCCGAGAACGTGAGGAACTGGCCCGGGGCGAAGGCGAAGGGAATCGTTCCGCCGTCCGGCGGAACGAAGCGGAAGCTTTTCACGTGCGGGGTTTCGCGGGCGATGGCAGCAACACGCATCAGGCCCGTCCATGACGTCGTCCTGGCTGTTGCCGGCAACGGAGCGGTCGATCCGGGCGCCGGCGATGGTCCCGGTGGCGTGGCGCGTTGCGCCGGTGCGGTGATCGGGACGGCGGCGGCCGGGATGGCCGTGGGCGTCACTGTCGTGAGTCGATCGACCAGCGCCATCGAGCGCCGCCGCCTGCTGATGCCCATGGCCAGCATGGCGAGGGCGAGGGCCGCCACGACCGCCATGGAAACGGCGTGGAACCACGAGAGCCCGAAAGGCCCGACCGGATCCGCCGGCGGCGCTTCCGGCGAGGACAGGTTCATCTGCTCGCGGAACCAGCCGAGCGCGATCTCGCGCGGCGGTTTGTCTTCCGCCAGCGCCCGCAACGCGGCGGTGCCGCTGTTCAGCTCGGCGAGGGCGGCGCGTTGTCGCGACGCCGCCGCCGACATCGTGGCGGTGTCGTGGTTGGTCATCGCGTGCTGATAGTCGGCCTGCGCCTCGAGCAGGGCGCGATTGGCCGCATCGATGCGAGCATGGGCGTCGGCCGCGATCCTGGCGCGTGCTTCCGGCGTGATCGCCGGCAGTTCCATGAGTTGCGGGTAGAGCTGCTTCGGCGGTGGCCTTCCCATCATGCCCATGCCACCCGGGGGGGCGGCTGGGGGAGCCGCCGCCGGCGGAACGGACGGTCGCCCGGATTGCGGCGTCTGCGGGTCGGGTGGCGAAGACGGGGCGGACTGGCCGGGGTGATGGCTGGAATGCTCGTCGGACTGCGCCACCACAGGCCCGCGGGAGTGGAACATCCCGATCACGAGGGTGGCCACGGCGATCGTCCAGACTCGTCGCGCCACGATCCGCAGGCCCTTGTCGGCAGGATTCACGCCGCGCAGCTCCTTGACAGTAGACGCAATCTTCATCCTTCGCGGATAACGTTTGGTATCAGGATACAACATCTTGATCTTGGCGGCTCGGCGTGATCACCACGGTTCCGATGATGTCCGCGGCGACCAGGAACCCGAGCCCCAGCAGGATCGCGCGTCCGAATTGGCCCGAAGCTGCTGGAATGCCATGCCCCAACATTGCGAGCCGCCGCTCCTGACAAAGGAGACCGCGGCGACGACTGAACCTGCGACGATGACACCCATGCCGATCACCTCGATGATCGTCGCTGTCCCGTGCAGAACCTCGATCGCCGCGGCCCGCACCTCGGCTACCGACCCCGGCACGCTCATGAACGGCTGCGGCCGGGCGGCCGGCCGACTAGCGATCGCCCATTGGCATTTTCATTGCCATTGGCATTGTCATCAACTCGTCGGCCGTCTTTTTCTGCTTGTCGTCCAGCACGGTATAGAACTTGCCATAGGCGGCCTTGAGGGCACGGACGCCTTCCAGACGTGCCGTCAGGCTGCGCTCCTGCTCGTCGAGGCGATCGGCCGTCGTCGAAGCGGCCTGACTACCCTTGGCGCCGTGCGCTTCCGCGCTGCGCTTGGCGTTGGCCCGCAGGACATTTGCGAACTCTGTCCAGGCCGCCATCTGCAAATCGGTGATGCGCAGCTCGGCATGCATGAAGGCGATTCGTCCCTCGATATAGTCCGATGGCACATCGAGCATGCTGCCTTGCCGCATCATCTGCATCATGGGCATCTGCATTTTGGGCATCTGCATCATCGATCCGCCCTGCTTACCGGATTCGCCCATCCCCGACATTGTGCCACCTGGGGCTCCCTGTGCGCCTTGGGCGTCCTTGTTCTGCATGCCTTTCTCGCCATGCATCATCTGGGCGAGCACAAGAGGCGACGATTGGCCGTGAGCGTTCTGGAATGAAATGCTGCCAATCGCGATTGCGGCCAGCAAGGAAGAGCTAATGAGCTTCATGACTACCCTCCTATGACAAAACACGAAATCTTCAGTCATCTCTCGGTAGGTCGCCTTGACCCAAGTCAAGGGGCGACCCCACTCCCTCCAGGTTTGCGACAGGCGCGAACCGAGTTTTGGATCTGCCTGCACGCGCGATAGTCTGCGCTGCCTTCGGAGAAAGCCCCCTACTCAGAAAAAATCTCACTGTCGCTGTGCCGGCCGACCGGAGAATGGCAGCCGGCCAACACTCCGGAGCTTGCGAGCAATCCAACGATCATCGGCTCTCGCGACGTTCGTGCCCTGTGCCGCAGAGCTGCGTATCCTTGTCTGTGTTGCAATCACCTTACTGCCGGTAGCGCGATCGGAGGAGCCACTCGTGGGTGCGATCGATGCAACCATGTCCAATCAGATGAGTGGATTTTCTAGAGTAGGAATGCGGTAGGATTTCTTGGGTACTTCGTACCATGAGGGCACTGGTGGGTGATGTCCAAAATTGGACCCGGCTTCATCCGGGCGGCGCCTCAGCCTGTTGCTCCAATGGGTTCCCCGATCGGCAATTGCCCCATGAGCGTCGCGACGAGGCAAAGGATGCCGTTGAGCGTTCGGGCTAACCGGAACGCGGGGTTGTTGGCGCGTTTGACGGGGCGTGTATGCGCCGAGGGCCGCATTCGCGTCAGGAGATGCTTATGCACCTGGCGACGGTCACAAATGCCGCGGCAGCATCCCCTTGTCCTGCCGCTCGGTGCGACACTAATTCCATGTAGGAGATGCCCTTCTGGCTGCTCATCGGTGTATGGATGCGCCATGCGACTTTGCGGCATGATCATCATGATCGTGATAGGCGTCGTCCTCTCGACGGGCGCAGCGTTGGCTCATGTGTCCGATCATCGTGAACAGACATCCGCGCGCCAAATTGCTGTCAAATCGATTGAGGCTGAAGACCCCGCACCAGTGGCCCGAGCCGAATGCCGTTGGCGAACGAACGTCACGTCGTCTGAGATGTTGTTTGAAGCACATTTCGGGACGGGCCAGCGTGACGCCCGTGTTGACGGGAAAGCGCTCGACGATTCGAATCTGGATGATGATTGCTGTGGAACAACCTGCCACGCGGCAGTCGGCGACAAAGGCAACGACAAGGTGGCATTGCGTCGTCCTTCAAGCCCCGCTGTCTTGGTAGTCGCGTCGGTTCTACTTGGAGCCGATCAAGGTCGCCTAGAGAGACCGCCTCGATACGTCTAACAACAATCGTCTCGCGAAGCCCGTGAGAGTTCGACGGCCCTATGGCCATATGCGCTCTACGTGCGGCTAGGGCACGGCGCGTCGGCCCGACCTCGGGAAGGGGCGCGCCCTGCCGCGTCAATTCAATTCTCTGACGTTGGAAAAACATCGATGATGTCGCGAACTGACTTGGGGCGGGATGCCCCCTCGTGCGCTTGTCTGCAATCACCGGTCGACCAATTTCGCCGTCGCCGGTCCAATACCAAACAGTGCGCCAATCCGCTTTCAACGCATTTGACGAGGAGCAGGACAGCCGACGACAGTGCTCTTGACCGCGGCAGGCACGGCGATGGCGCAGGCGGACAGGGTCTCGAGACCAAGGGCCCCCTCGCGAGGCTGTGCGTTCAGTTTCGCCCGACGAAGTACGCGGCAGGTCGTCTGCTTTTCCGGCAAGGCGACGTGGCGGATGCGATCTTTTTCATTAGTCGCGGCCGCGTCCACCGAACGATCATGACCGAGAAGGGTGACGATCACCTGGTGGCAATTCTCGGTGCCGGTGACTTTTGCGGCGAAGAATGCCTCAGTCCCAATCCGCATCGGACGATGTCGGCGGTCGCCGTCGACGATTCTGAGATCGTAAGGATCGAGAAGAGCGTGATGCATGACCTGCGTCGCAATTGGCCCGACTTCGACGACGCCTTCATGTCCTTCTTGCTGAAGCATGGTCTGGAGACGGAGGCTGCTCTGATCGATCAGCTCGTAGGGTCCGTTGAGCAACGGCTTGGGCGGGTGCTACTGAAGCTGGCAAACGTCAGTGGCAAGGCCGGAGAGGTTGGCGTGGTCTCAAACGTCAAGCAGGAGATGTTGGCTGGTCTCGTTGGAACGACCCGTCCGCACATCAATCACTTCCTGAACAAGTTTCGTCGCTTGGGCCTCATTGCCTACGGGAGCCCTCTGGAACCCGGGGTGATCAAGGTGAACCGTCATCTCAGACAGGTTTGTGGCGGAGAATGAGAGGGTGGTTGGTCCAAGACGCCGCTGCATGAAACGGCGTGTCCAAAAGGGAACAGTGCACCTCGCGAATTTGGTCCATCGTCCCACCGAAGGAGATGGTCATGAAGAGCAGACGCAAGATTGGCTTCGCGGTGATCGCAGCCGCGTGGGGACTGTTTGCGACCACCCAGATCGCATCGGCTCAATCCACCGACACCAAGTCCCAGCAGCATCAGCAGCACATGCAGGGCGGCACTCAGCCGGGGCCGGGGACACACGGTCACTCATCGTCTCCGAAGGCAGGAGAGACGAAGGAGATCCAGCATCAGCAACACAACATGCCGGCCACCCCAAGTCATTCGGGCGGGCAGTCGACCGGCAAGTCCAACAAATAGTCACCAACGGGGTCGCTGACCTGTGCGATGGACGTCTTCTGTGGTTTCCGACTGAGACAGGTTGTGCGCACTTTCATCATCCGTCGAGCTGGAGGGCGTCCGCTTTCTGGGGAGCGTTGCGTCGCCCGGATCGTCGGCGAGTTGAGGCGGCCTGAAGTGGCTCGGCGGCAGAGCAAGCAGCGACAAGGGTCGGCTGGGTATCAAGACCCGTTCGTGATCGGGCTGCGGCTTGATTTCCGATCGAACCGGCGTTCGCTTTCCAGATCCTGAACGCATAGAATAGTTCGGGAGGATACATTATGCGTCTTTTCAGTGTCCTTATGGTCTCCTTTGTCACGGCACTGCCAGTGCTTGCGCAAGAAGTGGGCGAGATCTCTTCGTCGACGCTCTCGCGTTGTGCGGGAAAGGCTGGCATAGACGTGCGCCGATCCGATGCCGCCTTCGGCATTCTGGCTCTCGACGGTGTACCTTGGGCCACGATCGAGCGAACCGACAGCACGGTGGGCACCCAGCCAATCACCACCACGGTGACTAGTACCGGCGGACTGCTTCGTCGCAATGGTACCTTAGTGCCATTCCGCTTCACCTGCGTGCTCGATGCGGACGGACAGGCGCTGATGTTCCACGCCAGCCAGCTCATGCTTCGTCTTGGTGACGAATTGCCACCGTCGATTGTTGTCGACGGCTCGGCCACATACTTGGAAGAGGGTTCGCTACCGCGGGGAATCGAGTTGCAGGTGCAACTTCTTGATACTTCAAGAGGCCCGGCAGGCGAGATTCTCGCCGAGCAGGTCGTGCGCAGCGGTTGGTCCAGGCCGATCCCGTTCGCCCTGCGTTTGCCAAAGAGTACGTCTCTCGAGGCTCGAAAAATTGCAATCACCGCGCGCTTCGTGCTGGCGCATAAGGTTCTGTTTCAACTGAAGGAACCGCGTGCCATCGCCAGCGACGACTTTGGGAAGTCCATCGATCTGACGCTGGACAAGGTAGCGGCGGCCAAGCACTGACAGCCGGATTGCACTGACGACTACTGGTCTTGGTGCCTCGCTACGATATCACCGCTGATCCAGCTAAGGAGGACCGTATGGTCGACCGTCGAGCGATTCTGAAGTTAGCCGGGGCCGGCGTCGCCGGGGCCGCGGGCTACAAAGTCGCCGATCACTTTGGCATGCCGCCGGTATTTGCCCAGGACAGGAGAGTCGATGCCGACAAGATCCGGGGAGCGCACGAGTCCTTGGGCAAATCGATCCACCTCTCACCGGGCAAGCTTGGCGGCGGCGCGCACGCTGACGATCTGGACACAGGCCGCACTCTCGCTTGGATCGCCTACTGGATCTACGGCGACACCTGTCCGATCTCACATCACTTGGCCGCCTATCCGTCGGCCGATCCATACAAGGGCTTCGAGTTCATCAACTCCACCCAGGGCGGCGATAACGCACTCATCTACGGCATCCCGACGCAGATCAAAAAGTTGGGCCTCCTGGAAAAGACCGGCGAGGGCAATCACATCTACCGTGTTCGCTACGACGGCCAGCAGATGGAACTGGCCGAGGACATCGCTGACAGCACCGGGATCGGCCTCGGCGTGCACACCACCATTTACCCCGACGCTGGCGGTTTCGCCGCCGCCGATGGGCAGAAGGACGTCTGTGCCTTCTTCGATCGGGCGTACGGTGCTGAAAAAACCAAGGTGTTGATGGCCTTCCGGGCGGACTGGACGGCGAAAGATAAGGAGTCGCTGGAACGCGGCTGGCGCGACGGCGGCACCTTGCGTCTGACCCGACTGACCAAGCCCAAGGAGACCGACAAGTATGATCTTGAAGGAACCAAGGGCAACAAGATCAATTGGGAGATGGTCCCGATGGCCGAGTCGCTGGTCTGGAGCGGCCAATTGCCCGGCGAGTCGCCGCAAACACTGACCGGCCTGGACGCGGCGGTGCATCACCCCAACAACCGCTGGTCGGCGCTCATCTTGCGCATGCCGGCGGCGGCACTGATCATCGACCGCACCACCTGGGAGCCGATCTGCTGTCTGCACACGCCGGAGGGCTCGCCCGGCAACCTACCAATCAGGAAGGTCGCATCAGGTCCCGACGTCTGGGAAGTAAAGTTCGATGACGTCAAGTGCGTAGCTCATGAGGCGGGTTTCACGCCGGACGGTAAGCACTTCGTCATGATGAACAACGTCCTGCAGAACAACATGCCTGTCTTCGACACCTCGGCTCCAGACCCGCGCGAATGGAAGAAGGTCACCTTTGTCAAAGATGAGACATGGGTGGGCAAGTACCCTAGTCCGTTTCATCTCTGCTTCTCGATGGACGGAAGCAAGATGTTCGTCTCGATACTAAACCCGAAGCCGGCCAATGGTGCCTCGGTGGTGGTCGATACCAAGACCTGGAAGATCATCAAGAAGTTCGAGAACATCGGTCCAGACATCCAAACGATGTCAGTGACGTATGACGGCAAGTATGTGCTCCAAGTCTTCAGCGGCTTTCAGAGGATGTCGAGCGGCATGTTCATCTACACTCAGGATACCCTGGAGCCGGTCGGCTATATGCCTTGCTACGGCGGCCATCATGACAGCGTGATTGTACCGACCAAGGTTGAACACTTGCTCAATAGTCGTTGTACCACGCTGTGAACATTTAGAGCGTTGAGTGTTTAATCGGGAGCATCGCTGGCCTCGTTGAGGGGGCGACCCGCCCTCAGGTTTTCGGGCCATCGACTAGTCGAGCGACTGGCCTTCACTCGGAGGCAGGATGAAGAAGTCGAGGTTCACGGAAGGGCAGATCGTCGGGATTCTTCGGGCGACGGATCGCGACCCATTATGAGGATGGCCAGAACGAAGGGAAGGATTCTGCCTTGAATCGGTCTCATGCGAGGAATTCTCCCCGCTTGTCGAATGCCAACTTTGACACAAGTCAAACGACGTCGACCGCAACGCCCGCCGCCGGCGTGATCGGCCGTCTGTCAGCTTCCCCAACCCACGTCGAGGGCTTCTGCGCGAGCGGTTTATCCTCCTGGCTACCGGCGGCCGTCACCCGTCGAGCTGGAGGGCGTCCGCTTTCCGTCCATCGTCGGCACGTGCCGGATCTCGAACTGGGCGGTCTGGCGGTCGAGAAGGAATGCAATCCCTGCTGGCAAAGGACGCGGTCGAACCGCCTCGTCAACGAGCTTGAGGGCGGTGGCATTGCCTTCCCGCCATTCGATGGGCGCACCATCGGGAACTGGAAGCGAACGGGCTACGCGAAGCATCGCAGCACTGATATCGACGCCGAGGACCCCACTTTCGATGTCGACCAGTGGCGCAACCTGCCTCGCCAAGACACCGGCGCCGCAACCCAGATCAAGGACTTGTTCGCCGTGCCCAGGTGCGGCACGATTGGTCGACGCGCGTGCAAACGACTCGGCAATGGTCTGACCAAGGTACCGCTCGTAGCTATTGATTCTTCCAGGTGCGGCGGTCGGCCGAAGATCTGCTCGTTTCCCACATATCGACGGAGCGAGACTTCGAACTGGGGACAGGTGCCGAGAACTTAATCTAGATCAAGGATTCTGGCCCCGGGAACGACGACGTTCACGAAAAAGCGGCTGTCCCTCTAGAAACTTGGCCAGTGCCGCAGGGGGACCCCAGAGCCCTACCGTTCCGAACTATCGCTACGGCTGTACCAAGGACGAGCAAAATGAGTTCATCGCACTCTCATCATGGCAATCACGGGCACGGGGCCGGCAATCGGCGGGACGAGCGTTACTATGGAAGTCCCAAGCTTGTCGCGGCAGCCGGATCGACCCATGCCGAGCATTCGGGACACGGCGGACACGATCACGCCGCAATGGTGGCCGACTTCCGCCGCCGGTTCTGGGTTTCCCTGATCCTCACTCCCCCGATCCTTCTTCTCTCGCCAATGATCCGCGATTGGCTTGGTTTGACCGAACTGCTGTCCTTCTCCGGGGATGGTCTCGTACTCTTCGTTCTCTCGACCATCGCCTACATCTACGGGGGGTGGCCGTTCCTGACCGGCTTCACCTCGGAGCTGCGCAAGGGCCAGCCGGGCATGATGACTCTGATCGCGCTCGCGATCTCGGCAGCCTATTTCTTCTCGGCTGCGGTCACCTTCGGGTTTCCTGGCGAAGCCTTCTATTGGGAACTGATGACGCTCATCGCCATCATGCTGCTGGGCCACTGGGTGGAGATGCGCTCGATCATGGGTGCCTCCCGCGCGCTCGAGGAGCTAGTAAGGCTCCTACCGGACAACGCAACCCGTATCGAGGCAGACGGCTCGACGCACGAGGTGCCCATCTCGGCGCTCCAGCCCGGCGACCGCGTGATCGTCCGTCCAGGCGCCAGGGTGCCAGTCGACGGCCAGATCATCGAGGGATCGTCAGCGTTCAACGAAGCGATGCTGACGGGCGAATCCCGGCCCGTTTCCAAAGCCGTCGGCGCATCTGCGATCGGCGGAGCAATCAACGGCGCCAACGCTGTCACCATTAAGGTGACGGCGACCGGAGACTCGACCTATCTCGCCCAGGTCATCGATCTCGTAAAGAAGGCGCAGGCGACCCGCTCGCGCACCCAAGATCTCGCCAACCGGGCGGCGGCATGGCTCACCTATATCGCCCTCATCGTCGGCTTCGGGACGCTTTTCGTATGGTGGATCGTGCTCGGTTCCCCCCTGGAGTTCGCCATCGAGCGCATGGTGACGGTCATGGTCGTGGCCTGCCCGCATGCGCTCGGTCTTGCGGTTCCACTGGTCGTGGCCGTCAGCACGTCGCTGAGCGCCAGCAATGGCCTGCTGATCCGCGACCGCGCCGCTTTCGAGCGCGCCCGCAATCTCGATGCGACAGTGTTCGACAAGACCGGCACGCTGACTGAAGGCCGCTTCGGCGTCAGCGACATCGTGCTCTTGGCCGGAAACGACGAAAGCGAAGAACTCGCCATCGCCGCAGCGGCAGAGAGCCAGTCGGAGCACCCTATTGCCCATGGTATCGTGGCCGAGGCAAGGAAGCGCGGCATCACGGTCCCGAAGGCCACCGAGGTCAGCAACATTACCGGTGAGGGCATTACCGCGAAGGTTGGCGGGCAAGAGATTCGAATCGTCAGCCCCGGCCATCTGGCCCGACAAGGGAGGCCGATCGATCATCCGAAACTCAAGGAGCTGGAAGCCGGTGGCAAAACGGTGGTCGTCCTCGTCCGCAATGGCGAGTCCCGCGCCCTCTTCGCGCTCGCTGACATCGTCCGCAGCGAATCCAGGGAAGCGATCGCGGAACTGACCGGCCTCGGCATCAAGTCGGTGATGCTGACGGGCGACGCAAAGGGTGTTGCGGAATCGGTCTCCAGAGAGCTCGGCATCTCCGAATATTTCGCAGAGGTGCTCCCGGATCAGAAGGCTGACAAGATCAAGGAGCTGCAAGCGCGTGGCCTCTCCGTGGCCATGGTCGGCGACGGCGTCAACGATGCGCCGGCTCTCGTGCAGGCCGATCTCGGCGTAGCAATCGGGGCCGGCACGGATGTAGCCGTAGAATCGGCTGATGTTGTGCTCGTCAAGAGCGACCCGCGCGACGTCGCAGCCATTCTCGGTCTCTCTCGCGCCACATACCGAAAGATGGTGCAGAATCTCATCTGGGCAACCGCCTATAATACCGTCGCCATCCCCATGGCGGCCGGCATCACCTTCGGTACCGGCTTCCTGATGACACCGGCTATCGCCGCGGTCTTCATGTCGGCCAGCACCATCATCGTGGCCATCAACGCGCAATTTCTGCGCCGCTACCGGAGGCATAATTGAAAACGGTGGACGGAGAGAACCGGTCCGCAAAACAACTGATCCTTCCTCTACCGGGGAATGAGACGTTCGCGCGCCGGCTTGCCGATGAAGGCCGCTGGGAGCTTGGCAGCCTGGAAACGCGGAACTTCCCGGACGGCGAGAGCTACGTCCGCATTCTGTCCGATGTGGCCGAAAAGTCGGTCACGCTCGTCTCCACCTTGGCGCGTCCCGATGAGAGCTTTCTGCGTCTCGTCTTCACTGCCGATGCCGCACGGTCGCTCGGCGCGAACGCGGTGACGTTGATCGCACCATATCTCGCCTACATGCGACAGGATCGCCGCTTCCGGCCAGGAGAGGCTATCACGTCGCGGACCTTCGCCCGGCTAATATCAGCGAGTTTCGATCAGCTGATCACGGTTGATCCTCATCTGCATCGGTATCCGGCTCTTTCCGCGCTCTACGCCGTTCCCACGACGGCGCTGCATGCCGCACCGCTCATTGCCGACTGGATCGCAGCCGAAGTGGAAGCCCCGCTGCTCATCGGCCCGGACGAGGAAAGCGAGCAATGGGTATCGGCCATCGCCGCGCGAGTAGGCGCGCCGCATGCGGTACTGCAAAAGGTCCGGCGCGGCGACCGCGATGTCGAAATCGAGCTGCCGGATCTTTCCAGGTGGCGCGACCGGCAGCCTGTACTGGTCGACGATATCGCTTCATCTGGCCACACGCTCATCGAGGCGGCGCGAAAACTGCGGATGCAAGACCTCGCGCTTCCCGACGTCGCCGTCGTTCACGGGATCTTCGCCGGCGATTCCTACCAGCAGCTCGTTCCGCTCTGCCGCCGGATTGTCTCGACTGATTCCGTCACTCACCCGAGCAACCTTGTCGAGCTTGCGCCGCTGATCGCCGCCTCTATCGCCACGGCCGCCGCTTCCTATGCCGATCTGGTCCGCAACCGGCGTCCCCCGGAACCGCTCGACGACGTGGAGCGCACAGGCATCGATTCTTTTCCCGCCAGCGATCCGCCCTCATGGACGAGTGGACGCCGTTAGTCCGCCGAGCGAATCGGGCGCAAAGAACACTGCAAAGGACTGCGAAAGAGTATGGCCGAAGCGACTTCCGAAACCTTCAAGGCATGGCGTGACGGCTGCGGCCCGATCCGACATGGCGACGAGACCGTCGAGCGCATTCCGGCGCTGGCCGCATCGGGCCGCATCGAACTCGCCGGGCTGGACCTCCGTGCCGCTAGTCGTCACTTCGCATACCTGGGAGAATGCCGAGAACAAGCAGTCGCACCAGGACCCGACCATCGGCAAGGCCCTGCCGGGCGATATGTCCGACACGTCGCGTGTGCTGTTTCCGGTCGACGCGAACAGAGCCATAGCCACGCTGTGGTCAGTCTATCGAGGTCGCGTGCCTGATCGTGTCCAAATACGACATGCCGTATGGTCTCGACGCCGCGACGACGGAGCGTTTCGTCAGCATAAGTGTGACCCATGCCGACGGAGAACCCGACGGTGCGGAATTTCAATTTCTGGGCGCATCTCATCGCTGCGTCCACGTCGCTCGTAGGACGGTCGCGCAAGGAACTACTCCCCCCGCTGAACGCAATGCAATCGACTTGGCTCGCCCGCCGATCTGTCGGCAGCAAGAAATTGAAAGGCAACATGCTTACACTCACCTCGCTCGGCGGTGCGGGAACCGTCACCGGTTCGAAGCACCTCCTCACCAACGGCGACAAGCGCATCCTGATCGATTGCGGCCTGTTCCAGGGCCTCAAGAACCTGCGTGAACTCAACTGGGAGCCACTGCCGGTCGCGCCGTCCAGCATCGACGCGGTCGTACTGACGCATGCCCATCTGGATCACTCCGGCTATCTGCCCAAACTCGTGCGCGACGGCTTTCGCGGTCGGATCTACTCGACCTCGGCGACGCGCGATGTCGCCGAGCTGATCCTGAAGGACAGCGGCCATCTTCAGGAAAAGGATGCCGAGTACGCCAATCGAAAGGGCTTTTCGAAGCATAAGCCGACTCTCGCACTTTACGGCATCCGCGACGCCGAACGTTCCCTGGAATTGTTCTCGTCGGTCCGCTTCGACGAGCCTATTCGACTTCCAGGCAACGCGGCGCTGACCTTCCACCATGCGGGGCACATTCTGGGGGCCGCCATCGCCGAACTCGAATGGGAGGGGTGCCGTGTCGTCTTTTCGGGGGACCTCGGCCGCTACAACGATCCTGTCCTGCCGGACCCCACCGCTGTGGCGAATGCTGATTACGTTATCATCGAGTCTACCTATGGCAACCGCATCCACGAGGCGGTCGATCCCACCGAGGCGCTGGGAAGCATGGTCGAACGCACGATCGGGCGCGGCGGAACGCTAGTGATCCCGGCCTTCGCCGTCGGACGCGCGCAGTCGCTACTTTACCATCTCTGGAAGCTCAGAGCAGCAGGACGCTTTGGCAAGGTTCCAATCTATCTCGACAGTCCCATGGCAATCAACGCGACCGACCTGCTGCACGTTCATCGGTCCGATCACCGCCTGAGCCTGCAGGAATGCAGCGCCATCTGCTCGATCGCCACCTACACGCGCGACGTCGACGATTCCAAAGCGATTACCGCAAGCCCCTATCCTAAGGTTGTCATATCGGCGAGCGGCATGGCCACCGGCGGCCGCGTCCTGCATCATCTCAAAGCCTTCGCGTCGGACAGTCGCCACACTGTCCTGTTCTCCGGTTTTCAGGCCGCGGGAACACGTGGTCGGGCCATGCTGCAAGGTGCGCGCGAGATCAAGATCCACGGGCAGTGGATACCCGTCCGGGCTGAGGTCGCCGACCTTTCAATGCTTTCGGCGCATGCCGATGCCAACGAGCTCATGCGCTGGCTCTCGGGCTTTCGCCAGGCGCCTGCCCGATTGTTCATTGTGCATGGCGAGGACGAGGCCTCCGAGGCGCTGCGCGTGCGGATCGACCGCGAGCTTGCATGGAACGCGACCGTCTCGCGCCAGAACCAGGCCTTCGACCTATGACGATGATCAGCGAAGAACCCGGGGGTCTCCCCCAGCCGGTGCTGCGCGTACGGCGCCTCCATTTGCACACGCAGCATCAGCCAGTTGTCGTCATGCGCACAGACTGTCATGTCTGTCGCTCGGAGGGTCTCTCCGGACGCTCTCAGGTTCTTGTCTCGAACGGCACCCGACAGACGCAGGCTGCACTCTTTCAGGTTGAGGGCGACATGCTGATCGCCCGGAACGAAGTGGGCCTTTCAGAGTCCGCTTGGCAGCTCCTCGGCCTCAGCGAGGGCGATACGGTCAAGATCAGCCATCCTCCGGCTGTCGAGTCTTTGGCGAGCGTCCGGCGGCGCATCTACGGCAATCGCTTGGACGCGCGTGCCTTTTCAGAGATCGTGAGCGATGTCGTTGCAGGACGCTATTCTGAGGTCCACCTGGCCGCGTTTCTGACTGCGAGTGCAGCGTTACCGCTCGACGAGAACGAGACAGTAGACCTCACGGGCGCTATGATTGGCGTCGGCGATCGGATGCACTGGAATGCCCCGGTCGTCGTTGACAAACATTGCGTCGGGGGACTGCCGGGCAATCGGACCACGCCCATCGTCGTCGCGATCGTCGCAGCCAACGGGCTGATCATGCCGAAGACATCGTCTCGCGCGATCACCTCACCGGCCGGCACGGCCGACACCATGGAAACACTTGCGCCCGTCGATCTCAGCATCGAGACGCTCAGGCGCGTCGTCGAGGCGGAAGGCGGCTGCATCGCCTGGGGCGGCGCGGTCCACCTAAGTCCCGCCGACGACATCTTCGTGCGCGTCGAACGTGAGCTTGACGTGGACACGGAGGGTCAGCTCATCGCCTCTGTTCTGTCCAAGAAGATTTCTGCAGGGTCAACCCATGTCGTCATCGACATTCCGGTCGGCGCGACGGCCAAGGTACGCGGCGAGGACGCAGCCAATCATCTTGCCGCGCGCATGAGCGCTGTTGCCTCCCAGTTCGGCCTTTCGCTGACCTGCGTTCAAACCGACGGTTCTCAGCCCGTGGGGCGCGGCATCGGGCCCGCACTTGAAGCTTTGGACGTCCTCGCGGTTCTGCAAAATGCCCCCGACGCACCCGACGATCTTCGCCGGCGTGCTGCAGTGTTGGCGGGATCCGCGCTCGAGATCGGCGGGAAGGCCGAGAAGGGGAAGGGATCCGCGCTTGCCTTTGAAACGCTGGCCAACGGCCGAGCTTGGTTGAAATTTAAGGCGATCTGCCAGGCGCAGGGTGGCCTGCGCGAACCTCCCAAGGCGGCCCACGTCCATCCGCTGATCGCCTCGCGCGCCGGGCGGGTCGTCCACTTCAACAACCGCAGGCTTTCGCGTCTTGCCAAGCTCGCCGGCGCTCCCGCGGCGAAGGCCGCGGGCATCCACATGGAGGTCAGGCTCGGTGAGGAGATCGACAGGGGCCAGCCAATTCTGCTCGTTCACGCAGAAAGCACCGGCGAGCTTTCCTACGCACTCGACTACGCAGCGCGGGCTGGCGACTTCGTCGAGATCGAGCCTTGAGTTGGATTCCGGCAGATGCGATCGCTGAACCTGTCGTGCATGGCCCGCGCTTTGTTGCGTCGGTCAAGCACGAGAGCGAGCGGATGCGCAATCGAGCGGCCAAGCTAGCGCTCGTAGATCTCGGGCGGGTTTCAAACTCGCTTATGATTGCTCTCCTTGTCTCAGGTGGAATGAAGTCCAGGTCGGTAGCCAAGTGTGCCAAACTAGCAACCTCAATCAGAACCGCGTTGAAGCGAACCCGGCTTTGCGGCGTGGCTGATGAGGCGTGAATACGTGTTGGCAACTTAGAATGAGGTCGACACGAAGCTGGGCTACGAAGGGTGTTAGCTTACGTCTTCCGCGGTCAAATCGAGCACCCACCGGAACAAAATGCGCCCTTGGTAAGTGCCTAGAAATATGAGAGAGAATGGCAGACCCGGCGAGATTCGAACTCACGATCTCTGACTTCGAGAGGACAGCACTCACATCGGCCCGCGCACGGCACGACAACAGCAGCCGAGAGGCTTATGGCGGCCATGTTCTGAACCGTGCCGACTTCATTGTTAACGGCCATTGCACGCAAAGCACGTCTTCGGACATCATCTTGGCGAGTCGCAGCGGATCGATCTGGCCGTGCGGGTCGACCGGTATCACCTCGCAAGTTGTGCCGGACCGCCGCGGCGCGGGCCGCCGCCAACGCGCACTTATGCTCAACGCCGACACGAGGATCCTTTTGCGTCCTGCAGGAGCACGATGCGCCGACCGTAGCTCACCAATCTCTAACTCGGCCCTCGTGATTCGGCTGGACAATTGAATGCGCGCGCATCGTGGTGCCGCGACGTGGTCGCGCGCGTCATCAGCAAGCTCCGAGGTGGTGCGCTTCGCTACGCCACAACACGCGTCCGATTGCTTCCGTGGTGCTTCCGCGACCAATCCGAGTGCCGTAAGAACAAAATGCGCTCTTGGTAAGTGCCTAGAAATATGCAAGAAAATGGCGGACCCGGCGAGATTCGAACTCACGACCTCTGCCTTCGGAGCGCTGTTAGATCACCATTCTCGACGGCGTGCATGCTAGACAAACCGGTCGTAGGTGTCGGGCTCGCGCCGGACTTATTTCACCTACGGCCTTGGACAGGAGTGCTTCTCTTTCGTCATCTCCGGAGTCTTGGCCCCCCCAACTTAACGGGCGATTGCCGACATCGCTAGTTGCGCCACGTCTGCTTCAGCTCCTGATCGAACCACATCTCCGTATCGTAGTCGGCGCCCATCCTTGAGCGGAAATTGAGGTAGTGGCTGTAGCCTTTGCCGCTGAGCCACGTCTTGAAGTCGGAGAAACTGTAGTGATGGTCGGATGGCGGCAGCGGAAGGTTCCGCTCCCTTTGCCATTCATGGCAGAGGTGCCGGATGATCGGCTCGGCTTCTTTCTTGGTCATTTGCTCGCTCCCAGAGCGAGTGACGAAGGAGGGGCAGGAAGCACCATCGCTGCTGCCCACTTTGGAACAGCCGCCAGCGCCGGGAAAAGGATCGGAAACGTCCCGGCCCACTCCATCGTCGGCGCGTAGACCGGATCGCCTGCCGTCATGGCGGCTTTGATGGTCTCGCGCTGTTCAGCCCATCTACCGCGTGGATCTTGTGACGCCACCAGCTCATGGCGGCTCCAAATGTTCAGCGCGTACCCGACGTAGTAGAGGAAGTCTTTGTAACTCTCCGCCATTGTATGGAGTACCTGAACCAGCTTGTCGTACCGAAAACCGACTGGCTTCCCGACTTCAATACTGCGCAGCGCCAGCACCTGTCCGCGAAAGAGGCTCGCTTCGGCCAGCGACCGAGGCATCGCGACGTCGAGTGCTTCAAGGGGGCCGATCGCATCTAGGTAGTCGTCCTCGAGCTCAAAATAATCCCGATCGTTCGTCCATCTCTCGCAGAAGGAGAAGAAGTGAGCGCGCGCGGGATCCAATCGCCGCTCATGCTCAGCAGCGGCGCGCTTCGCCAGTTCGGCGAAGAGTTCGGACGTCCGTCCCTGGACGTCGAACCCGAAGGCACGCTGACCCGCGACGTCGAAGGTCATGTCTCGCACCTTGACCAGGGTGTTCGACCACCGGTGCTGCACCTGCCCTTGCTCGAGATAGGGTTCGCGGTACCAGCACCGCGCCATGAAGGCTGATTGTTCAGCGGAGAGCCGCACCGTCTCATTGTCGACGACGAGGATGTTCGAATTGTTGTTGAAGAGCAGATCGTCGATCGTAAGGCGGCGGTCTTCCGGATCGAAGCGGCGTACGATCCAGATCAGCATGGCCTTTTCGCCGCGATAGAATTCGCGGCGGCCGACAACGACGTTGAGAAATGTCGTCGAGAGCTGCACTTCGAACGCGACCCGCGTCTGCCGAAAATGCGCCTGTACGTCGGGTTGGCGGTAGTCCGACGGGCGTCGCTTAGATTTCCAGCGCTTCTCCGTCTGGATGTCGGAGAAGGCGGGGTCGGCCTTGAGGCTCCGTTCGATAAAGCTCTTTGTCTCTATATGAGCCGGACTTTCGCGCGCGCCGAGGTATTTGATTGCGTTGATCTCATCGACCGTCAGTGCCGAGCGGGTGACCGCAGGACAGGAGCCGTCTTCCTTGGCATGCCTGAAATAGAAGTTCTTCTCGGTCTTGGCGACAAGATAGACGGGTACGGCGCAAATCGCGCAGGCGAGTCTGGTCTCATGGCGGTGGAGTGCTTCCTTGAGCTTCGTCCTGACGCGTATCAGCCTGCTATAGAGCGGCCGCTCGATGAAAGTGCGTGCGTCGATGAGGCGCCCAGACTTGAACGATCTCACTTGCATGATCTCGAGCGTCTTCGTCGCCTTGGCGTGCTCTTCAGGGCCGATCGTGACGACCATGTCTAACCCTCTTCGGCCTCCGCCGCGTTGATGGCCGTCCGCGACATGATCGGATGAAAGTCCGGCTCGATCGACTCGAGGTCTCCGTTCTCATCGGCCCTCTTGTGAAGAGCGCCGGGAATCAATCCAGGAGCAAGCTCGACCTTTGCCCTTCTGTTGTGAAGCACGACGGCACCTTCGATCCAACTTTCCTTATAGTTGCTGTCGGTGACGTCTTGCACGAAGGGCACAAGGGGTTCTGTGAAGCTGAGGTTCCGGCGTATGCCAGATCGGATCATTCGTATGTCACGCGGACCGAAGCCGGCCAGGTAGCCCATGCGGTTGAACTTCGGCAGTGTGCCGAGCGGGTTGATCAGTACAGCACTGACATTTTCCGCTCCTGGCAAATCGAAGAAGCCCGCTGGTTCCGACAATGTCTTGTACTTGAATTCCCCGATTTTCTCGACCTGTGGCAGGCCATTGCGAATGACATGCCGATAACCGTAGACATAGTCGACCGTGATCGCGTCTATCATGGTCATCGAATAGCGGAAGGAGAAGTCCTGCACTGCAAGGACGAAAGGAACGCCCTTCATGTGTGGCGCTTCCCAATATTTCTTTGCAAGCTTGGCCTTCATCGCGCGCCCCAGTTTGATCGGCATGTAGTTGCTGATGTAATCGTCGCGATCCTTCGCTTCCTTTGGCAACGATGGCGAGAAGCCGTCCGGTGGATTGACGGTCGTCGCTTCGATTGCCATAGGCCCATAGTTGCTGCCCAGAACGAAATCCGGAACATTGGCATGGTCGTGTCGCGCAAAGCCCAGCTCCACGAAGGTAGCGAAGAGATAGAGTTCCCAGAGGCGGGCATCGAATGCCGTCGTCTGGAACTGCTGCACGAAGTTCCCGTCCAGGTCTTTGTGGTAGCGCATCAACGAAGTGATGAGATCGCGCGCCGGCAGATACCTCTCGGCGCGACTCATCAGTTTGAAGCTCGGATGGAGCTTCTCTTCGGGCGCCATTAGCTTGAAGAAGTCGACCGGTTTGGCGGTCGTATCAGATTGGTAAAACTCTTCGTCGGGCGCTTGGGCAAGCTCTTCCAGGGTCTTGAACAGCGCTTGCCGTGCCTCGTCTTGGGAAGGGTGGGAAGCACGTACCTTCACTGCGCGGAAGCGAAGCGTCTCGTCGCGGCCCATGGCGACCCATGAGAAGTCGTCATCGATCCGGTCGCGCAGCACGATGCCGAGCACCCGCTCGTCCGCGGTCGCGTACCATTCGAGCTCCTCGGTCAGCGCCATGATTCTGGGCGTACGCGAGTAGCCTGCCAAAGCATCGAACCGCCGCTTTGAAATTTTCTGGAGCATTCCACTTCGTCCGTTGCGACCGCCCCTTCCGTTCGCGGAAGGGTTCTTGGCCCTACTTCCTTCAACCTGGCACGAATCACGCGTGAGCGTTCCGGTCAGAACTTTTTCCATCTCCCCATCGGAGCACACCATCGCCAGCGACCAGGCCTGGAAACTCATTCCTGGGCTGTCCTGTTTGTTACGTTCCGGCGCGTGCCCGCATAAGCCGAAACAACTCAGCTTGATATAGGGCGTCCTGCAGCGCCCGATGATTTCCAGAGTGTTGCGGCTTCAGGTCCCTAGCCATTCGACTCGACCGTGTGTCTTCCCATCGACATCCCGTCACGCCCATGTAGTACGCTTTGATATCCAGCGCGGTGAATCCGAACGGGTTTCGCCCCAGGAAGCGGTGGAAATAGTAGTTCACGAACGACCAGTCGAATGGCGCGTTCAAGCCGACAAACACGAGCGTACATTCAGGGGTCGCTGCCTCACCCTGCAGCCAGCTGTCGAACTGCTGCATAGCTTCTTCGGCTGAAAGCCCTCTCTGCTCCAACAGATCAAGTGAAAGGCCCGTCACCTCGAGGGCCTTAGGGTCAGCGTTGCGATTGATCGGCTTCAACTCGCACGCAAATGTCCGCATTGGATCGAAAACGACGCAGGCCCCGATCGCCAGCAGGCTAAACTCACCAGGTATCGGACCCGCGGTTTCCACGTCTACGGAGATGAAGAGCTCCTGCTTACTCATGAGATCAGTGGTTCTGCTGGGACCAGAGAAGGTCGATTGCGAATGGCCTGCCAATGCTCTCGGAACGCTCGCCGTCTGTCTTCAGCGCTGCCTTCGGTCTTCCAATGGTGGCCGGAGAAGGTCGTGATGTCGAAAGGAAGGCTTGCCCCCTCGCGGACCATGACCATGGTCGGAAGGCCGCGACCGAGCGCGTAGCCCAGCTCAAGGAAGCAGTTCGGCCTGGCACCGGTTATGTCGGCCAGGACGATGTTGCTGCGATGGAGCTTGGCGAAGATTTCCTGATCGATGCGGGCGCTGTCATAGGGTTGACGGCCATCGACCACGACGAGGCGGTATCCCAGCTCATTCTCGATCACCGGCTGGACGACGACGTCGAAGAAATCCTGTACGTCCTTATAATCGGGCAGAGCGGGATTGAGCAGCCGTATCGCGAAGGCTTTCGGCCTCTCAAGAGCTTCCAGGAGATCGACCAGCACGGCGACGCGATCGGCGGTAAGCTGCCGGGATGGAAACCGGATCCTGTTGATCCAGGCATGCGCATCGCCATCGTCGGCGATGTGAAGCAGGCGCCGGCTTTGGCTACTGGTCAGCCCAAAATTGTAGAGGCGACGCGCCCCGGTGCTCTCCGGGCACAGCGCGAGATTGAGCGGCACGATCGGCTTGCCGGCATCGTGGTAGAGATTGGCCAGATAGAGCACGCCTTCCGCGCCCCCCAGCGCCACCAGCACGTCGCCGAAACGCGCCTGTGCTTCCATACGCTTGCTGTTCATGTTCCAGTGCGCGGCATTCTCGATCCGGACCAGGGGCGAGGCCCGCAGCTCGTCCCATAGCGCGGCGTGGGTGGCGGGAATCTGATCCTCGCTCTTGTGATGCTGGACGGCGACGGCAAGCGGTCCGGGGACGCCGCCGGGCCGCAGCGCCAGATTGTCCTTGATCGCCTTCCAGATCAGCCAATCGAAACAGATCGGCTGGCCATCCGCCTGTCGCAGCGGCTCGGCGTCGACCGGAACGACGAAGTTGGCCCCCCGCTTAACCAACTCCCTGACGAGGCTGGTGACGAGGTCTCGGGCCGCAGACACACCGTCTGCCGACGCGACCGCTACATCCTCGACGACGGCGCCTGCGATATGGATCCGACGGCCAAATAGGGACGAGCGCGCCATCACTTGTCCTCCATCACGGGCGAGGCCTCGAGTGTCATCGCAACTGACTTGAGATGGTCGAACCGAAGTGGCTCCTGCGGATAGGCCTTGGCGAGAGCCGCCGGATAGAGGCGCGTGCGAATGTCCGAGTAGGTCCAGGCCGCACGGCCTCCTCGGGCGCCCGTTGCCGCGACAAGCTCGGAGATCTGCTTGGGACCGAGCTCCAAGGCGGCCAAATCCATCGCGAAAAGCTCACGCCGTTCCTCGTCCGACGGTCGCTTGAACTCCTCCATGATGGCGGCGCGCCGGCGCAACGCGGGATCGAGCGCCGATAGGCGATTCGTGCAGAGGATAACGACGATCCTGCCAGCATACTGACGCAGATCATCAATGCCCTGAATCAGGGTGTTCACCGCCACCTTGTCCTCGTGGTGGCTATGCTCCTGCGCACGCGACGCGCCAAGGCTGTCCCCCTCATCGACGACGAGAATGGCCCGGCGATGCCTGCCAGCGGATTGGATGACCTTGCGGAAGGCTTCGGCGATCAGCGTCCCCATTTCGCCCACCATGCCGCTGCCGCGGACACGGTTGGAGAGCTTGAAGAGGATGGAATCCTCGCTGCGCGCTTCGGCAACCAACCTGTTGGCAATGCACTCGGCGGTCGCTGTCTTTCCGGTGCCCACATCGCCATGGAAGACCGCCAGTGGGTACTGCTCGGTAACCAGGTCGCAGATGGCGAGCTTGCCCGCATGATGCTTTCGGTTCCAATCGCCGAGCCCGCCTGCGTGGAACAGGAGCCGCAGCTGGTCGTGAATGCGGGCATAGCGATCGCCGAACCCCAGCAGGGTCTTCTCGCGCTTGGCGAGGGCATCGCAGGGCAGCGGCGTTTCGCTATCGAAGATGCTCGGCTGGCTCACGCGGCCCAATCCTTCCGCTGCATGCCGTAGGCGTTGCTGGCGTAGTTCCGCCCGCCCGACGAGATCAGGCTGGCATGGCTGGTGTCGTCGTAGGAGGTCACCCAGCCGATCTTGAGCTTGCCCCTGGTCGCTGCGCGCGCAGCGGTCGTGTAGGCATCCGTGTAGCTGAGCACGATGCGCAGGTGCGCGCCGGCGACCTTTGGCCAGAGAACGCCGCCAGGGCGACTTGTGGTGAGCGAGCCCTCGTCGGTGTCGACCTCGAAGCGCACGGCCTTCATCTCGATGCCGTTGCTGAGCAGCGTGACATCGACCCACTTGAGGTAGCCCGCCTTGGCCAGCAGCTCGATGTCGTGCGCATAGTCGGCGGTCTTCGCCGCCGTCCACGCGCCGGTGCTGTCGGCGATCATCACAAGGTCGGCCCTCACACGACGCACGACGTTTTCGATGTCGACGATCGTGTAGGTGGCGCTAGCAGTCCTGGTCTGGCTCATCTCAGTCTTCCGTCTTGAAGCGAGGACCGAAGATTTCCTTCCAGACCTCATTGTCGTTCTCGGTAGATGCGAAGTTGGCGGTCTCCCAGGCCGCCTCGGCGGCGGCGACAATCTCCTTGCGCTCGGCCTCGGAGAGGCGGCTGGTCACGTTGTTCAAACTGCAGACCGGATCGAGAATGATCACGGGGTCGGAGAAGGTGGCAAACGGCGCCGCGTTCTCGGGGAACTTGATCTCCTCCTTGAGCCCGGTCTGGGCGATGTAGAGAAGGAAGTTCCGAAAACGCTGCTCGATGCTGCCGGCGTTGCCCTGGCTCGCCAGAACGTGCGCCATGATCAGCTCGATGGCGAACGACTTGAGCGGCTTCAGCTCGGCCTGATTGCGCCACCTCTTGGCCATGCGCACCAACGTGCGGAAATCGCCGTCCTGGTTCTTGCGGTCACGGACGAACTTGATCTGGCAGGGCGCGCAGGTCTGGACTTTCGTCCCATCGTGGATGTCGAACTGCCAACCGTAGCCGGGCTGGCTTTCGTCCTCGATCACCGGAACGATGTCGACGCTGAGGCCGCTGCCGACGAAGGTGACCGTCGCGGCCTTGCGCTGGATCTCGAAATCCTCGACCGACTTGTTGGGATACAGAGCGATGAGCAGTTCGTAGATCGTGTCGTTGAGGCTGTCGAGCGTCTCCTTGTCGGCGTCGCGGCCGGAGATGTAGAGCACGACGTCGACATCGACCGGATCGACGCTGGTCTTGCGCAAGATAGTGTACTTGGCGAACGATCCCGCCTTCACCACGCGGGTGATCTTGATCTCGGTCCTGTCGCGCAGACTCTTCGACAGCACGACAACCAGGCGATCGACCTGCTCGTGATATTCTTTGCGCTTATCCGCCGGCAGCCGCAGGATATTGCTGTCGTAGGAGCGGAGTTCAGTGTTCGTCAGCGGCATCCGCCATCTCCTCAATCCCGTAAAATGATCTAGCGAACAGCCCGTTGGCCCATCTCAGGTGTTGGCTCGAAATCAGATAATGATCAGTCAAGGGGCGTGGTCCTCGATGTGGGCGAACCCGCGCGCTGTCGCAGGAAGGGCGCGTCTTGGACGCGCCCTTCCTGGATCAGCCCTTCGGGGGAAAGGGATCATTGCCGTAGGAGTTCGCGTCCCGGATTCGCCCGTCGGGTCGATGGATGATCACTTCTCCACGTTCACGGACGGCGGTGGCGCGGGCCGCCTCCGCGGCCTGGGCTTGGGAGTCGTGCGTGGATCCCACGCGTGCCGCACCCTCTCGGCGCGTCGCCCAGCCGGAATCGTGCGGAACGACGTGAATGCGCTTGGACATTCTCTGGTTTCCTTCTGTTCGTCATCGGTGGACCCCACCGCCCGCCGACCGTGAAGGGATCGCAGAGCCGAGATAGGTTGTCAATAAGCACAAAATGTGGAAAATAAATGTGCTTAATAGACACATAGTGTTTGCCACATTGACACTGAGATTCCTAGGCCGCAAACATGCGCCCATGTCAGACGAGGCCATCTATCAAGCATTCGGGCGGGCCGTCGCTACCCGACGAAAAAAGCTCAACCTCACCCAAGCCAAGCTGGCAGGCCGTGTCGGGATGTCACGAGCCTCGATCGCCAATATCGAAAGCGGTCGTCAAAACGTGCTGCTGCACCAAGCCTATCGGCTCGCAGCCGCTTTGGAATTCCCCAAAGTGTCAGATCTGCTGCCCCCGCCACCGCGGCCGGCGGCCCGGGAGGACTTCGACATGATCTTTTCACTCTCAGATCAAACGGTGACAGCCCGCGGCAAGGCTCAGATCACTGAGTTGATCACTAGCGCGCTCGCACAACGCGGTTCGACAAAGGCCGGATCGTGAGGGCAAATCCCGAGCGAGCCAGGGAAACAGCCCGAGAGATCGTTCGCGAGTTTGGTGTCAAGGCGGCGCCTGTCCCGGTGGAGCGCATTATTAAGGCCCGCAACATCGTCCTTCAGTATGCACCGCTCGAAGAGGATCTATCCGGCATGGCCTACATTAAAGATGGTGTTGGGATTATCGGCATTAACGCCCTCCATCATCCGAATCGCCAACGCTTCTCAGCAGCACATGAACTTGCACACCACGTCCTCCACGCGGACGAAATCAAGAAGGCAGTTCATGTCGACAAGGGGTTCCGTGTTCTGTTTCGCGACGATGTCTCGTCGCAAGGTATCGATCCGTTGGAAGTCGATGCCAATGCGTTCGCGTCTGAGTTTCTGATGCCTCACGACCTGCTCAAGATTGCGCTAGGTGCCAGTGGCCTCGACATCGAGGATGATCAGGGTGTTGAGGCGCTTGCACGGCGGTTCAAAGTTAGCACCGCGGCAATGCGTTTCAGGCTGGCCGGCCGCTTTTAGAGAGTTGGTCCGTGAGCTTCGTGTTCTTCGACACCGAAACCACGGGCCTAAACCTTGGCTTCGATCAGATCATCCATTTTGCCGCCGTCCGGACGGATGCGGCGCTCAACGAAGTCGAGCGGTTTGAAGCGCGTTCGCGGCTTCTCCCCCATGTCGTGCCACATCCCGTTGCTCTGCGGACCAACGGACTGCACATAGACCAGCTGACGGATGAGTCACTGCCTTCACACTACCAGATGGTTCGTTCTATCCGGGAGAAGCTGCTGACATGGTCGCCGGCAATCTTTGTCGGATACAATTCGATTCGTTTCGACGAGGAGATGCTCCGGCACGCGCTCTTCCAAACACTCCATCCGACCTATCTCACGAGTTCTCATGGCAATTGCCGGGGCGACGTCCTTGGGCTGGTCATGGCGGCCGCTGCAATAACCCCAGCCTGTATCGCTGTTCCGATGGGGCCAGAAGGGCGCGCGAGCTTTCGCCTCGAGCACTTGGCGTCGGCGAACGCCATCGCACACGAACGGGCTCATGATGCTATGGCTGACGTCGCCGCCACGCTCGACTTGTGCCGGTGCGTGTCCAACCGCTCGCCGGAGCTGTGGCAGAGATTTGTCAGGTTCTCGAAAAAGGCGACGGTCGCTGATTTTGTGGATTCCGAGGAGGGCTTCTTCCTCACTGAGTTTTTCGCAAACGAGGCCTACCACTTGCCAGTTGTCTGCGTCGGTCGAGATCCGGAGCAGCCGAACGCGCGTTTGTGCTTGCGGTTGGACTGCGATGTGGACCGCTTCTTAACGTTGTCGGACGACGAACTACGAGATCAACTTGCGCGCAAGCCAAGCCCGGTTCGCCGGTTTCGCATCAATGCCTCACCTACACTGACGCCCTTGTATGACGCTCCAGCTAAAATGCTGAATGGGTACGACCTAGATGTAATCGCCACGCTGGCCAGTCGGATAAAGAATGATCCTCCGTTCTGCGCCCGCCTTGTTTCGGTCTACGTCGCCACGCGCACGCCGCGTCAACCTTCGCTACACGTCGAACAGCGCATTTACGACGGGTTCCCTGGTCCCCAGGACGAGCACCGTATGGCTGAGTTTCATGAGGCAAGCTGGTCAGATGCGCTCTCGATCGCTCTTACTTTTGACGACGATCGGCTGCGAGCCTTCGGTCTCCGCCTAATCTACTTTGCAGCGAGATCGATCCTTCCAGAGAAGATGCGGCTCGAAATCGAGCGCGCCTTGACTGATCGCCTCGTCAATGACGACGCTGGCCTCTTCACACTTGTCACGGCGCTGAGCGAGACCCAAGCCTTGCTATCTTGCGCCTTTCAAGAAGCGGACATGATCCTTTCGGACTATCGAAGCTACCTGGAGCGCCGGATTGAAAGGGTGATGGCATTTCGGGCGCAACAGCTAACTTCGACGAAATAGGGATCCTCGATCCAAAGGGACGAAAGGCCACGGCGATCTACGGAAGCAGCGAGCCGACAGGCACACTCGATGCCCTGTCCGACGCGTTTGCGACGGATCCGGCCAAGGTCCGCCAGTGGGAGGCCTTCGTGCAAGCGATCGCGACCGAGCCGGGTAGTCTCGTGACGATTTTTCAGGATATGCGGGTCTTCCTATTGCCCCATATAGAATTGACGCGGAAGCTGGGCGTAGAGGTCAATTAGCGAGCGCCACCGGCCAAGACCTCCGGAAGGGTCGCACTAGCTGGCACCCCCTCTGTTCAGGTAGCATTTTCGCAACGAGGGAGTGTAGGGGGTGGGGTGATCTCGGGTGCATCTCCATGGCGATGGCCATTGTGGAACGCGGCAGCATCGCTTTGCCTCGCGGTTGCCTTGCCGTACGCCGCCGATGCGCAGGAAGTCCAGGAAAGGGTCCGGGCGGCGCAGCGTGCGCTGCAAGAAAAAGGCTACGATATCGGCTTCATCGACGGCATCATGGGGCCGCGCACCAAGGCCGCGCTCGAGGAGTTTCAGCGCAAGAGTGGCCTCGCCATAACGGGTATCGTCGACCCGGCCACCCTGGGCGCGCTTGTGCCGGCCGATCCGAAACCGGCCACCGTGCCGCCGCCCGCCATTCCGCAATCCAGTTCCCCGCCGCCGACCTACGACTATCCGCCGGCCCGCAGCACCCAGCCATCACCGCCGCCTCCCGCCCAGACCCCGCCCACTCCACCATCCGCGCAGTCGGCCAGCAGCAATGGCAACGGCAGCATCTGGATCATCGTCCTGGCGCTCGTGGCCGCCGGCGTGGTGCTATGGCGCCGGCGCGGGAAGGCCTCCCGGTCCTCGATGAGTCCATCGCCACAGGCAGAGAAAAGCAGTGCGTCGCCTCGGCCAACGGCATGGGCGAGCCCGCAGCCGGAGAGAAGCGATCACGCCCCGACGCGGCAGTCGACGGAACGCCAAAGACCACACCGGGGCGATGACGATGTCATCGTCACACTCTCGATTGCGCCTGAAGCGCGATCGCCGTCACGGGCGTTCTCCATTCCGGCGCCTCTATCCCAGAAGGAGCAGAGTGAGCGGTGCTGGATTCGTGCGGGCCGGTCGCTGACGATCGGGGGGTACGAACTCCGGGGTGGCCTGCTTTATGTCGGAAAGGAGCTCAATCGGCAGAACAGCACCGGGGTCGAGAATTGTCTCATCGATCCCTCCCTCCCGGTCGAAGAGCCCGGCCCGATGCCGCCAGATGTTCCGTACTACCCCTCGTACCGCGCGCTGGAGCCTCGCGCACGCGGCGGCTACCTGCACTGGCTTGCGGACGGGCGCGGCAATCCCGATGCGGAGATCGGCTATGTCTTCCTGTATTTCTACGGGCTCGAGCGCCGCCTGATCCTCGATGGCTCACTTGACGAGCACGACAGCCTGGTCGCCGAGGTCGAGCGGCTTCACCGCATCTATCACAAGAACTTCTCGGTCAACCGCTATGCGCGGATCCTTCTCGACACCGCGAGACTGCTGAAGCCGGACCGGCGCTTCCATGAGGAGGAACCGCCCGACCCGCAGCAGGACTACGAACTTCCACTTTCGGTCAGGCTCGCCATCGGCCATCTCCTGGCAGAAGGCCGTTTGGTCCCTTGGCAGTGGATGTACGCCTGGACTCTGAACGACCCGCAGACGAGCCTTAGAACGGTGCATCGGCGCGCGGAGAAGGAGCTCAAGGAACTCTTTCGCATACGGTTTGGCGAGAAGCATCCTGACGGGTTTCGGCTTAGCGCGCCGAAAGCCCGCCTCAAGTGGACCTATCGTGCTGCGTCCGGCAGCTTCGTTGTGGACCTGGACTCCCGGCTCGGCGGCCTGCCGGACATCGTCAATCTGACGGGACCCACCAACAAGATGCGGACGATCCTCGACGCCTGCGCAGAAGAGCTCGAAGGATATAGTCGCTTTCTCGGACGCCGGCCGGACGGCCGCGGCAGCCTGCAGGCGCTCTCGCTCCTGCCGCGTGAGCTCGCCCACACATCGACAGGCGGCGAGGTCGCGAAGCTTCGGGATTGGCTCGACACCCAACTCGCCAACGGCCCTGCGTTCATTAGCGGAAGCGAGCTGGTCGCCCGTCTTGCAGCCGGCGCGAGCTATGGGAAGGCGAGCATCCGCAGCTCCATCGACACTCTCGGCACCTTCGGCGTCGCCGTCATGCCGAACCCGAGGGTGTCGCTGCAGCTCCCCAAGGCGGATCAGCCCTTTGTGCTCTACCGATGCGATCGCGAGGAGATCCCGGAAAGCGAGGTGCCAGCCTTCCGATTGGCGAGCTTGGCGCTCACCTTCGGCGCCTTTGTCGCTCACGCCGATTCAGCCTTGTCGCCGGAGGAAGGCAAGCGGCTTGCCGCCTTCTCGGAAGCGGCACCAGGGCTTGGCGAGCGCGGTCGCCTCGATCTTGGCGCGCATCTCCTCTGGCTGCAGGTCGTGCCGGCCGAACCCGGCGCCTTGCGCGCCAAGCTTGGCGCCCTCTCCGCTGAAGATCGCCACAGGCTTGGGCTGGTCGCCCTGTCGGCGGCGTCGGCTGATGCCTCGGTGCATCCCGAAGAGATCAAGGCGCTGCAACGCATCTACAAAGTATTGGGCCTCAACGAGGGGAGCGTTCTGTCCGACCTGCATTCGGCGCTGGCAACCCCCGCGGCGTCCGGATTGACCGCCATTCAGATTGCACCCGCATCGGCCGCTGGCTATTCGATCCCCTTGGACCCGACACGGCGCACGGCGCCTGGCGACATCCAGCTCGATCCCGAACGGCTGAAGGATATCGGCGAGAGCACACGGCGCGTCAGCGAGGTGCTTTCGAAGGTCTTTACGGAGGAAGACGACGCGCCCGGCGAGGACCGGCAGGCCGGGGCGATCGCCGACATCGCCGCGATCGACGCTCCCGAGACGGAGCAAACAACGGCCTTCGAGGGCCTCGACCTTCGTTTCAAAGGTTTCCTTTCCGAGCTTCTGACACGCGCCGCATGGTCCCGGCCGGAACTCGACCTGCTCGCGCGCTTGCATGCGCTCATGACAGACGGCGCGCTCGAGGCCATCAATGAATGGGCGTTCGAGCACTATGGCGATGCGCTGGTGGAAGATGGTGATCCTGTTACAATTCAGCAGCACCTCGTCGGCTTCGCCTCCTCGGTAGACCATGTCCAAAGCCAGTCTCATCAAGCCCCGTGAACGTGACGTGATCATGCAGGCGTTGCGGGCCGGCGTGGTTCCCAAGCTGGGACTCCGTCACATCCAGGTCGGCCGGGCGCGCGAAGTCGAGGAGCTGATCAAGGACGTGGATCGGGTGGCCGGTGACGGCGCAACGATCCGGTTTGTCATCGGCGACTATGGGGCGGGCAAGACGTTCTTCCTGAACCTCATCCGACTGATTGCCCTCGAGCGAAGGCTGGTCGTGATGAGCGCTGACCTCGCGCCCTCGCGCCGGCTCCACGCCACCGATGGCCAGGCCCGGTCGCTGTTCAATGAGCTCGCCCGAAACACCTCAACCCGGACCAAGCCCGAAGGCGGCGCGCTGACGAGCATTGTCGAGCGGTTCGTGGGCGATACGCTCGTGCAGGCCAAGAAGGAAGGAACGGATATCGAGGATGCCATCCAGCAAGAGCTCTCGCCGCTGCGCGATCTGGTGTCCGGATTCGATTTTGCAACCGTTCTCACGCGTTACACGAAGGCTTACGATGCGGGCGACGAAGAGCAGAAGACGGCCGCCCTGCGCTGGCTGAGGGCCGAATACAGCACCCGCACCGAGGCCCGCGCCGCGCTTGGCGTCCGGGACATCATCGATGACGAGCGCGTCTATGACTACCTGAAGCTCTACGGGGCATTCGTGCGCCTCGCGGGCTATGGCGGCCTTCTCGTGCTGCTCGACGAGATGGTCAATCTCTACAAGCTCACCAGTGCCCAGGCCCGAAACTCGAACTACGAGCAGCTTCTGCGGATCCTAAATGATGTGCTGCAGGGCGGCGCATCAGGGATAGGCTTTCTCATGGGTGGCACCCCTGAGTTCCTCATGGACACAAGGCGCGGCCTCTACAGCTATTCGGCGCTCCAGTCGCGCCTGGCGGAGAACCGCTTTGCGCAAGGCGGCCTCGTGGATCTGTCGGGGCCGGTCCTGCGGCTCCAGAGCCTCACGCCGGAAGATCTCTACATCCTGCTCACCAACATCCGTAACGTCTTCGCCGGCGGCGATCCGGCGCGCCATCTGGTGCCGGACGATGCGCTGATGGCGTTCATGAAGCATTGCTCCCTCAAGATCGGCGATGCCTACTTCCGTACGCCCCGGAACACGGTGACGGCATTCGTCAACCTTCTTTCGGTGCTGGAACAGAACCCCGGTGCTCAATGGCAGACCCTGCTGGATGGCGTCGAGGTCGCAAGTGCGACAGCGGAAGAGGCGGAAGGGCCGGACGCTCCGGCGGCAGGCTCCGCACAGGGGGTAAAGGGTGGCGACGAGCTCACCGCCTTCAAGCTCTGAGCAGGCGTCGAGCGGGTTCGACCGCCTCAGTGAGCCGGTCAGGCGCTGGATATGGCAGAAGGACTGGCGGGAGCTGCGCGACATCCAGGAGCAGGCCATACCCGCCATTCTCGAGGGCGAGGCGGATGTCATTATCGCCGCTGCGACGGCGGGCGGAAAAACCGAGGCCGCCTTTCTGCCCATCATCTCGCGCATTGCCGACGCTCCAGGTCGAGGCTTCAAGGCGCTCTATATCAGTCCGCTGAAGGCCCTCATCAACGACCAGTTCAGGCGCCTAGACGAGCTATGCGAGATGGCCGAGTTGCCGGTTCACAAGTGGCATGGCGACGTCTCGGCCTCGATCAAGGCGCGGGCGCGTAGGCAGCCCTCCGGGGTGGTGCTCATCACCCCTGAGTCGCTCGAGGCGCTGTTCGTCCGTCGCGGAGCTGAGGTGCCGGCGCTCTTCGCGACGCTCGAATTCGCTGTCATCGACGAGTTGCACGCCTTCATCGGGCAGGAGCGCGGCAAGCAGCTCCAATCCCTGCTTCATCGGCTCGACGTGGCGACAGGCCGGCTGGTCCGTCGCGTCGGTCTGTCTGCCACCTTAGGCGACATGGCCCTGGCGGCCGAGTTTCTGCGGCCCGGCAAAGGAGAGGATGTCGCCATTCTTGAGAGCGTCTCGGGTGGCGCCACCGTACATCTTCAGGTCCGCGGCTATGAGCGGGAGAACCGGACGACGCTAGCCAAGGAAGGCGAAGCCCCTGATGACGGCGAGCTGCTCTTCATGCGCCAGATTGCCGGCCATATCTTCGAGACGCTACGGGGCAAGAACGGTCTGGTCTTTGCCGGCTCGCGGGCAAATGTGGAGGCCTATGCAGATTTGCTGCGTCTGGCGTCTGAGAAGATTGGCGTACCCGAGGAGTTCTTCGCCCATCATGCCAATCTCAGCCGCGCCCATCGCGAATTCGTCGAAGGGCGGTTGAAGGATGGAAAGCTACCGACCAGCGCGGTATGCACGTCGACGTTGGAACTCGGCATCGATATCGGCGCGGTCGAGAACGTCGCGCAGATCGGCGCCCCTTGGTCTGTCGCGTCGCTCCGCCAACGGCTCGGGCGCTCGGGACGCCGGGACAAGGCGGCGGTCATCCGGCTCTATGTACCGGAGCGAGAGCTTTCCGATGATCTGCATCCGGCGGACCGGCTTCGCTGTCAGTTGGTTCAAGCCATTGCGATGGTGCGGCTTCTCGCGAAACGATGGTGTGAACCGCCACGGATTGGCGCCCTTCATCTCTCGACCCTGGGTCAGCAGATCATGGCCGTTATCTCACAGCATGGGGGCGTAACGGCGGCCCGGGCCTTCGAGCTTCTCGGCAAGCAGGGCGCCTTTTCGACCGTCTCGCCCGACCTCTTCGTGGGGGTGCTGCGCGCGCTTGGCGACAAGGAGAACCGGCTGATCGAGCAGGCGCCGGACGGCACCTTGCTGCTGGGCGAGATCGGCGAGCGCATCGTTGACCACTATGACTTCTACGCCGTGTTCCAGAGCCCCGATGAGTTCCGTGTTGTCTGGGAGGGAAAGGAGCTGGGAACGCTTCCAGTCCTGACGCTTCTGGTTCCCGGCATGACGATCATTTTCTCGGGACGCCGCTGGGAGGTCATGGAGGTGAGGGATCGCGAAAAGGTCGTCGTGGTGAGCCCGTCGCGCGCGGGCGTGCCGCCCATGTTCGGTGGCGAAGGCGGCGATCTGCATGCTGTGGTCGTGGCGGAGATGAAGCAGGTCTACCTCGAGACCGAGGTGCCGCCATTCCTCGATGAGATTGCCGCGCACCTGCTCTCGGAGGCCAGAAGCGAGTTCCAGCGCCTTGGCCTCGACAAGACGGGCATCATCGGGATCGACGGTGACACATTTCTGTTTCCTTGGGCGGGCTCAGTGGCACTCGGCACGCTGGCGCTTGCGTTGAAGGGCAGTGGCCTCGATGTCTCGACGCGCGGCGTCATTTTGGAGGCAAGCCGCATTACGGCGGACAAAATCGTCTCGGCGCTGAAGAGCTTCGAGGGCGCGCCGGCGCCGGATGCAGTGTATCTGGCGATGACCGTCGGCAATCTCATACGCGAGAAGTATGATCCCTACCTTCCGCGCGAGCTGCTCGCGGTCGGCTATGCGTCCGACCGGATGGAGCCCCACGCAGTGCCTGCCCTGGCCAGGCGGCTGCTCCAGCAACCGGAAACTGAACTGTAGGATGGCTACGCCCCTTCGTCGGATGTCGATCAAAGAAGGCCGGAAGACAAGACTCGGTCCGGCCGGGCGGCGGCAAGCATGGGCGTTGCGACCGCAGGATCAGATCGGGCTCGCCAGTTCAAGATATCGGCAGAACGCGTTCGCAAGCTGCATTTGCCGGGGCGTCCGGCACTCCGGCTCGAACACCGCCGGAGACGCAACGAGAATGCACAGGCACTTCGCCCGCGACGTCGCGACGTTCAGTCGATTGGCGCTGTAGAGGAACTCCATGCCACGCGGCGCGTCGGCATGACTGGAGGTGGTCATCGAGTAGATTACGATCGAGGCCTCTTGCCCTTGGAACTTGTCGACCGTTCCAACCCGCGCGCTTGGCAAGCGATCCTGCAACTCGAACACCTGGGCGTTGTAGGGGGCCATGATCAGAATGTCATCGAGCGTGAGCGGTTTCTCCGTTCCGTCTCGATCGATCCATATTGGACTAGAGTTCATGATCTCGTCGACTAGACCTATGATCGCGTCCGCCTCTTCGGGCGAGGAGCTTTGATTGCCCTCGTGCTCGATGGCGAGGTAGCGCAATCCGGAGCCACTGACTGGGCCGGCCGACTTCACGCACTGTCGATCGAGACCCGGGCGAGCTTGCAGGCGACTATCGTAGAACATCTCGGACGTGAACGTGCAGATGCTTGGGTGAAGCCGCCACGTCTCGGAGAGGAAGAGGCCGCGATCGGAAGGGATGGTGGCGTGCTCCCGGAGGATAGGCTTGAGCAGCGATCCACGGGCGACCTTCAGATCGAGCTGAGTGAGATACCGGCAATTGATATGGCCGACGAGGTCGGATGCGCTCAATTGAAGGGTTTGGCCGGAAATCTGCATCATCCAAGTCTACCAATCAACGGGCGGATTGCGAGAGCAGAGTGGCTGGAGGTGGGGTAGTGATGAGGCCAGGTTCGCACGCTATAAGTGTCACCGTGGTCTGGGAGATCGGAATGGCGAAGAAATCCGAGCCGAAGGATTGGGCTGAAGAATGTGCCGACAGCGTAAAGCTGGAGGTGCCGGAGTCCGTGCGCGTGACGCTGAAGGATCAGTTGAAGGGTGTCATGCAGGAGCGGTCGCTGAAGCCTGCAGAGCTGTCCAAGCTAGCGACCTCCCTGCTGGAGCCGCCGACGGAAGCCGACGCCGAGGAGGAGGCTGCGTGAGGCTCGACTCCATCGAACTGGCCTGGTTCCGCGGCGCCGCCGATCTGGTCAAACTTGATCTCGGCGGCCGGTCGTGCGTCGTGTTCGGCAAGAACGGCGCCGGGAAATCTTCCTTCGTTGATGGCGTCGAGTTTGTCCTCAAGGATGGCAAGCTGCAGCAGCTGGCCCACGAGTACAGCGGTCGCTACCAGGAAAAGGGCCTGCCCAACACGAAGCGGCCCAAGGGCAAGACGACCCAGATCCAGATTGCGTTCAAGAACGGCGAAGTTCTGACGGCTGGCATCAAGACTAACAATCTGCCCGAGATGTCCGGTGCCAACGGCGTCGACATGCCGAGCTGGGACTACGGTCGCACGGTGCTGCGCCAGACCGACGTGACGGCGTTCATCGAAGAAGCGAAAGGCCGGAAGTATTCGGCGCTCCTGCCGCTCCTCGGATTGCACGAGTTCGAGGTCGCGGCCGAGAATCTTCGTCAGCTTCACCGTGAGCTTGAGAAGCAAGCTAAGGTGCAGTTCAAGAGGGGGCAGCTCGCAACGCTGGCTCAAAAGCGAAGGACGGTTTTCGGCGTGGTGGACGATACGTCAATCGCTAGCGAGATCACGGCGACCTACCAGGCTGAGTGCCCCAAGGGCACGGCCAAGGAAATCCTGAAGCAGTGCGATGAGGTCATCGCGTCGTTCGACGCCAAGCTCGCGAGCCTGTCCGACAGGCACCGCCGCTATAGCGTCTTCAAGAGCATCGCCGAGGCGGGGGTCACCAACAGCGTGTCCGGCATACGCTCAGCCAACGCCAAGCTGGCCGAAAGCTCGGAAACACTGATCGCTGAGCGCCTGGCCGTGCTCGACGCTGCCGCCGACTTTCGTGAGGGTCTGACGACCGAAAAGGAGGTCGACTGCCCGGCTTGCGGTGCGAAAGTGCTAACAGCTGACTTTGCACAGCATATCGTCGCGGAGCAGGGGCGGCTCGCCGTTCTGACAGAAGCCTTCGACGAGAGGAAGTCGGCGATGAGCGACCTCGCCTCGTCCATCCGGAGGGTGAAGGATGGGCTCCGCTCGCCCTTCCTCAAGGCGTGGATCGAGGAGAGCAACAAGGGCGCTCTCAAGCAGCATCTTGAATGGATCGAAAGCTGCAACCCCGACGACTTCCGTGAAAAGGCGGAAGAGGTGAAGCTGCAAGAAGTCGAGGAGAACTGCCAGCCCTTGGTCGAGGCGGCAAAGACTGAATCCGCTCAAGCGCCCGACGAAGTGACTACGCTGAATACGGCCAAGGAGCGTGCGGAGACGGCCAAGCAAGTCTTCGCCTCGACTCCTGTTCTAGCCGAAGTCGCGAATGCGGAGGCCATCATCGGCTACGTGGAGGCACTCGAGGCGTCTGTCCGGGACCAGATCCGCGCGCGCAGCCAGAGTGCGATCAACGGAATCTCGGGTGACATCAAGGCCATCTGGAACGTGCTTCATCCCGCGAAGGCCATCACGGACGTGAAGCTCTATCTCCCCCAAGGCGATAAGGCCATCGATATCGGCCTGACCTTCTACGGCACCGAGCAGGCGTCGCCGCGCCTCACGCTTTCGGAAGGCTACCGGCATTGCCTGGGGCTATGCATCTTCTTCGCATTGGCGAAGAGCGAAGCCAAGGCAGACCGGCCAATCATCCTCGATGATGTGGTCATCAGCCTCGACAAAGAGCACCGAGGCATGGTCTTCAACGTCTTGAAGGACCTGTTTCCTGACCGCCAGATTATCGTGTTCACGCATGACCGCGACTGGTTCACGGACCTCCGTCAGCAACTCGACAGAAGCCTTTGGTCGTTCAAGGCGCTTCTTCCCTATGAAAAGCCCGAGCTTGGAATCCGGTGGGCGACAGAGCTGCCAGGCAGCTTTGAGGAGGCGGAAGCTAAGCTTTCTTCCGATCCGAGGGGCGCTGCCAATTTCGCCAGGTCGATCATGGACGGGAGCATGCCCATGATCGCCGAGAAGCTTCAGGTTCGGATGCCCTACCTTCGCGGTGAGCACAACGACCGCCGTGGAGGCCATGTTCTCCTGTCGCAAGTCGCCGGGGATGGCAAGAAATGCTTCCAAAAGAAGGTGAGTGGGGCGCCGCAGCCCTTCTCCGAGGGCGTGAAGGCTCTAGAAGACGCCGACAAGCTTCTCGTGACCTGGGCGAACCGCGCCTCGCATGACGACATCGAGCCGGCCGAAGCGAAGCAGCTGATTGACACCTGCCGAAAGGCACTCGCGCAGCTGAGGTGCACGACCTGCGGCAAGGACGTATGGTTCAGCGAAGCGACCTCTCCGGAGTGGGTGCAATGCACTTGCGGCAATCTTCGTTGGCGATATGGAAAGAGCTAAAGCGAAACTGGGCCGCGCCGGGTTGACGGCGTCCCTCAAGTAGCTGCTGCATGCACGCCTGTTGCCAACTCGTCCGATCAGTTCAGATGCGCTCCACGGCACAAGAACGGCACATGAAAAGCCGTCTACATTGATGAAACATAAGGATTTTTCCTTCGCGACTGCCCTCATAACCTGAAGGTCGTAATTCAAATCCTGCCCGCGTATTGAACCTAGGCGGCAGCCTGCAGGAGCAAGTTAAGCTGGTTGCGCTCCCCCGCAACCATAGAAACCGACATTCGCGTGGCGTTCGCTGCGAGGGTGTCGGTTTTTTGCTGTTTGGCTCAGGGCAATGCTTTCCACGCGCTCTCTCGAGTTTCTTGATTGCTAGGATGCCTCGGTGCTCCAGTGAAGCCATTCCGGCGGCGTGCCGAGCCCCCCTTCGATTGCGCCGCGCAAGGCCAGACCGTGCGCGCCGAAGTCGATGGCGCTGATCGTGGCTTTTGAGGCGATCATGACGCCATTCGAGGATTCATCTGACGAATGCGATGCGTGCCGGGTCTCCCACAGCAGCACGCTTTCGTTTGGCGCCAGAGCGAACACCATCAGAGCGGTGACGTAGCACTCGGCGATCAGACTGCGGCGAGCCCGTTCCAGAATCCGCGGGTCCCGATAGTCACCGCGTTTCAGCCCCACTGGACGTTGCTCATCGCGGATCAGGACCCATGTCGGCCGAGGGAATGTTCCCTGGCAGCGGATTCCGATTGCTAACCTGCCATCGCTCGCCTGACGGCAGGCGATGCGGACGGTGCCGCTGGCAGTGGGTGACGTCGGCTGAACGACGCAGGTGATTGCGCCCCGCAGGATTTTCGGGATGTCCGATTGCGGCTCGGCCACCGCCGAGCGGATTGCCGCGCGCAGGTCGGCCTCGGCCTGCGCCGCGGTCGCAGCAGACTGGCGATGCTCGCGCAGGCGATTATGCCATTGGTCATGAGCGCGCCATCGCGCGGCCAGTCGGTCCAGCCGACTGGTCAACGAGACTCCACGGGAAGATGCGGCGATGGTGGGTGGGGGCACCGTCGATGGCCTCGGCGAGGCCGGCACCGGAATCGGGACCGGGTAACCTCCCTCGGCCATGACCTGTTGCAGGATCGCGAGTGCGTCGATCTGGAGAAGCGAGGCCACGGGGTCCTCTGCTTCGTTGCGGCTCTCGGCGCTCGTAGTGAGCCAGGTCAGGACCCGACCGGGCGATCGATCAATGAGTTGGGCGCGCTCGCGCATGCTCATCGGTGCGCCTTGCCACGTCTGCAACGAGACCTGCCCGTCGTCGAACATGACGAGCGTCTTGCCGCCAAGCGGCAGGCGCTCGCGCGCAGCGTTCGCGGGCGGAGCAGAAGTGTCCACGTCAGTCATGCTTCAGCCGCCATGCTCGGCGAGCAGCGAGATCAGCCGGTCGACGTCGACGCGGAAAACCTCGGTTTCGGTCAAAAGATAGGCCGCACTGCCATCGTGCAGTAGACGCAAGGGAGCGCCTGTCCGGTCTAGAAGTGGCGTCTCCGCCGGCTGAACACCGTTGCGCGAGGCAAGCAATTGCCCCTCTTTTGCAAGCAACGACACGACCCGCGGGCCTTTCCAGGCCGCGCCGAGGGCCTGCAACCGTTGCCGGCTGGCAAGCTCGATCGTTGTGAGCCAGGCCGCCGGGGCAACGGCGCCGATGCAAGGACCCTCTATCATGACGCGACGGCCCTCGCGGTTAGCCACGGCCTCGACCCGGCCTTCTCGTGTAACGCTCATCGCGACGAAGCGTGCATGTTCTCCCAACGCATCGAGCAGGCGGGGAGCACCGGGGCACTCGGGCGCCGACTTGCGATCGAGCGAGGTCACGTCGCTTCCCGAGACGATCGCCGGCGATCCGTCGCGCAGCGCAAGGAGGGCGATGTTACCGCCTGTCGTTTGCCGCCGGATCGGGCCAGCAAAGCCGCCGCCCTGCGCCAACGTGGTCAGGCCCGCCGTGCTTGGCATGAGGATAGAGAGGCCTGTGCGGTCGGTAATGGCAAGCGGGCCGCCGGTCGCGACGAGATCGCCGAAGCGGCCGCCGACGAAGGGGCGGGCGAAGTCGATGCCGTCGGCATCGCGCCCGCGAATGTCGAGCCGGGGCGTGCCGTTCGCCGATGGTTGGACACGATAGGTCCACAACCCCTCGGTTGCTTCGAAGCGGCCACAGGAGGCGTTCTGTTCCCAAGTGCCGTCTGCTCGGTAGAGGTCGCGGAAGGCCTGGCGGTTGCCTGTGCGCTCGCCTCTGAGGCAGAGCACGTTGGCGCCGGTACTGTCGCGGTCCCGCGCTGCCGACCGCACGAACGGGGCTACATTCTTGCTGCCTGTCGGTCGGTCCGCGCCGGCCAGCGACAGGGCTGTGCCGCGGGCGCGGGTCCAGCCGTTTTCGGCGACGAGGTCGAGGATGTCTTCCTCGACCGAGGCGAGACCAACGAAAGCGTCGGCCTGAAAGCGGCCGTTGTTCAGGGGGACCGTCTCGCCGCGCCACTCGAAGCGCAGGCGTCCGTGGCTGCCCGGTACACGATCGACGATGCTCCACTGCAGCGGATCCGTCGCGTCGCCGATCAGGGTGCGGGCGATAAAGGGATCCTCGCGACGCGGCTGAAAGCCGCCATCGTCCGACTGGCCGAACTTGGTGCTGGCGAATACCGAACCGTTTTGGCACCGCAGTATGATGGGCTTGCCGCGTTTCATCGTCAGAGCGACGCCGGTGCCGTCGCTCTGCTCGATACGGTCAACCAGACATCGTTGCCTACTGACCGTGGGTAATACCGTCAGCAACACGTCGTTAGGATCAAGAGCAAGCTCGTCCCCCGACCATGCGAGGCGCAACAGACCTTTGGGCGTGACGCTCCAGACCTTGCCGTCGGCAACGAGCAAGCCCTGGCGGCTATCGATGGCATAGCGCGCGCCTGCTGCCTCGATCGGCAACCAGGTGTTGGCGATCGTCCTGTATTCAAGGCGTAGCGGTCCGCCGCTGGCGGCTGCGGACTGCGTTCCGGCAGTGCGGCGCAAGCGCAGGCGGGCTCGCTCGTAGGGCAGGAGGCCGGCGGCCCGTTCGTTGAGCGCGGCCGCGAGTTCGCTGACGTTGGTCCACTGCCGACCGCTCATCTGCCAAGAGGCAGCGCCGGCCAGGGCATACAGGCCCGGCGCGACCTGCTGCTGGGTACCGCCTGGCATCGATGCGGCCTCCTGACAATGCAAGGTGCGAGCGCCGGTCGGCAGCGCGACAGTCGTGCGCGGCGCCATGGCAAGATGCGGGCCGGACACTTCGGTGACGAGTGTGCCGTCGGCCCACAGCGCCAACCCGCGGCCGCACTGGACATAGGCGTTCAACTGGTCGTGCGGAAATCCTTGCCCGCCGATCGACTGGACAGTTGGACCGACGGCGTTACCTGCGGTGTCGAGGTAGCGCACAATGGCTCGATCGCGCAGCGTCCAGCGCCAGAAATCGGTCTCTCCCAGACTGCGCTCGACGAGCGTATCGGACTCGCTGCAAGGCTGCGGTAGTGCACCCGACAAATCGAAGCAGGTGGACGCGTCGCTGGTGCCGACGAAGCGCTGCGGATTGGTTGCGGGGCGACCGATTCGCGTGATCGGCGCAGGCGGCCCGGTCGCGTTGGGCCTTGTGTCGATCATGCGCAGCGGCCCATCAGCGGAGTCGGCGATCTGCAGTGTCGTGAGAGTCGCAATGAAAAGACGCTGCCCGTCGGTGCCGATTGCACGTGCGACGTCGAATGGAAAGGCTTGCTGAGCGCGCCACGTCACGGGCACGAGCGACCGGCCTTTCGTGGCATGGGCCGCCACCAGCTCGACGGTGGCCCGTGCCTGTGTGAAGGCAATGTTCAGAAAGTCGCCCGCCACGGCAACGCGTTGCACGCCGGGATTCTGTGTCGGCGCCATCGGCTGCCAGGTCTTCTGGGCATCATTCCACATCACGTTGAAGCCGTTACGATCAGCATAGCCCAGGACGGGGGTTCCTGGCGCCAGAAAGCGTGTCTCCACGACTCCTTCGCCGATGGCCGCGGGTGGCAGTGGCCCGTCGGCCGGACGAAGATCGGCAAGATCGGCGAACTGCCGCGCCGTGCGCGTGCCGTCCTCGGTGACCACGGCGATGTTATCGGAGCCCCAGGCGGCACCGATCACGACATCCGCTGCAAAGCGCCAGCCGCGCCGGCCGATACGCCACTTCGCGCCGCCCAGAACGACTTCGTCGTTGACGCGCTCCCAACGCCAATGGGCATCACCATGTAGTACGCCGCTACGTCTCGGATCGTCGACGGCAGCCCATCCTGCTTGGCTCCATTTCAGCACGCTTCCACCGTCGACGCGCGCGTGCAGTTCATCGCCGTGTGCGAACAGCGCGCTGGCTTCCGCGCGGCCGGGCAATGGCCGGACTTCTCGGAAGCCTGTCAGCCGCAGCACGCCGATGCGCGTCAAGACGACCTCTGCGCCGCCATCAATCCCAATACCCAGCCGTTGATCGTGTAGGAAGCCAGTCGTGGCGAAATCGTCGACCAGCCGACCATCGACCATCAGCTGTGCCGCGACGCTGGCCTGGCGTGCGGACGCACTGAACCGTAACGCGTCGCGCTGGACATCGACCGTGTTGGAATCGGATTCGATGACGCGGCCATCGATGGCCACCGAGTCGCGATCGAAGTAGAAACGGCCGCCAGTTGCCGCGACGACAGGCGGAAGCGGCCGGTCGAAGCGGGTCCAGCGTGGTCCTCGTTCGACCAAATCGTCGGTCAGCGACCGCGCCCACAGCCCGTAGGCGTTTGCGACGACGATCTCGCGCGCCGATGTCGCCAGCACGGCGCCAGGCAGTGTCGGCGCAAAACCGTTGTTGTCGAACAGCTCGCCGGGCGAGACCTGTATGATGCCGCCGTCCTGAGCGTACAGTTGGAATTGTCGCGTTGCGGCCAGCCACTCCAGCCAGGGACGTCGCAGCGATTCGACGTCGCTGCCTGCGATGCGGCCGGTCCGTTGTAACGTGAAGGCACCGTACTCGATCGACACCTGTAGTCCGGATTGGCGCAGCGTACCGGGATCGAGAACGCCATGGACGATCGACCGGGTGAATGCCTGAAGGTTGTCGGGAATCGTTCGTTTCGTATCCTGAAGCGATCGCGGAGTGGGTGTCGCCACCTTTTCCAATGGCGCTCCCGGCGTCGGTGCCGCATAAGCCTCCAGCGCGCCATTGATCGACAGATAAAAGACCGGCGATGGATCGCCCGTAATCTCGCGCACCTCGGCATCGCTGGCCGGCAGTTTGTAGGACCGCAGCTTGCAATCGGCAGGCGAACCGGGTGCAGCGGGCGGGCAGGGTTCCCTGCCGATGAAGAAGACCTCGTGCGCGTCGCGAAACCACCAGCCCTCGGTCTCGTCGATGCGGCCCTGCTGCAGCGGCCGCGCGTCTTGCGCCAGAGTTGGCGTTAGCTTCGCCGTAGTAAGCAGTCCGTCGGGCTGCAGTGATGCCGTCTGTCCGGCTTGGTTGCGTTCGTGAAAGATAGTGCGGTCGTTGCCGAGGGCTACCGCGAAGCCTTCGCGATCAAGGGTGACGGCGCCAACCTTGTGCGGCGCGAAGAGCTGCTGCGCCGTTGTCGCCGCCGTCAGGAATGTGCCGTCGCGATAGAGCCGCAGGCCCGTCGGTGTCAGTGCCCACCAGCGGCCGCGCTTCCGCACGATCTCCTGCGCGTCGTCGAGCAGCAGCCGAACTTTGCCATCCGTCGACAAAGCGACCACACGGCCTTTCGGCAGCGAAAGCCACAGCTCGTCTCCGACTTCTTCGGCAACGATTCTCGCCGGGTCGACGCTGCCGGCGGCCACCCTGGTCAGATCCTGCGTGATGTCGAGTGAACTGCGAGCCGGACGGTTAACAAACAAGACGCGGCCGCGCTTGTCGAAGAAGAGCGTGCGGTCCGACCAGCCGAAGGCAGCGGCAACATCGCCGGCATCGACCTGCAACGCCGGCGCCAGTATCTGTCGGCAGTCGGCGATCCGGCCCGGCGTTGCCAGAGGACAGGACAAAGCTTGGCCGTTGGGCAGGTAGCGCAGCAACTCATGGGCTGTCGCACTGCGGGCCGCCGAGTCGACGATGGCCAGCTGCTCGCCAGGCGCGGGCACATGGAAGTAGGCGATTGAGGAGAGAATTGCCGGCTGGCTGCTGCCAACGACGAGCGCGGTGCGTGGCAGGAGAACGAGTTCACGTGGCGCGGCGACCTCGCCATCGACCAGCACGAAGTGGCTTTGCCAGTTCTGCAGGCGTGTGCCGACACTGCGATCCAGCGTGATGACGGACACCCAGCGACGCTGCTTGACATCGAGTACCGCCAGTTCGCGGCTGGTCTGGAAGAGCCAGAGATGCGGCTCGATTTCGAGGACCTGCTGCAAGGTCTGCGGGTCGAAGGGCGCTGCAGGCACCGCCTGCTGGGGTACGACGGCGAGCGGCACCTCCAGCGTATTCGAGAGAAAGCCGAGATGGTGATTGCCGCTGCGGTCGACAGCGGTCACCGCCAATCCCCCATTCGCGGAGCCTGACGGATTGGCAACGAACGAGAGACCGACGTCGAGGATTGGGGCCGAGGCCGTGAGCGCCAAGCGGCGCCACTGGCGGCTCGTCAGGTTGTAGGTCCAGAGCGCATCTGTTGCGGCAAAGTGGACCTGCTCGCCGTCGGCCGCCAGCCGGCGCAGGGTGCGCGGATTGGGCGCCTCGCCGGTCGGCGGCAGCAGGGTAGTAGGTTGACCGCCTGTAGACTCCTCCACTTCGCCGCTCTGACCCAATACGAGGAGGCGCGAGCGTGGCTCGTCGACCACGATCTGTCGGCCGCGCAGGACTTGCGGCGTGTAGCTTATCGCTCTGCCTTCGCACGAGGAGGGCAGGGACAGCCCACCAGCGCCGGCAAGAGGCACGAGGCGGGCCTGGTCGTTCTCGTGGATCACCAGGTGGTTGGGCAGGCTGGCCAGGCGCGCGGACTTGCCGGCGCTCGACTGCTCGAGCGCGAAGCGCCGGTGGGCTGGAAGATAGAAGCGCAGTCCGCGCTCGGTCAGAAACGCCAGGTGGCCGCCGATCTCGCGGACATCAAAAACGTCGTTTGCCGACAAGTCGGGCTGACGATAGAGGCACGCCATGTCACCGGGTGCCCGTTCGGCGATAAAGCGTTGGCCCGTTCGGGTGCGATGCGTCGTCAGGATATGCTGGTCTCGAACCGACACGGCGATTGCGGGAACGCCGTCGACCGCCAGGAACGTCGAGCCATGCAAGGCGTCAGCACGACGCGTGATATCCGGCGCGGCATCATAAATTACCGGCGAATGGTCGACGAAGCCGGCAATGCGCGGTACTGCGGCGTTCGTGCTGAAGCTTTCGACGATGCGACGCCTTTCGGTATTGTAGATCAGCGCTGTGCCGCTGGCGGCGAGAGCAAGCGAGCTCCGGCCGTCCACCATCGCATCGACCAGCTCGCTGTCACCAAACGGCAGCGGCCGGTCGGAGCCCAATAGGCGCGGTACATTGCTGTCGTGGCCAGTCGGTCGAACCACCGACCCGTTGGCTCCCAGGACATGCGGCGTGCTGAATGCATACGCCATGCCCGCGAACGCTTCGCCACCCAAGCCAGTCTGCCATGGCCCTGTCCAGTCGCGATCATTGGGGCGATAGGTCCATAGGCTGGCCTGGCTACGTGAGCCGGCCGCGACAATCACGCCGTGAGTTTCGAATGCGGCGTCAAGGAGATCGCCTGGTGCGCGCGATGGCTTGTTACCCAGCAGGGGCGTGAGGATGACGGAGGGCGACTGTGGATTGCGGTTGTCGATGGCGGCCTGGAAGGGTTGTCCGGAACTGTCGACGACGATGGCATTGTCGGACTGACTGACGGCGATCGAGCGCAGCGGCGTTGCTATTGTTGCGGGCGTCGCTGCTTCGATGGTCACCGGGCGTGCCGCTGATGTTTCCACGGTGAAGGCCGCGAGCCGGCTGTTCTGCGCCATCCAGAGGGTCTTGCCCGTCGCTTTGAGGGGACCACGCACGGAGAGCAGCATCGGCGGCACCGCCTGCTTGTCGATTGTGCGGTATGTCCGCTTTTGCGGATCATGAATCAGCGCGCCATCTGCTCCCAGATAGAGAATGACGTCAGAAATCTCGACGGCGGTGTCGTAGCTCGCCAAAGGCTTGCCGCCCGTGGACTCGTCGAGTAATGGCCGCGGACCGTTGGGCCCAAGGCCATAGATTCGATTGGCCTCGGTCAGGATCAGGGCCACGCCGGCCGGACCCACGCCAGCCACGATGTCGCGTACGCCTGGCAAATCGAATGTCTTCGTCGTCCCGCGGTCGACACGCACGATCTTGTCGGCATGGGCGTAGACCAGCGTGCCGCCAACGGCAGGTTGCCAGACCCGCGTGACCGGCTGGTCGGTGCGCCGATGCCAGCGCCGCTCCGCCAGCACGTACGCGAAGATGCCTTGAGGCCCCAGCGCAACGACCTCCGCACCATCCTCGGCAACGTGCATGACGCTGTTGTCGCTGAGCGCCGGCAGATTCTCCTTCTGCCCAGCAAGGAATGTAAGGTCTCCGGCCGAAGTCAGCTTCTGGAGCTGGGCGCATTCGCCGGCCGGCCGGGTAGCATCGGCGGGATCGGCGCACGCTTCACGACTGAGGACGACGACACCGCGTCGCAACTGGGCGAGGTCGATGACGCGGCCGGAAACGCCCGTTACGCGCCTGATGCGCCAGGCGTCGTCGTCACGGTCGAGCGTGAACAACCCACTATCCGTGCCGACAAGAACCTTATCGCCGTCGGTTAGCAGATGTGTGATGGCGAGTGGCTGGCCGCCTACCACGAGCTCGCGGTCGATGCCGTCGGGCAGGCGGCTCCAGGTGCGCCGGCGAAGGTCGAACACGCCGATGCCTTCTGTCGCGGTGCCGATCAGCAGAGCGCTGCCGTCCTTTGTTAGCACTGCAGACCGCAATTCCTCAGCGGCGACCGGCTTGCCGTCGCGTCGCTTGAATTGGCTGTCGCCGACCAGCACCGACCAGTGGCCGCTTTGGCGCATCGCCACGCCGCCGCCCTCGGTCACGGCGAACAGAATTCCCTCTGCCTGGCAGGCCGCACTCGCCTCGGCCATGTAGTGGCCACAGCCGGGCTGCAGCAACGAGACCGGCGTCGAAAGATCCGGGGCCAGATCCTTCAGGGTTTCGTCAGACCACAGCATGGTTGCGAGCTTGAGGCGATGGACCGTGCCGGAACGGCGCACGGCGTAGAGCGCGCCTTCTTTCGGCACCAGCGTGGCATCGACGAAGGGTTCGTCGTGCGAGCGGATGTTGACGAGAATGCGGGCATCCGCCACTGGCTGCGCGACGGGCGGATCTGCCCAGCCCTGCGTAAGCTGAGTATAGCCGACGCCGCCACCGACGACGGCAAGAGCGAGCGTTGCAGTTGCGATGACGCCAAACAGGATGACATCCGCGCGCCGCGGCAATCGCAGACGGTCGCGTTCGGCTGAGACGGCGCGGTGAGCCGCACGGCCGACACGAGCGAGAAGGGACGCAAAGCTCATGTCACGTCTCGCCTCAACCCGCTACGCTTGACTGGCCGCGGCCATGGCTTGGCCGTATGCATCGGTCGTCCCGCTGTCTTCGATCAGACCTGCCCAACTATCGTCGGCCGTGGCCGTCGCGGCGACCAGCAACCGGGCGAGGATCGCGGCATGCAGGCGGGCGTCGGTCAGCCCGATCGCCAGCGACGTATATGCGCGGTTGCCAGCTGACCGATCGTCGGCCACTAGCATCTGTTCGATGGTCTCGATGCTGCCGAGTGCGATCTGGAGCGCAGATTGGCGGCTCCCGCGTTGGAGGCTGACGGCTATAGCGGCGAGAAGCAGGAGCGTGCGCGCCTCGAAATCCTCGAGTGCCGTATTCGGGTCGATGGGCCGAGACCTGTCCTGGGCCAACAACTGGATCAGATGATGCTCACGGTTCGTCCGTTCGGCGATCAGGCGGATCTCGGCGGAGCTTTTCTTCGCGATATCCTGGTTGTCGTCGCCTGGCAGAGCGAGGTCGATCAATGTTGCAAGGCGAGGCTCGAGTTCCGGTGCCGTGGCCTGGAGGGAATGGAGCAGATTTTCGCGCAACCGCGTGGCTTGCTGGGGGCTTGGCTCGCCCGCCCGCAACGCAAGGAACAAGGCGCTGGCCTGTGTAAAGGCGGCCATATGAATGACCGGGCCCAGCGCCGAGATGGCGGCAGATCTGGCTATGCCTTCATAGATGTGTGCGAGCTGCGTCGCAGACACGTTCTCCCGCCGCCGCAGATGGTCACGCAACGCGTCGAGGCGGCCTTCGAGGTCGTCCCAGGCGACCCGGCGCAGAAACTCGCTGCGCGACCATGCCCTGCCGTTGATGCGGACCACGAAGAGCAGAAGGTTGGTTCCCCATGGCGTCCGGCAGCAGTACCGGATCAACGCAGCCTGGCACCAACGTGCCACATCTACACCCGAGAGGTAGGCGATGAATATGGCGGCGCCGACTGCCGTCGATGCTGCGACCAAGGCAATGGCGCCGACGGGGAAGATGGCCGTCCACAGCCATCCCCTCAGGGGAAGAAAGAGGTTGTCGTGCAGCCAGTAGAGAACCAGGCCGGCTAGGCTGTCGACTGCCAGCCAGCGACCGTCGACGGTAGCGATCATCAAGGCGATCAGCGCAACGGCCAGTACGACGACTAGCGCTCGTTGCGCATAGGGTCGTTTCGGCGGAACGGCCAGAGGGCCGATGAGGAGCGGCGAGGCGTTTGCGCGGCTGGGCAGAATCGCGACGGGGGCCGTGTCCTTATAGTTCGACCATGGTTCCGGTGACGGACCGGGAGAGGCACCGAGTGTCGGTTCCCGTCGAGCGCTCGACGTCATGGCGAGCCGCTCCCTGTTGTGGCCGCGCCGGAGACGTTGGCTATGAACGCGCGTATCTGGGGTTCAAAGAGGTTGATCGCTATCAAAGTGATGCTGCCGATGACGATCAGCAAGATCCACAGCCGGTGACGCAGCCAAAAGCAAAGTAGCTCGAGGAGCAAACGCCTGATGTGCAGGATCGTCAGCACCCGCTCCATCGAACGACGATGACTGGCGGCCTCGCTGCGCAATGCCGCCAGGCGCCGGTCGAGCTTCGCGAGTTCGCCACGCTGCGTGGCGAGCGTACGGTCGAGATGACCGGAGATGCTGGCGCGATGCGCTTCGGCCGCTGCCGCGTTGCGGCCGAGCTCCGCCGTCTTTTCGGCGACGACGAGCCGGGTCGCCGCTATGTGCTTTTCGAGCGCGTTGGCGGCATCGGCGAGAGCCGAGTGCGGGTCGCCAAGCGGCGCGCTGGTGACTGACGGGACTGCCGGATCACTCATCGCGCAGCTCCGCGGCGAGTTCGCGCAGGCGTTCCAGTCGATCGGCGGCAACCTCGAGGCGTGCGCCGGTGGTCTCGACGAAGGCGTCGGTCGCCGCCACCGTGCGCACCAGCCCATCGGCGAGAGACTTGCGTTCAGCCGCTAGGCTGCTCGAGTCGGTGGCCAGGCGCGCAATGCGCTCGCTGTAGCCCGCCGTGCCGTTGGCAACGGCGGTGACGAATCGTTCGGCCTGCTCCGATTCGCCGGTCAGTTCTTCGACCAGCCGACCGAGGCGCAGCATGTGATCGGCCAGGGCATCGACCTCACGCGAAAGCATCGTGAGGTAGTTGCCGAGGCGGCCGTTCAACATAGCTTCGAGCTCCGCCTCGGCCTGGAGGAGTCCGTCGCGCGTTGCCTTCAGGCCATTTGAGAGATTGTCGAGAATCTGGCGACGCACGCTAAGGTCGGCCGCCTGCTCGACGAACTCCGCGAGATGCAGTTCCGGCAGCACCTGCAACACGTTGGAGATCCAGCCGACTTGCGTCTTCAGTGGCTTCAAGGCCGCGAAGTCGAGAATTTCGATGGAATGCGTGAAGCCTGCGACCTTGCTCGGGCTCACCAGGTAGATCGGCTGGTCGGGAACCTCATGGCCCTCGGCTAGCCTGTTGCGCAGGACCGCGTCCATGTCGTCCTGGTCGAAGGCGTGCAGCGTCGGCGAAAGTCGATAGCCCTCGGGGACCATGATGCGACTTTTCACGCGGCCTGCCTGGTCGACATAGAAGCGCGCCCAGGCCGGATCGACCCAGTAGCGCATCGGCTGGTCCTCGGTCTGGGCGCGCCAGAAATGTTCGCCGAAATGGCTTTCGGGCGTCGCTTCGCTATCCAGCCAGCCCAGATAGTGCACGCCGCTGGGGCTGTTGCGCGTCGCATGGAAGCCATAGCGGATGGCGCCGCGGGCAATGATCTCCGGCGGCATGCGGCGCAGCGCGTCGACCATGGCTTCAGTCTGCCGCGAGGTGAATCGCAAGAGGCGGAACTGAGGAGCGCGCAGCGCCATGGCCAGCGCAAGCTTGCGCTCCAGCGTTCGGATCTGCTCGATGAGACGCGTCGGCGTGTCGAGGCTCGCCGCCGAGACGGAAACGAGTTCGAGCTGGTGGCCTGCCTTCGGCAGGCGCCGCCATGCTTCTTCCAATCGAAGGTGGGCTTCGTCGTCGGGCAGGAAGATGCGCAGCTCGGTATTCGACACCGCTTCGTCGAAGGCCGGCGAGGCGGCAAGGCGGACGGGCAATGCGAACTGCCAGACCTCGGTGGTCGTGGCGTCCGGTACGACGGCGAAGGTCGTGACTCCGTCTGCGGCCGAAACGGGGAAAGCGCGCACCGCTGCGGCGAAGTCGGCCAGCGACTGCCTGGACGGCACGACACTTGCGTCCCTTGCGCTGCCGGGCCGGGCCAATGCCAGTCGGATATCGCCCGAACTGTAAACATCGACCAAACGAAAGACGCCGGCGGACTGCGATTGCGCGAAGCTCTCGGCCGCCGCTCTTGTCGTTGCGATGTCGGCGAACCGCAACACGGCCGCCAAGCCCCGACCGGAAGAGGCGGATAGCCTCACTGCCGGTGCGCGCCATGTTGCCACGCCCACGGCAGTCGCGACTTGGCTCTCATCGTCGGCCGACACCAGGGCGAAAAAATCGTCGTCCAGGGGCACCGCTGCCTCCCTGTCCGACTTGTCTTTGCTGCCGGCGGCGGCAAGTCTTGCCAGCACTGCGATTGGCGAGTCGTAGCTGTCGAGGTTGAGCTTCGATGCCGTATCGTTGATCGGATCGAAGCGGACACCGGCGCGGTTCAGCGCACCTTGGAGGTCTTCGAGGGCCGCCTTCATCGCCGGATCGTCGCGATGGACGCCGACGAAGGGGCTCGGAACAATGAGATCCGCAGTGGTCCTGCGTAGTTCGATGCGCAACCCGGCCAGGACCAGCGGCCTGATAGCCTCTGCCTGTTCCGCGACGACCCTCAACACGGTGGCCCAGGACAGACCACGCACTTCGTAGCAGTGGGCGGTCTCAGCCATGCAACGTCTCCAGCGCGCCATGCAGCAGCGCGCCCGACAAGTCGGTGGCAACGGAGTCGAGCGTGCGGCCGCGCTCCTTGACGACGCCCTCGATCACCGTGGGTGCCCGTCGCCCCTGTAGCAGATGGAATGCCCCGTCGGCCCGGCGCGGCATGCCGACCACGGCGATGTTTGCGCTCTTGCCGACGGTCAACCCGATCGCGCGCGCAAGCTCGTCGATCCATGCCGTGCGAGCTTCTGCGGCGGGCATGTCGGCCATCGGCAGGAAGACCTGTACATGAACGCGGCCATACTGCTCGAACGTCCGCGTTCGGTCGCTTGCTGCCGCCTCGATGGATGGCGGAAAGTGACGGAAGGCCGCTTGCGTGGTCCGTTCCAGACGGCCGGCAATGCCTTGCCGGCCACTGGTGGCACTTTCGCGGTTCGGCGTCGGCAGAATCTTCGGGTTGATGTCGAGGAAACCGGGCAGCCAGCCATGCGCTCGCAACATCGCCAGTCGTTCGTGTGCGCCAAAGGAGAGCGCATCGACCTCGGACCTGTAGGGGCCGGGTTGGTCGAGGGAGACGGCAACGCGGGTGACTATGTCTTCGTCCATGCCCGTGATGTGGACGAGGTCAGCCATTCTCACCCCGGCCTGCACCAGCAGCACCGCTAGCCGCTCGGCCGCATCCAGCCACATTGCTTTGGCAAACGAAGAGCCGCTCGCGGTCGAGGGTTCGCTCGCCAATCCGACAAGCAGAAGCCTGCGCCGCTCGCCGAGCGGCGGCGGGCGAAGCCGTACCAAGAAGCCGGAATTGATCAGCCGGTCGAGCTGGATGATGCGAGGATGCGTGAACTCGGAGAACAGCCGATCCTGCACGTCGGCCAGAGCGCGCGATACGCGAATGCCGCGCACGCCCGCCTGCTTCAGAGGCGAGGGGCGGATATTGTCCTGTTGTTGACGGACCCGCGTCAGCGACGAATGGGTGCGGCGGGGAAAGCGCGGCTCGAGCACCTTGAGGAAATGCAGCACGCCGCCATCGACGTTGGCCGGTACATGGTCGTCTTCGGGCGCAGCAGAACCTGCTCCCAGAGGCGTGAGTTGCTCGGCTGCAGCGTGCGCCCCGATCCACACTTGATAGGCGAGCTTGTCCCAGAAAAACCGCTCCGACTTTGCCGGCTCAGCCGTCACGATGGCATCGACCTCGCGGCCAAAGGCCGTCTCATATTCGGGGTAGTGCGCCGCGGCGCTGGAGGTACCGGCGATGTCGGACTGACCAAACAGGATGGTGCGGCCCATCTGTCTGCAGGCACGCAAGGCCAATGGCCCGAGTGCCTGCATGACAAGTTGCGACGGTGGCAGCAGGTCGAGGAATCGGCTGTCGAGCGGTGGCTTCACCGCGTGCGGATTGTCGCGCGGCAGGCGGAACAGCGCGTCGCTCAGGCGCTTGAGGATAGTGACCCGAAGACTGCCCGATCCGCCGCGCAGCCAAGACGCCGCGGCCTGTACCGACAAGCCGGCATGCCGCCGATGGGCGGCAGCCAACAGGTTTGCCAATGCGCTGCTGTCTACGCCTGTCTCTCGGACCAGAAGCGGCTGCCATTGAGCCGGTGCGAGAACCTCGACCTCCATATCGCCTCGTCAGGCAACCTGTATGAACTGGCGCTCCAGTTCCTCGCTTTGGCGATCGACGCCAAACTTCAGCAGTACCTTGACATCGTTGAGTTCGATTGCCGGTTCTCGATTGTCCTCGCGCGCGGCGCGAAGCAGCGCCTGCACGAGAATGATCTTTGCGAAACCGACGAGACGCCGGTTCGACATCTCCGAATGACTTGTCGAGCGTACGAAGCTGATGCAGTCGGCGAGATGGCCGGCAAACGCATGCTCGAGGTCGATAACAAGCTTTCCAGCCTTTGTGAGCCTGTCGATCAGGCTGCGGAAGTCCTTGAGCTGTTCCAGAAGATTGTCGAACGAAAGGTCGGCTGTCGGCGGCGAATGGGTTTCCTGCCAGGCGGCATTCAACAAATTGCGCACTTCTTCGCGCTCGGGCGCTACGGAGCGAACCCAGGCTCGCAGCAGGAAGCGGTCGAAGAAGGCGCGCAGCTCGGGCGATGTCGGGATGTCGTTGGTCGCACCGACCAGGTATTCGAGCCGCACAGGAACGACGTTGCCGCGATCGTGGAACTTGCGTTCGTTCATGAAGGCGAGCAGCGAATTGAGGATTGCGCTCGATGCGTTGAAGACTTCGTCGAGGAAGACGACTCGCGCATGCTGCATCATGCCGGCATCGAGGCGCTCCAGGACGGGCGTGGCTTTCGACAGAGCGGCGAGATTGTAGAAGCCGAACAGCTCGCCAGGTTCGGTGAACTGGGTCAGCAGATACTCGAAATAGGGACGTTCCTTGGCGCCTAAAGCCGTGCTGTTCTTGTCGATCAGCCCGATACGGCGACAGAAAGCGCGCACCAAGCTCGACTTCGCCGTGCCAGGTGGACCTATCAGAAGCAAGGCCTCGCCTGCCGCAACAGACAGAATCATCGCATCAATGGCATCGTCGATGCCGTAGAAGCGCTGTTTGAGCTCGTCACCCAGCAACACGAGACTCTTCAGCGTCTGCTTGTGCTCGCCATACAGGGCGACCACGCCTTCACGCTTGAACATGACGAATCGACCCACCCTCTGGCCTTGTGCCGACACTCTCTCCGACAGCTTCCCATTGGCTTTCGGACATCGACTATAGATGGCCAGTTAGAAATGATCTTAGCGCAGAAGATGTACCGGCGTCACCTTGCCAGTCGGCCGCGAGCGTGGCGCTGTCGGTGCGCCGAGCCGCCAGCAGACGATAGCGCGGTGCCGTGGCCACCACCGTGACGGCGATCCGATCGATCAGCGGTCGGCGATCGACATGCCATCTAGCCATTACACGTGCCATCCATCCTGCGCGGCGAGGCAAGTCGGCCAGGCAACGTTCCGCAGCCTCGGCGAGCAGCCAGGCATCATTGTCGGAGAGGCCTGCCGTCGCCTGATGCCGCAAGGCAGCAGCGAACATGCCGGCTTCGACCTTCCGGACTAAGCCGAAGCGAGGATAGCCGTTGCTGCGGGGCAGGACGAAGCCGATGAGGGTCAGCAGGGCGGTGCTGCCGAAGCGGATGGGCCTGTCGCGCGGGCTGAACAGGACTTCTGCGACGAGCCTTTGGCGAGCGAGCGTGGCGCTTTCTTCGATCAGTACGGGATCCTCGAAGCTGACGCGCGCCAACATTCCCATGATCGCTTCGCCGGAATCCACACCGCTGGGATTCAGGCGTGCCCACGATGGGGACCACGCCGGGCCGCGCCGAAGCATCGATGTGGCGGCAACAACCTCAAGCGGCCCAAGCGAGAGAGGCGCATTGGAAGCCAGCGACAGCCGCAGCGGACGGCGAAGAAAACGCTCCGCGCGCCGTCTGCCGAGGGCTCGGTGGCGCGGCGGCAATATCAGCGGGGCCAGGATTTGCGCGTTCTTCACCGACAGTTCAGGTCGTGCCTGGTTCGCGAAGACATGGCGAATCGACTGCAGGGCAAGGTCGCGCAGGATGGCGATGACACGATCGATGTCGATCGCGGCAAAATCATAGACAGGGTCGTTGGTCTTGCTCACGGCTTCGCCTGCCGGCCGGCAAAGGCAAGGAGACACGCGAATGCGCCCAGCGTCAGTAGCCAGGCATGTAACGGCACAGGCGGCGGCGGTCGCGGAGTGAAGGTACCCTCCAGGTACTCCTGCCGTGCAAGCACGCGCCCCTGCGTTGGCCGGACGAGCGCTTCCAGCGCCGCGCGGTCCTGTCCATGCGTATAGGCTTCCGGTGTCTGATCTGCTTCGGAGGGAGATACTGCCGGCAGGAGCATGGGGATACGCTCACTTCGCGTTCCCAAGTTTACCCTTAGCTGGCCTCGCAGCACGGTAGCTGGATCTCCTTCCGGCAAGTCGAATACTCCTTCGAAGCTCGTTGCGTCGTCGGCTCCCGATAGGCGATTGACGGCGATCGAGGGCTTGCCGAAAAGATCGACCACCGCCGACGCGCTTGCGAGGGACGGCCGCGCGGCGCGGTCGCCGACCGCCGTCAGCCGCAGGCGCGCGCGGCCGGCGACCTCTCGCATCTCGATCTGCATCCGGTCGCCCTGTTGCCAACCCGACAGGCGCTCGAGGTGTCGGGCGAGTGCGGTAGTCGCAGCAGGGCCGAGCCAGGCGCCTTCCAGTGCGCCGAGGAAGGCGCCGGTCTCGCCATGCCGCGGGTCGGCCGCCTGCGGACGAAAGGCCAGCACGGGGTCGGCCGGAAAGGCATCCCGGAACAAGTACACTTCGCTTTCGGGTCGGGCGAATGTGATCGCCACGCCGTTGGTGATGAGCTGCGGCGCCAGCGCGGGATCGGCGTGCCGCGAGCCCGGTCTGAAGGTCTCGTTCCTGAAGTTGATCTCCTCGGGCGGCGGATCGAGGAAGCGGAACTCAAAGCGCGGCGGATCGCTGATGCGCTCGGATACGGAATAGTGATTGCCGTTCTTCGCCGCGCTCCTGCGTAGGTGGGCGCTTCTGGAGGCGTACCGATCGTTGCCGTATTGTATCTCGACATAGTTGAAGCTGCAGCCGGGTGCGAACTCGACCTGGCTTTCGACATCGCCGTCGCTGAACAGGAAGGCGGCGCAGTTTGACGACGGCAAACTCTGGATCAACGAGATACCTGGCGCTTCGTTGCTGCCGCCCCCGGCGGACAATCCGGCGACGAAGTCGAGCGCGCGACGGCGACCGTCAGGCGCCATTCGCATCGGAGATCGGATCGGCGTGCCCTTCTGGGGGAAGGAATCGATCACGATGTAGTCCTTGTCGCGCATGCGATTGATGATATCGGCTGCGATCTTCTTGGCGGCGACGATCCTGTTGCCGTCCATAGATCCGGAACTGTCGATCACGATGCCAATCGTGCGCGGAGGTGGGTCGACCCTCAGCAGATCGCGATCCGGCGAAACCGGCAGGATTCCCTCCAGCGGAGTCTTCCGATAGGTGCCGATGACGGTCTCGTCCTTGGGGGTGCCGCGCATCGGGCCGTTGACGAAGAACAGGCCCAGGCCATCGTGGGTCACTGCCGAGGCGATGCGGGCTGGCGTATCGGGATGCAGCTCGTTGCGCGCCAGATTGTCCATGACGACGACGTCGGTATCGGACAGGTCGAGCGCGGCGCGCGGATCGCGACGCATGATCTGGAAGCGGTCACGCGGCAGCCGGTCGACCCAGGGTGCGGCGCCGAGCACCACGATGCGCGGCGGCGCCAGCACGGTCGTGTAGAGGCGGAGGACCTGTCGTTTGCCGTTGGCGCGACCGAGTGAAGTCTCCACGAACTGCACGCCGCGGCCGTCGAAGGCCTGATCGGCCCGCACCTGCCGGGGATCGGGGCCTAGAGTGGTGGCCTGGGGGGGCGAGGCCTGCCCACGGTTCCGGTTGAAATGCAGCTCCACCGTCTCGTTGTCCGCGCCGGCAATGACCAAGCGTGTCGGCACATTGGCGCCGCTATCGACGACGACGGGCAAATGGCCGGAGACGATACCGAGTTTCGCCGGTGCCGCCTCGATTGGCACCACGTCGATGCGCAGGCCGAGTGCGGCCGCCTCGCGCACCTCCGGGTTCGGCGCGGCCTCCGTCCAAAGCCCGTCCGAGACGACCAGCAATCGGGCAGGGATCGGCTTCGCGCGCGCGACCTGCAGCGCACGCTGCATAGCCTTGCGCGGCGCCGTTGCGTCGGTGTCCGGTCCTTCGAGTGGCCGCGTGTCGGGCAAGCGCTGGAGAAGCGCCGCGAGAGGCACCGACTCGGCATCTACGCGCACCGTCGAGCCGAACAGGATCAGGCTACCGCGCGTTTCTGCCTGACCGGCGAGCGGTGCCAGGGCACGCACCGCCTCCTTCAGTTGCTCGCGCCAGCCGGCGATTTCGCGGGTGGCACTTTCCGAAGCGTCGACCAGCACGATGACATGCAGTTCGGCGCGCACCATCGTCGGTCGATACTCCGGCGCGCCGGCGGCGGCGCCCAGCGACAGGCCGGCGATGACGGTTGCGAAACCCGCCGCCGCCGCGGGCAGGCCGATCGGCAAGTCTTGCGCTGTACCGTCGCGGCGTCGCCATCGCTGGCGCGTGAGGAGCCAAAGACCGGCGATTGCGACCGCGACGCCGGCGAGGCCCCCCACGAACGTGGCCCATGGTGACGCCGTGCAGCTCACGCCGACGAAGAGACCTTCGAGCCAGCGACAGGGAAGGAATGCCTGCAGGGTCACGCCGCAGCCTTGTAGGAAACGCCGAACCACCGCTCGGCGAACAACAGGCCGAGCAGCAGTACGATGCTCCATGGCCAGAGTGGGGGCCCTGGGTCTCTGTGCTCGTCCGCTGGCAGGGCCGCGGCGTCGACAGGAGTTATCTTCACGGCCCGATCGTCGGATGCTCTTGGCACCGCGGTGTCGGTTTCGAGATCTGCTCCCAGGATTACGCTGTCGTCGGCCGCGGTACGACGTACGACGAGCGCCGGGAGGTGTCCGGCCGCTACATGACGGATGGCGTTGAACAACAGCAGGTAGCCTGCATTGCGCACCTGCTCCGATCCGCCGCGCGGTGGTGCGGGGATGATCACCGCGGATGGATTGTTGCGACGTGCGACCAGGACGCCGGCATGGTCGCGCCGCGGGATATCCTCCTCGACGACCCGCATCCAAGGCTCGCCAGGGAAGGGTAGCGCAGCGGGCGCGGCACGATCGATGATCTCCAGATTGACGTCGGCGAGCAGCGGATCTCCCGAGATGAATACGCCGAGCCGTCGCCGATCCCGTCGCTCTTCCAACGGCCCGAGCATCAGCACGGCGCGCCGACCCTGCGCTTCGGCCATCATAGATACAGGCGCGACCAGGATACTGTCGGCGCCGGTTCCGGCGCGCAGCACAGGCGGCCGCGGCGGCTCGGCCAAGCGCCAGTCGAATGTCGGTGCGGTCGTCTCTGGCACGTCGATGGTGAGGCGGTCGTCTCCGGCGTAGGCGTCACTGCGTTCCAGTTCCACGGTGTAGCGGCCAGGCGTCGACGCTTCGAAGAGAACCGGCAGGCTTTCCTCGCGCGCGCTCCAGTCAGGCGCGTGGAGTGGAATGCGCTGGCCATCGGGAGAGAAAACCCGTACCTCGCCGGGCGAGACCGCGCCGCCTATTCTGCGAACGGCGACGGAGATAACCGGCGGTCCCGCCTGGAAGACGGGAGTGTCGATTGCAACGGCGGTCAGGCCGATGTTCGGCCGGGGAGCGCCGACTTGCCACCACATCAGGGCGCGGCCGCGGCCGGCCTCGACGCTGGGCTTACGCAGGTCAGAGATGACCACGGCGTGCGTCGGCGGGCAGCTTGGGTCTGGGGCCATCGCTTGCGCAACAAGCTGCGCTCCGGTGCCACCGCTCGGGGTTCTCGGCGTCGCGAGTGCGTCGTCGAGCTCTGCAGAGGTCGAGATCTTTACCTCGTGTCCACGGGCGTCGACCGTGACCAGCTTCATGCAGACTTCTGCCTTGGGTTCGAGCGCTGCGACCTCCTCGATCAGAGTGCGGGCTAGATGACGGGCCTCGTCGAGGCGTGTTCCGGCACTTCCGGACACCATCATGCTGGCCGAGACGTCGATCACCAGGCGTAATCCGATACGGGGGCGCCCTTCCGGCAAAGGCTCGTTTTTGGTGAGAAAGAAGGGCACCGCCGCCAGAGCTAGGATAAGTAGCCGCACTACCAGCCAATGGCTCCTGATCAGGCTGGCGAGCGAAGGCCGGATCGGCGCTTTGGAGGCGGGCGACAGCTCGCCGAGGAAACGCCAGGCGGCGATGCGCAGCTCACGACGCGGTGGACGGCGCAGATACCAAAGCAGCAGCGCGACGGCGCAACCGCCGATCACGCCGAGAGCCACCGTCGCACTCATCGCCCCCCCAAGGCAAAGATCTGACTCGAGTGGAGGAACGCCTCGAATTGCTCGCGGAACATCGCTTCGAGATCGCTATGCTTGGCCATGTTGCGGGGCATCGTCCATTGGGAGACCGCAAGGCCACCGGCCTGTGCGCGCATTCGCTGACGAGCTGCGTGCAGGGCCGTTCCCGCGATGTCGAGTTCGCGAGCCGTCGGGTCGGCCAGCTCGGTACGGCCCGTGAAGGCGCCGAATGGCAGGAGCCGAATCGACTGTTGTTCCAGCAAGGCGCGCTCGACCGGCCAGCCGTCGAGGATGATCAGTGCGACATGGCGATGGGCGTCCTGGGCTTTGCGGATGATGTTGGCGAAGCCCGGCTGGTCGTCGCCAAAGGTTCCGTCGGTAATAACGACGACGACGGCAGCTGGAGGCAGGTGGCGTATGAGATCGCTTGTCGCGACTTGAGCCGGCGCCGTCCAACTGCGTTCGTCCTGTGGTCGGCCATTCCACACGTCGTCGAGAAAGGAGCGAAAGAGCGTTGTGATGGCAGAGCCGCGCAGCGGTCGCGTCGGGCGGGCGGCGTTTCCGAACAATGGCAGGACGTTGGCCGAGAGCTTGGCCGCTACCGCAAGCTCGCCCAGCGCTTCGACCAGCCATAGGCCCAACTGCATGGTCGGCAGGTGTTCTGGCAGCCACATTTCCGCGCGCACGTCGAGCGCCACGATCATGGCGTATTGCTCTTCGGCCTCGTAGGCACGCACGAGGTGATCGAATGGGCCTTTATAGCGAACCGATGCGCGCCAATCGATGTTGCGCACGTCGGTGCCCGGAACGAATTCGCGGTGCTCGCGATATTCCAGTGACTGCCCAGATCGCCGCCGCCGCGAGGGGCCGAGCCCCATCGACGACATCTCGCGCCGCGCCCGGAAAAGCGCGCGGCGCAACATGTCGCGGGAGATCGGGAGGGCGGGACGACTCACGGCTGGCCGCGTGCGGTCGCGAAGCCGTCGAGGATTTGCGCGTAGCCGTCGCCTGCACTGCCGCGCGGCATGGCCAGTCGAAATAGCTTGTGGACGAGATGCTCCCTGACGGTCTCCGCTTCGACCTCGGGCAGGCGATCGGTCTCGCGTGCCTTTTCAAGCCATCCGTACTTGAGCTTGAGTCGGTGACGGAGGACCGGGACGGCCGCCCAATCCATGCCTGCTGGAATTCTTTGATCGATGCGGGACACGTCGTCGGGAGTGGCGTTGATCGTGGCGTAGCCCTTGGCGGCTGCGCCAAGCTGGATGGCGGCGCGTGGCCCGAGGGGAAAGTCGAGATAGTCGGCGACAAACTGCCGGAGTGCGGTGAGATTGTTCGCCGGCACCTCTTCGCACTCGGCGAAGCGACCGTTGGTTGCCAGCACAACATTGGAGATGTGGCGCAGCGCGGCCGGCCACAACCGGGTCTCCCGTACTGTCGCTGAAAGGCGAGAGAGCCAGTCGAGCGATGCTTCGCGATCGGGCGTGCGCACATCGACGCCACGCGGCCCGCTCGTGGCGCCAGCGACGGATTGGCCGGTTTCTCGCTCGACGATCTCGCGCAGGCTATTGGCCGGCGGCATGTTCATCAGAAACTTGAACATGAAGCGGTCGGTTTGCGCTTCGGGCAGTTCGTAGGTGCCCTCCTGGTCAATGGGGTTCTGCGTGGCAATGACCATGAAGGGCGCACGCGGATCGTCGCCACGATCGCCGAGCGGCAGGCGTCTGGTCTTCCCAAGCACGGTGACTTGTTTCTCGGCCATCGCCTCCAGCATTGCCGACTGTGTCTTGGGTGTCGCTCGGTTGATCTCGTCAGCGAGAAGAATAGACCTGAAGATCGGGCCGGCCTGGAAGGCGAGCTTGGTCACGTCGTTTTCGACCGGCATGAGCGTGCCGGTGATGTCGGCAGGCATCAGGTCCGGCGTGAACTGAATGCGCCCACGGTCTTCGAAACTAAGGCCTAGGGCGTCCGTGAAGGCCTTCATGAGGCTCGTCTTGCCAAGGCCGGGATTGGCTTCCAGCAACACGTGGCCGCGTGTGAAGAGAGCGATGAAGAGGCCGTCGATGACCGTATCGTTCCCCTTGATCCTGTCGCCGATCTCGGCCTTTGCTTTACGCAGACGCTCGATATCCTCCGGCGTCATCAGGTCTTCTTTGGACATTGCGTGGTTTCCTGGCCGATTGGCTATCTATTCTGGGAGGCGAGCAGACGTTCGACCCATGACGGCAAATGCTGCCGCGGCTCGAACGCACGAGTGGCCTGCGCCTGCTTCCGATCGGGCGAGAGCGACAGTGTGAGGGCAGGCTCCGAGAAGCCTGATCCGCGTTTCGCCAGCAGGTCTTGGGTCTGCTGGATGACGATGGCCGAACCGTTCTCCGATGATGGCGGCATCGCTTCCGGCGCCGATTCGAGTATCAGTTCCGGTTCGCCATTTGCCGGAGAGCCTCTCCCGCCCACTTTGATCGTCTCGGTGCCGTCGACCTTGTCTTTTGTTTCCTGTACGCGCCGAATTTGCGCACCCCGCCGATCCTGAGAATTGGCCTGCGCCGATTGCCCTTGTTGTCCTTGCGGATCGCTGCGCTCTCCAGGTCGACTTTGGCTTGGCGAGCCGCCACTTTGATTGGCCTGCTGCGGTAGCTGCGGACCGCTACCGAGGCCCGATTGGCTCTGGCCTTGGGCGTCGCTGCGTTGATCGGACTGGCTCTGGCCTTGCGAGCTGCGGCCTTGATTGGCTTGCTGTGACAGTTGCGGACTGCTGCCTTGGCTCGGCTGGTTTTGACTTTGTGTGCCACTGCCTTGGTTGGTCTGCTGCGGAGATTGCGGGCTGCTCCCTAGACTCGATTGGCTTTGACCTGGGGCGCTGTTGCCCTGACTGGACTGGTTCTGTCCTTGTGCGTTGCTGCCTTGATTGGCCTGCTGCGGAGATTGCGGGTTGTTGCTTTGGCCGGATTGACCCTGGCTTTGTGGGCTGCCGCCCTGGCCAGACTGGTTTTGCCCCCCTGCGCCGCCACCTTGGTTGGCCTGCTGTGATGACTGCGGATTGCCGCCCTGGCCAGCTTGGTTCTGTCCTTGCGAGCTGCCGCTTTGGCCGGATTGCCCCTG
>VFQN01000307.1_pt1 | contig 97467 bp, 101 predicted proteins | sample 3512371 | NCBI WGS metagenome assembly VFQN01 (sample SAMN10412370, study PRJNA504923) | tailings metagenome | isolation source: Replicate 2 from Balatoc abandoned mine | place: Philippines: Itogon, Benguet | collected 2017-08-28 | reverse complement strand
TATTGTTTTGTTTTCGACTCTATTTCGCTGTTTTCGACTTTATTTGTCAGAAACAAAATCGATCAGCGATCCGCGGCGCCTCACTCCACCGTCACGCTCTTCGCCAGGTTCCTCGGCTTGTCGACGTCCGTGCCCTTGGCCAGCGCCGTGTGGTACGCCAGCAGCTGCAGCGGCACCACGTGCAGGATGGGCGACAGCGCGCCATAGTGCTCGGGCATGCGGATGACGTGGATGCCTTCGCTGCTGGCGATGCGCGTGTCGGCGTCGGCCAGCACGTAGAGCACGCCACCGCGCGCGCGCACCTCCTGCATGTTGCTCTTGAGTTTTTCCAGCAGGGTGTCGTTGGGCGCCACCGTCACCACGGGCATGGCGGCCGTCACCAGGGCCAGCGGGCCGTGCTTGAGCTCGCCGGCCGGGTAGGCCTCGGCGTGGATGTAGCTGATCTCCTTGAGCTTGAGCGCCCCCTCCAGCGCGATGGGGTAGTGCAGGCCGCGGCCCAGGAACAGCGCGTTGTCCATGCGCGCGAAGTCCTCCGCCCAGCTGATGACCTGCGGCTCCAGCGCCAGCACGGCCTGCAGGGCCACGGGCAGGTGGCGCATGCGCTTGAGGTGCTCGGCCTCTTCGTCTTCGCTCAGGTGGCCGCGCACCTGGGCCAGCGCCAGCGTCAGCAGGAAAAGGCCGGCGAGCTGGGTGGTGAAGGCCTTGGTGGAGGCCACACCGATCTCCACGCCCGCGCGCGTGATGTAGGCCAGCTTGCACTCGCGCACCATGGCGCTGGTGGACACGTTGCAGATGGTCAGCGTCTCCTGCATGCCCAGGCCTTGCGCGTGGCGCAGCGCCGCCAGGGTGTCGGCGGTCTCGCCACTCTGGCTGATGGTGACGACCAGGGTGCGCGGATCGGGCACGCTGGTGCGGTAGCGGTACTCGCTGGCCACCTCCACCTGCGTGGGGATCCTGGCGATCGACTCCAGCCAGTACTTGGCGGCGCAACCGCTGTAGTAGCTGGTGCCGCAGGCCAGGATGAGCACGCGGTCCACGTTCTTGAACACGCGGTGCGCGCCGTCGCCGAACAGCTCGGGCGTGACGCCGGCCACGCCTTCCAGCGTGTCAGCGATGGCGCGCGGCTGTTCGAAGATTTCCTTCTGCATGTAGTGGCGGTACGGACCCAGCTCGGCCGCGCCGCTGTGCGCCTGCACGGTGCGCACGGGACGCTGCGCGGCGTCGAGCGAGCGGCCCCCGGCGTCGGTGATCCAGTAGCGGCCCATCTGCAGGTCCACCAGATCGCCTTCTTCCAGGTAGACGATCTGGTCCGTCACGCCGGCGAGCGCCATGGCGTCGCTGGCCAGGAAGTGCTCTCCGCCGCCCGCGCCCACGCCCAGCACCAACGGAGAGCCCGCGCGCGCGCCCACGACGCGGTGCGGCTCGTCCTTGTGGAACACGGCCAGCGCGTAGGCGCCGTGCAATTGCGCCACGGCCGCGGCCAGCGCGGCGAACACGTCGCCGTCGTAGAGCGAGTCGATCAGGTGGGCGATGACCTCGGTGTCGGTCTGGCTCTCGAACACGTAGCCCTTGGCCTGCAGCGCGGCGCGCAGCTCGTCGTGGTTTTCGATGATGCCGTTGTGCACCAGGGCCACGCGCCCGGCCGCGCCGCCGTTCGCGCCGCTGGGGGCCCCCGGGCCATGGCTGAAGTGCGGGTGCGCGTTGTGCACCGCCGGCGCGCCGTGCGTGGCCCAGCGCGTGTGGGCGATGCCGGTGCCGCTGGCGATGCGCTCGCTCTGCACCTGCTGCGCAAGTTCGGCCACGCGGGCGGTGCTGCGCGCGCGCCTGAGGCCGTCGTTGTGCACGGCCACGCCGCAGGAGTCATAACCCCGGTACTCCAGCCGCTGCAGGCCCTGCACCAGCACCGGCACGATGTCGCGCCCCGAAACCCCCGCCACGATGCCGCACATGTGATCGCTCCTGAACAAGAAAGTGGGCGAATGCTAGTGAGCCTTTGCTGAAATGAATGGTCAAAATTCACAAAATAATGACCATTTTTCTCACCAAATGGATGGAAAGTCGATTTATTCCATGAATAATGTGACCATGGAATTTTTGGACATAGATGCCATCGACCTGCGGCTGCTGGAGCTGCTGCAGGAAGACGCGTCCCTGAGCAACCAGGCCCTGGCCGAGCGCGCCCACCTCAGCCCACCCACCTGCCTGCGCCGCGTCAAACGCCTGCGCGAGCGCGGGCTGATCGCGCGCGAGGTGGCCCTGCTCGACGCCGACCGCCTCGCCCCGCTGCTGGGCCATGGCCTCACCGTGGTGGTGGAGCTGAGCCTGGAGCGCCAGAGCGCCGAGGCGCTGGACGCCTTCGAGGCCCGTGCCGTGGCCGAGCCGCGCGTGCAGCAGTGCTACCGCGTGAGCCCCGGGCCCGACTTCGTGCTGATCGTGCGCTGTGCGGACATGCCCGACTACCTGTCCCTCACGCAACGCCTGTTCACGGGCGACGCGAACGTGCGAAATGTCAAAGGCTTCTTCAGCACGCGTTGCGCCAAGTTCCAACCCAGCCTGCCGCTCAGCCGCCCCCTCTGACCGAACGGCTTAAACAGCGCCTTGGGGGCATTGCAAAACGCACACTTCCTCAGTCGTGGGGAGAGACGGGATTGACGGCCCCGATCGGCTGTTACAACCTCATACAATCTCAAGCTTGCTCAAAAAAGCGGCATCTCTCCAGGAGGTTTCATGGACATGATGGTGACGGGTTCGGTGATCGCGGCGGTGGTGCTGGCGCTGTGCGTCTGGCTCTACCTGCGCTTCATGCGGGCCCAGGACGACGGCCGCGACGACCGCTATGGGCCGGAGCGCATCCTGTCGGCCGAGCAGGTGGCCATGCTCGACTACCTGCAGGACACCTTCCCCGGCCAGGTGGTGCTGCCCAACATCAACCTCGGACAGATGCTGTCGGTGCGCCGCGCCGCGAGCAAGAAGGCCGCGAAGGAGCGCCTGCGCGAGCACCGCGTGGACTTCGTGGTGTGCGCCACCGACGGCCGCCCCACCTTCGCCTTCGACATCGAGCAGTACCACCTGAGCAACGCCGAGGCCAAGAGCCAGCGCACGAAGGTGAAGAACCGCATCCTCAAGACCGCTGGCGTGCGCTTCGTCTTTCTCAAGAATGGCATCCACCGCATGCCCTCGCCGGCCGAGTTCCGCGAGCAGCTCAACCTGGTGGAACTGCCCAAGCCCAAGGCGCCTGCGCCCAAGCCGGCCGATGAGCGCGACAGCGTGATGCAGCAGCTGGAAACGCAGATGTCCGGCTTCGACGACCGCTATGGCCGCTCGGGCTACCGCGACTCCGAGGTGCTGGGCCTGAGCGGCCTGATGGACCTGGAAGACGAACTCAAACCGCGCGAGCAGCGCCGCCGCGGCGGCGCTGGCGGCGGCGACAGCCGCTACGACGGCAGTTCGTTCGACGTGCGCGGCGGGCGCTGAGTCAAGAGACCTTCGGGGCCTTCTTCGGCCGAGCCCAGCCCGCGATGCTGGCCTGGCGGCCACGCGCCACGGCCAGCGCCCCGGGCTCGGTGCTCTTGGTGATGGTCGAGCCCGCGCCCACCGTGCCGCCCGCGCCGATGGTGACCGGCGCCACCAGCACGCAGTTGCTGCCCACGTGCACGTCGGCCTCGATCACGGTGCGGTGCTTGTTGGCGCCGTCGTAGTTGGCGGTGATGCTGCCCGCACCGTAGTTGACGCGCTCGCCCACGGTGGCATCGCCCAGGTAGGCCAGGTGGTTGGCCTTGGCACCCGCGGCCAGGGTGCTGTTCTTCACCTCGACGAAGTTGCCGATGTGCACCTCGGCGCCCAGGTCCGCCCCGGGGCGCAGGCGCGCGAAGGGGCCGACCAGCGCGCCCGGGCCCACGCGCACGCCGGCCGCTTCGCCGTCGATGTGGGTGAAGGGATGGATCACCGCGCCGGCACCGATGCGCGCGTTGGCGATCACGCAGTTCGCGCCGATGCGCACGCCGTCCCCGAGTTCGACGCGGCCCTCGAACACGGTGTTGACGTCGATTTCCACGTCCTGCCCGCAGACCAGCTCGCCGCGCACGTCGAAGCGCGCCGGGTCGGCCAGGCGAACGCCATCGGCCATGAAGCGGTTCGCCAGGCGCCGCTGGTAGGCGCGCTCCAGCTCGGCCAGCTGCTGCGGGCTGTTCACACCGGCCACCTGAACGGCGTCGCCGGTGACGATGGCGCGCACCTCGCGGCCCTCGGCCACGGCGTGCTTCACCACGTCGGTGAGGTAGTACTCGCCCTGGCTGTTGTCGTTCGTCAGCCGGGCCAGCAAGGGCTTGAGCAGGGCCGCGGGGGCGGCCATCACGCCGCTGTACCACTCGGTCAGGCGGCGCTGCTCGGCGTTCGCGTCCTTGTGCTCCACGATGGCCCGCACCGAGCGCCCGGCGTCCGCGGCGCGCACGATGCGGCCGTAGCCGCTGGCGTCTTCGCCGGTGTCCACGCTGAGCAGCGCCAGGTGCTGCCCGGCGCAGGCCGCGATCAGCTCGCGCAGCGTGTCCGGCTCGATCAGGGGCACGTCGCCATTGAGCACCAGCACGACGCCGTCGTCGGCCAGCACCGGCACCGCCTGCTGCACCGCATGCCCGGTGCCCAGTTGCGGCTCCTGGCGCACGAAGCGCAGGGCCGTGGCGGCGGGCGCCGTCAGGCCGGCCTCCACCCGCTCGGCGCCATGGCCCGTGATCACCACCACCGAGCGCGCCGACAACCCCGCGGCGCAGTCGATCACATGCTGGGCCAGCGCGCGGCCGCCCAGTCGGTGCAACACTTTGGGCCGTTGGCTTTTCATGCGGGTGCCCTTGCCCGCGGCCATCACCACCACATCCACCGGTAACGACATGAAGACCTCTTTCGCGTACGCCGGACGCGGCCAGGGGGGCGGCGCCGGAACGCGGCGGATTATCGCCCGCGCCCTGCTGGTCCTGGCCGTGGCCGCCCTGCTGGCCGCCTGCACCACCGCGCGCTTCGCCTACAACCAGGCGCCCCACTTCAGCTACTGGTGGCTGGACAGCCATTTCGATTTCGACGACGCGCAGGCCGAGCAGGTGCGCGGCGACATCGACGCCTTCTTCGCCTGGCACCGGCGCGAGGAGTTGCCCGCCGTGGCGGGACTGCTGCGCCAGTGGCAGGCCATGGCCGCACGCGAACTCACGGCGCAAGAGGTGTGCACGCAGTTCGAGACCGTGCGCGCCCGCCTCGTCGGCGCGGGCGAGCGGCTGATTCCCCCTTTCGCCCGCCTGGTCCCCCTGTTGAGCGCCGCGCAGCTGCAGCAGCTGCAGCGCCGCCAGGCGCGCAGCGACGAGGAGTTCGCGCGCGACTTCCTGCGCGGTTCGCCCGAGCAGCGCCTGCAGCGCCGGCTGGACCAGGCGGTCTCGCGCAGCGAGACGTTCTACGGCCCGCTCAGCGCGGCGCAGCGTGAGCTGCTGCGCCGCTGGCTCGCCGAGTCGCCCTGGGACCCTGAGCGCGCCCAGGCCGAGCGCCAGCGCCGCCAGGCCGATCTGCTGCAGACGCTTCGCCGCATCCAGGCCGAGCCCGCCCAGGCACAGCAGGCGCTGCAGGCGCACCTGCAGCGCCTGCAACACTCGCCCACGCCGGGCTACCAGGCCTACAGCGACGCCGGCGTGCGCCACGGCTGCGCGCAATTCGCCGCACTGCACAACAGCACCACCCCCGAGCAGCGGCGCAAAGCCGTGCGCGAACTGCAGTCGTACGAACGCGACATGGAAGTGCTCAGCGCCCAGCGCTGAGCCGCGTGGCCGCCGGGCTCAGGCCCCCCAGCGCAGCCAGATCCAGATCACCCCCAGCGACAGCAGCGTCACCGGCGTGCCCACCACGGCGTGGCGCCGCCAGTCGATGACGATGCCCTGGGCGCGAGCCAGGTCGACCACGATGAGGTTGGCGATGGAGCCCACCAGCAGCAGGTTGCCCGCGAAGGTGGTCGCCAGCGCCAGCAGCACCCCCGCGCCAGGCTCGCCCGACAGGTGCGGCAGCAGCAGCATCACCGCCGGCACGTTGGACACCAGGTTGGACAGAACCACGCCCACCACCATCAGCGGGCCGGGATCGGTGAGGCGCACGCCCTGCCCCGCCAGCCAGGCCACGGCCTGGGCCGACAGGCCCGTGCGTTCGAAGGCGTGGTTCACCACGAACAGGCCCATGAACAGGATCAGCAGCGGCCAGTCCACCAGCCTCAGGAACTCGGCCGAGGCCAGCCGGCGGCTGAGCAGCAGCAGGGCCGCGCCCACCAGGGCCATCACTTCGTGCGGGCCGTCGCGAAAGAGGAACAGGCCCATCAGCGCCCCCGCCACCACCAGGCCCTTGGTGGTTTGCCACATGTCCAGCGGCGGGTCGCTGGAGCGCCGGTCGGTGGCCGGCAAGGGCTCGACGCGCACGTGCGGCACGCACACCAGCCAGCCCCACAGCAGCACCAGGCTGATGAGCACCGGCACCCCGGCCGCGCGCGCGTAACCCGCGAAGTCGAGCCGCAGCACCGAGCCGATCAGCATGTTCTGCGGGTTGCCGATGAGCGTGGCGGCCGATCCGATGTTGGCCGCGCAGGCCAGGCCGATGAGAAAGGGCAGCGGGTTGGCGCCGCGCCGCAGGCACAGGCGCGCCACGATGGGCGTCATGGCCAGGCAGACCACGTCGTTGGAAAACACGGCCGACAGCGCGGCCGCCACGGCGATCAGGGCGGCCAGCAGGGCGTTGTCCGACAGCGGCAGCGCGCCCACGCGCTGCGTGAGGGTGGCGTAGAAGCCGCCCAGGCGCATTTGCGCCGAGATGACCATGAAGGCGAACAGCAGCAGGATGGTGGGCAGGTCGATGGCCTGGGCCGCCTCGACCACGCCCATGCCCGAGACCGCGATCACGGCGATGGCGCCGAGCAAGGCCACGCCCGAACGGTCGAGCCGCAGGCGCGGCAGGCCGCCGAGGAACATGCCGAGGTAGACCACGCCAAAGATGGCGATGACGGCCCAGTCGGTGGCGGCGTTCAGCAGGGGGTCGTTGGAGGGCATGGAGCGCGCATCGTAGCGGCGGACAGCAAAAAGCCGCCCGAAGGCGGCTTCTCGAAGGGTGCGACCCGAGGACGGGCGGCTCTGTTGGCTTGCAGGCCCGCCCGCTGCGCGTTCAGGCCTGCAAGGCCGTGGGGACTTGTAGGCCCGCCCGCTGCGCGCTCAGGCCTGCAAGGCCGACCACATCTCCTTGTCGCGCTCGGCCGTCCAGATGCGGGGGTTCTTGATGCCCTTGGCTTCGTCGAAGGCGCGGCTGACGTCGAAGGGCAGGCAGTGTTCGTAGATGAAGACGTGGCCGAACACCGGGTCCATGCTCTTGCGGGTGTGGGCCATGGCGGCCTTGAGGTCCATGCCCGCGGCCGCGGCTTCCTTGCCGGCCTGGAACAGGGTGGTGACCCAGCGCTTGGTGTAGTCCAGCGCCTTGTTCACGTCGGCATTGCCCTTCATGGCTTCGCCACGGCCCGGCACGATGGCCTCGGCCTTGAGCGCGCGCAGGGCCTCCAGCGTGGCGGGCCATTCCTCGAGCTGGGCGTCGCCGGTGTACACGCCAGCCTCGTACTCGACCAGGTCGCCGCTGAACAGCACTTTTTCTTCTTCCACCCAGGCGATGGTGTCGCCGCGCGTGTGGCCCTGGCCCGGGTGCCAGATCTCGACCTTCACACCACCCAGGTCCACCGTGAGCGAGCCCTGGCGGCCGGGCTGGCCATCACCGATGACCATGGTGGGCCAGGTCAGGCCGGGCACGCTGTCGGCGCCGCGGAACAGGCGCGGGAAGCGCTCCATCTCGCTTTGCATGTCCTCGGCGCCGCGCTCGACGATGAGCTCGTAGGTGCCGCGGCTGGCGATGATTTCGGTGGCGCCTTCGGCCAGGTAGGCACTGGCGCCCAGCACGCGCACCGCGTGGTAGTGGGTCAGCAGCACGTACTTGATGGGCTTGTCGCTGACCTGGCGGATGCGCTGGATCAGGTCCTGCGCCATGGCGGGCGTGGCCGTGGCGTCGCTGACCATGATGAACTTCTCGCCAATGATCACGCCCGAGTTCGGGTCGCCTTCGGCGGTGTAGGCCCAGCAGTGCGGGCTGAGCTGCTCGAAGGTGATCTTCTTGTCCTGCAGGTCGGCTTGGGAAGCGAAGGCTTTGCTCATGGGGTCTGTCTCCGGTGGGGGAAGCTTCAATTTTAACTAAACGAAATTCATTTCATATAAGTAAACGCCAAAATCCCCTCGGATTCAGTCGGGCCGGCGCCCGGCCAGCCCGTTTTCCAGCACCGCCACCACCTCCTCGGCGAAGCCCGCGTAACTCATGGGGCCGCCCGGGCGCAGCCAGATGAAGGTCCAGTTGATCATGCCGAACAGCATCATGGTGAGGGCGGTCTGGTTGGTGGGGGTCACGCGCTCGGGGTAGGCGCGGCGGATGAAGCGCGTGAAGGCCGCCACAACGTCGCGCTGGCGGTTCACCACCAGTTCGCGCTGCGCCGGCCCGAGGAACTTGGTGTCGGACACCAGGGCCGCGTGGCGCGTGGCGCTGGTTTCGTACTCGGCCAGGAAGGCGCGCACCAGCTCGCTCAGCGCGTCGCGCTCGGACAGGTTCTTGCGCTGGGCGCGGCCCTCGGCCTCGCCGATGAGGGCCAGCAGGCGCTGGGTGTAGCGGTCCAGCAGGTCGAACAGGATCGCTTCCTTGCTCTCGTAGTAGTGGTACAGCCGCGCCTTGCTGGTGCCACAGGCCTTGGCGATGTCGTTCATGCTGGCGGCCGGGAAGCTCTGGCGCGCGAAGCACTGGGCGGCGACGTCGAGGATTTCGTCGCGTTTGAGGTCATGGGTAGCGGACTTGGGGCGAGCCATGTCAGGATTCTGCCTCCCGCCTTTTCATTCGCCCATGCCCGCCGCCCCCGAACCCTTCGTCGAACACGTCTGTGAACTGCTGTCGCCACTGGGCCCCGTGGTGGCCCGGCGCATGTTCGGGGGCTGGGGCCTGTCGGTGGACGGCATGAACGTGGGCCTGGTGGCCTGGAACACGCTGTACCTGAAGGGCAATGCCGAGACCGAGCCGCGCTGGCTGGCGGCGGGCTGCCAGCCCTTCGTCTACGAGGCCAAAGGCAAGCCCATGCGGCTGAACTACTTCACGGCGCCCGAGGAGGCGATGGAATCGCCCGCCCTCATGCAGCCCTGGGCGCGACTGGCGCTGCAAGCCGCGGTGGCTGCGCGCGCGCCGCGCAAGAAGGCCGCTGCGCGATCAAGGCGGGTTTGACTCGAAGCGCGAGAGCACGCGGCCGCGGCCGGCGACGAGGAACTCGGTGTAGCCCAGCACGCCGCGCAGCAGCCGGCCAAAGGCCAGCGCGGCCTGGCCCAGCGCGAGCGCGAGTTCGCGCGAGGGCTTGACCACGTCACGCGAGAAGCGCTGCGGACGGGCCTCGGCCTGCGGCAGCACGCTCCAGTCGAAGCGCAGGGCGTCGCCGCGGCTCCAGGGCTCCATCACCAGATGGGCGCCGGCCGGCACGAGCAGCGATTCGCCGGCGCAGACGCGGTGGTCGCCGAGGCCGTCGGCCTGGTGCGGCAGGTTCAGCGTGACCCAGGCGCGCCCGGCGGTGATGAGCAGGCGGCTGTGTTCGGCGGGACGCAGGCTGATGGCCCGGTGGGCGCCCACAGCGAAGCCGGGGCGCTGCGAGGTTGATGCCGATTCGGAACGGGTTTCCATGGGGTTTCTCCATGCGCCAGGGGGTATTGGCGCGGATGTGATCCTCGGGCTTGGAGCGCAACACGTCCAATGAAAGCCGGCTAAGCTATTGATTCGTCCACCGCATCAATCGCTCATGAGCCTGACGCCCCGCCACCCCCGCACCCGCCCCATTGGCATGGGGCACCTGCGCGCCTTCGAGGCGGTCGCGCGGCACCTGAACTTCCGCGCCGCGGCGGAAGAGCTGTCGCTCACGCAAAGCGCGGTGAGCCGGCAGATCCAGTCGCTGGAGGACGAGGTGGGCACCTCGCTGTTCCTGCGCCACACGCGCGCGGTGGAGCTCACCAGCGCGGGCGGCATGCTGCTGCGCGCCGCCTCCAGCGCGCTCGAGCGCGTGGACCACACCGTGCGCCACATCCGCCAGAACGCCGGGCGCAAGAGCGTGGCCATCACCACCTGGGCCTCGTTCGCCTCGATGTGGCTGATCCCGCGCCTGGAAGCCTTCCAGCGCGACCACCCCGACATCGATATCCGCATCGACGCCACCGATTCCGCGGTGGACCTGGCCACCGCGGACGTCGACATGGCGCTGCGCTACGCCGTGCCGCAGGCGGTGCCACCGGGCGCGGTGCGCCTGTTCGGCGAAAAACTCACGCCCGTGGCCAGCCCCTGGCTGCTGCAAAGCCACCCCATCCAGCGCATCGAGGACCTGGCCGGCTGTTCACTCATCGAGGCCGGCGACGCGCACCGCACGCGCCACCTGGAATGGCTCACCTGGCAGCGCTGGCTGGACCACTTCGCCGGCCCCGAGCCCGCGCCGCGCGGGCGCAAGGGGGCCAGCAGCAAGCCGCGCCTGAACCCGCAGCGCTGGCTGTACTTCAACTACGCGCAGCAGATCGTGCAGGCGGCCATCATCGGCCAGGGGGTGGCGCTGGCGCGCCTGCCGCTGGTGGCCGAGAGCCTGGCCAGCGGCGCGCTGGTGGAGCCGCTGCCGCACACGCGCATCGACTCACCGCTGGTGTACTGGCTGGTGCTGGCGCCGCGCAGCGAGCAGCGGCCCGAGGTGAAGGCCTTCGCCGACTGGCTGCTCGGCCAGGCCGCCGCCACGCGCAGCGCCATTGGCGACGTACCGGACCCCGACACCGTCGACAACATCGATTGACCATGAACGCGTCTCGTCACAGCGGCAACCTCCGCAGCATCGTCGCCATGCTCATCGCCGTGGGCTTCTTCGCGCTCATGGACGCGGTGCTCAAGACCCTGTCGGCGCGCTACCCGGCGCTGCAGATCGCCGCGCTGCGCGGCCTGACCGCGCTGCCGCTGGTGCTGGCCTACATCGCCTGGCGCGGCACCTGGCACACGGTGCTGCGCGCGCGCTGGCCGCTGCACGCGCTGCGCGGCGTGCTGGGCATCGTCATGCTCACGCTGTTCACGCTGGGCGTGCGCACGCTGCCGCTGTCGGCCGCCTACACCCTGTTCTTCATCGCCCCGCTGCTGATCACCGCGCTGTCGGTGCCGGTCCTCAAGGAGCGCGTGCCGCCCGCGCACTGGTGGGCCATCGCGGTGGGCTTCGGTGGCGTGCTCATCGCCCTGCGGCCCAGCGGCAGCGACCTGCAGGCCGGCCTGGCCACCGCGGGCGGGCTGGCCATCCTGGGCGCGGCGCTGTGCTACGCCGTGGCCGCCGTGGCGGGCCGCCTGGCCAGCCGCAGCGACAGCAGCGAATCGCTGATCCTCACCATGATGCTGTCCATGGCCGTGGGCGCGGGGCTGCTCGCGCTGCCGAACTGGCTGCCGATCGCGCGCGCCGACCTGCCGCTGCTGCTGGCGCTCGCCATCACGGGGTTTTGCGGCCAGCTCGCCATCACCGAGGCCTTCCGCCACGGCCAGGCCTCCATCGTGGCGCCCTTCGAATACAGCGCGCTCGCCTGGGGGCTGGGGCTGGACTGGCTGATCTGGCAGACGCTGCCGGGCGCGCACACCTGGCTGGGTGCCGCCATCGTGGTGGGCAGCGGGATCTACCTGGTCCGCCACGAGCGCCGCATCACCGAGGCGCACGCCACGGCCGAGCACCCCTGAGACCACTCAGTTCACCGGCCAGGCCACGCCGGTGTCGCACAGCACGGCGTCCAGCGGCACGTCATGCGGCTCGGGCCGCAGCATGGGCAGGAAGGCGAAGTCGTAGCCCAGCCCCACCGTGAACGGCCGGGGTCGCAAGGTGGCCAGCGTGCGGTCGTAGAAGCCGCCGCCGTAGCCCAGGCGGTAGCCGCCCGGTCCGTACCCGACGCAGGGCACGAAGATCAGCGTGGGATGGACGATCTCGGTGTCCTTGGGCTTGGGGATTCCGTAGGCGTCCTCCTCCATGGGGCAGCCGGGGTACCAGGTGTAGAAGGTCAGCGTCTTGTCGATCTTGTTCACCACCGGCAGGGCGATGCGGCGGTGCCGCTGCTGGCCCTGCGCGTCTTCTTCGAGCCCCGCTTCCTGCCAGCGAAACAGCGCGGGCAGCGGATCGAACTCGCCCTTGATGGGCCAGTAGGCGCCGATGACGCTGTCGGGCCGGTTCACCAGCCACACGCGCATCACCCGCTGCAACTGGTCGTTTCGCCACAGGCGGTCGCCGAGGCGCCGGCGCTTGTCCACCAGCGCCTTGCGCCACTGAGCCTTCTGCTCGCCGGGCGTGCCGCCGGCCGTCTTGTTCACGGGCGGTGGGGAACTCTGGCCGTCGTTGCTGTCCATAATCGGCTGGTGGTCACGAAGGTCGATATGCAGGGATTTCGCAAGCGCTGGATGGCGCGTTTCGCGGCCCGTCCCATTCAGGGGGCGCGGCTCATTATGGCGGCGCTGCTGCTGCCTTCCATGGCGTGGGCGCAGAACGCCGCGTCCGACCAGACCCTGCTCGCCATGAGCGAAGCCTACCGCCGCGGCCAGTCCGGCGAACTCACGCGCCTGCTGCCCGGCGCGCGCGGCCATGTGCTGGAGCCGCTGGCGCGCTACTGGGAAATGCGCCTGCGGCTGGACAGCGCGCCCGCGCCCGAGATCCGCGCCGCACTCGACGCCATGGCCGGCACCTACTGGGAGGACCGGCTGCGCAACGACTGGCTGCTGCAGCTGGGCAAGGCGCGCGACTGGGCGCGCTTCGAGACCGAGCGCCCGCTGTTCCGCATGAACGACGACCGCCAGGTCACGTGCTACACGGTCATGCTGGACGCCGCCGGCAGCCGGCTGCCGCCCGAGGTGGCGGCCGAGCGCGTGCGCGAGCTCTGGCTGGCGCAGCGCGACGCCGAGGACGGCTGCGCCACCGCCGCGCAGGCCCTGCTGGCCAGCGGCCACCTGCGACCCGCCGTGGCCTGGCAGCGCGCGCGGCTCATGATGGAAGTCGGCCGCGGCCGCGCGGCCAGCCAGGCCGTGGGCCTGGTGCAGCCCGAGGCGGTGCCCACGGTGGACGCCGTCGCGGCCAACCCGGCGAAGTACCTCGACGACAAGATCACCGCGATCCGCCCGCGCACCAAGGAGCTGGTCACGCTGGCCATCATCCGCCTGGCTTCGCAGGACCCGGCGGCCGCGGCCAGCGAACTCGACAGCCTGAAGTGGCGCGCCCAGCTCACGGCCGAGGAGCGCGGCTGGCTCTGGGGCGTGATCGGCAAACGCAGCGCGCAGCGCCTGCAGGCCGAGGCGCTGGGCTACTTCGCGCGCGGCGAGCTGCGCTTCATGACCGACGACCACCTGGCCTGGATGGCGCGCGCCGGCCTGCGTCTGGGCCGCTGGGACGCGGTGCGCGACGCCATCTACGCCATGAGTCCCGCGCAGCGCGGCGAAACCGGCTGGACCTATTGGCGCGCGCGCACCATCGAGGCCCTGCAGGACCCCGACGCCAGCGTGGCGCGCGCCCAGGCGCGCGAGATCTACGAGACCATCGCCTCGCCGCGCGACTTCCACGGCATGCTGGCCATGGAGTCGCTGGGCCTGCCCATCGTGGCACCCACGCCACCCGAGCCCCTGACGGCCGAGGAGCGCCGCGCCGCCGAACAGAACCCCGGCCTGCGCCGCGCGCTCACCGCCATCCGCCTGGGCCTGCGCGGCGAAGGCGTGCGCGAGTGGAACTACCAGGTCGCGCTGCACGCACCCGGCGGCATGGGCGACCGCGAGCTGCTCGCCGCCGCCGACCTGGCCTGCCGAGAACAGCTGTGGGACCGCTGCATCAACACCAGCCAGCGCACCCGCGAGGCCATCGACATGCAGCAGCGCTTTCCCACGCCGCACCGCGAGCAGGTGGTGGCCCGCACGCGCGACATCGGCCTGGACCCGGCCTACGTGTATGGCCTGATTCGCCAGGAGAGCCGCTTCGTGGTGGAGGCGCGCTCGCAGGTGGGTGCCTCGGGCCTGATGCAGGTGATGCCGGCCACCGCGCGCTGGACGGCCCGCAAGATCGGCCTGTCCAACTTCCAGCCGCAGCAGATCGGCGAGCGCGACACCAACATCCAGATCGGCACCGCCTACCTCAAGTTCGCGCTCGACGACTTCGAGGGCTCGATGCCGCTGGCCGCGGCCGCCTACAACGCCGGCCCCGGCCGCGCGCGCGCCTGGCGCAACGGCCCCGTGCTGCCCGGCGAGATCTGGGCCGAGAACATCCCCTTCGAGGAAACGCGCGACTACGTGCAGCGCGTGCTCACCAACACCGTCAACTACGCCGCGCTCATGAGCGGCGCGCCACAGTCGCTGCGCCAGCGGCTGGGCACCGTCGGGCCGCGCAGCGTGGCGGCACCGGCGGAGAACACCGAGTTGCCATAAGGAGCCATCGCCCCAGGAGGTGCGTCATGAAGAAGGTCCTCGTGCTCGGCGGCACCGGCTTTGTCGGCCGCCACGTCTGCGAGAAGCTGCAGCGGCGCGGCTGGCACATCACGGTGCCCACGCGCCAGCCGGCCAAGGCCACCGCCGTGCTTCCCCTGCCGCGCGTGACGGTGGTCGAGGCCGACGTGCACGACACGCGCCAGCTGCTGCGCCTCATGGAGGGGCAGCACGCGGTGGTCAATCTGGTGGCCATCCTGCACGGCGACGAAGCCGCCTTCGAACGCGTGCACGTGGAGCTGCCACTGGCCATCGCCGAGGCCTGTCTGGCCGACGCGGCCTGCCGCCTGGTGCACCTCAGCGCCCTCGGCGCCTCGCTCGACGGCCCCTCCATGTACCAGCGCAGCAAGGCGCGCGGCGAAGAGGTGCTGCGCGCCTCGGGCCTGGCCCTCACCCTGCTGCGCCCCAGCGTCATCTTCGGGCGCGGCGACCGCTTCCTCAACCTGTTCGCGCGGCTGCAGCGCTTCTCCCCGCTGCTGCCGCTGGCCGGCGCCGACACGCGCCTGCAGCCGGTGTGGGTGGAAGACGTGGCCGAGGCGGTCGCGGCCTGCCTGGACGACGACGCGCGGGGGCGCGCCAGCATCGGCCGCACCATCGAGTGCGCGGGGCCGGAGGTGCTGGAGCTGCGCGAGCTGGTGCGGCTCGCCGGCCGGCTGGGCAGCACCCCGCGTCCCGTGGTCCCCTTGCCGCTGGCCGTTGGCCGCTGGCAAGCCGCTCTGCTGGAACTGCTGCCCGGCGAGCCGCTCATGAGCCGCGACAACGTGGCCTCGCTGTCGGTGCCCAACGTCGCCAGCGGCGCGCTGCCGGGCCTGGACAGCCTGGGCATCGCGCCCGCCAGCGTGCACGCCATCGCGCCCACCTACCTGGGCGAGCGCAACCCGCGCAGCCAGCTACTGCATTTGCGGCAGCAGGCGCGACGTTGATCGCTTCATCATCGCTATCGCGTCCGTCGAACGGTACGGGGGTGGTGTTTCGGGGCACACTCGCGCCTCCGCAAATGAGTACCTTTCACTGATAGGTGGACCATGACCCAGTACGACGGTTTTTCGCCCCCTTCCCGCCACGCCAGCCCACCGCGCAGCGAAAACCAGCGCGATGTGGTCAACCGGCTCAAGCGCATCGAGGGGCAGATCCGCGGTCTCATCGACATGGTGCAGACCGAGCGCTCCTGCGAAGAGGTGGCCCAGCAGATGTCGGCGGCGCGCAAGGCCATGGACAAGGCCTTCTACCGCATGATGGCCTGCTCCCTGATGACCGCCGTCTCCGAGTCCGCGGGTGAAGGATCGGCCATGCGCGACGTGGAGCGCTCCACGCGCATCCTCGAAAAATACGCCTGAGCGCAGCGCACCCGGGCATTCATGACGGGCCCGCATCCATCGGGCCCGTTTTTCGCATCGATTCGGCCGCCGGGGGCGCCTAGCATGCGGGGTTCTCACGGAGCCCGTCCATGCCCCTGCAACTGTTCATCGGCAACAAGAATTACTCGTCCTGGTCCATGCGTCCCTGGGTGCTCATGCGCCAGGCCGGCATCCCGTTCGAGGAAGTCCTCATCCGCTTCGACTCCTTCGAAGCCGACTCCGTCTTCAAACAGCGCGTGAAGGCCGTCAACCCGCTCGGCAAGGTGCCGGCACTGGTCGACGACGGCTTCGCCATCTGGGACTCGCTGGCCATCGCCGAGTACCTGGCCGAACGCTTCCCCGACAAGTCGCTCTGGCCCACCGACGCCCGCCAGCGCGCCCGCGCGCGCAGCGTCTGCGCGGAGATGCACAGCGGCTTCTCGGCCCTGCGCAACCACTGCCCCATGAACATCGAGGCCTCGCTGCCCGAGACCGGCGCCCTGCTCTGGCGCGACCAGGCCGGCCTGCGCGCCGACGTCGCGCGCCTGGAGGCGATGTGGGGCGAGCTGCTCGCCGCCCAGCCCGACGACGGCCTGCTGTTCGGCGCCTTCAGCATCGCCGACGCCTTCTTCGCGCCCGTGTGCACGCGCATCCGCACCTACGCCCTGCCGGTGTCGGATGGGGTACGTGCCTACGTCGACCGCGCGCTCGCCCTGCCCGGCGTAAGGTCCTGGGTGGACGGCGCCCTGAAAGAGCGCGACTTCATCGATTTCGACGAGCCCTACCGCCTGCGCCCGGCCGCCCGCTGACACCCACGGCCGGGCCCCGCGCGGGACCGGCCCGAACCGGCCACCTACACTCGCGCCCATGCAGATCTATCTGGTGGGCGGCGCGGTGCGCGACGCGCTCATGGCGCGCGAACTCGGGCTGCCGGCGCCCGCGCAGGCCGACCGCGACTGGGTCGTCGTCGGCGCCACGCCCCAGGCCATGGTGGCCGAGGGCTACGAGCCCGTGGGGCGCGACTTTCCCGTCTTCCTGCACCCCCGCACCCACGAGGAATACGCGCTCGCGCGCACCGAGCGCAAGACGGCCCCCGGCTACCACGGCTTCGCCTTCCACGCCGAGCCCGACGTCACGCTCGAACAAGACCTGGCGCGCCGCGACCTCACCATCAACGCCATGGCCGTGGCGGCGCAGGACGCCGAGCACCCCGACAGCGCCCCGCTGATCGACCCCTGGGGCGGCCTGGCCGACCTGCGCGCGCGCACGCTGCGCCACGTCACCGAGGCCTTCGCCGAGGACCCGGTACGCATCCTGCGGCTGGCGCGTTTTCGGGCGCGCTGGCCCGGCTTCGACGCCGCGCCCGAAACCGCCGCGCTGATGCGCGCCATGGTCGAGCGCGGCGAGGCCGACCACCTGGTGGCCGAGCGCGTGTGGCAGGAGGTGTCGCGCGGCCTGATGGAGGCCCGGCCCGGCCGGCTGCTCGACACCCTGCGCGACTGCGGCGCCCTGCCCCGGCTGTTGCCGCCGGCCGCGCGAGCGCAGGCGGGCCGGCTGCCCACGGCGCTGCCCGGCGAGGCCGACGGCCACCCGCTGTTCACCGGCGCGTCGCTGGCCGTTCGCTGGGCCTGGCTGGTGGCGCCGCTCGACGCGGCCGCCCAGCAGGCCCTGGGCGCGCACTGGCGCGTGCCCAATGCCCTGCAGGCGCTGGCGCAGATGGCGCAGCGCGAGCGCACCGACTGGCCCGCGCCCGAGGCCCTGGACGCCACCGAGGCGCTGCGGCGCCTGCTGCGCTGCGACGCCCTGCGCAAACCCGAGCGCTGCCGCGAACTGCTGCGGGTGATCGAGGGCCTGGCCCTGGCGGATCCCGACGGTGGCGACACGGTGCGGCGCAGCATCCGCCGCCTGGACCGGGCGCTGCAGGCCCTGCTGGGCTTCGACAGCGCCGCCGCCGTGCGCCAGGCCCAGGCCGATGGCGCCACGGGGGAGCAGATAGGTGAGCGCCTACACACCGCTCGCCTCCAATATTTGCTGCAGCGCGGCATCTGGAACGACTGAAGCCGCGCGCGTCAAGCGCCGGCGCAGTCTCTCACCCAAGGGCTCGGACAAAGCCGCCGCGGCTTGCCCCAGGGGCGGGGCCACGGTACGGTGGCGGGCTGATGACGACGCTGCCCACGCTGTCGACCCATGGGTCGGCACTGTTTCTGGACTTCGACGGCACCCTGGCCGAACTGGCCAGCCGACCCGATGCGGTGCGGATCCCTCCCGATTTGCCGAGCCTGCTCGATGCCCTGCACGAGCGGCTGGGGGGCGCGCTCGCGCTGGTCACCGGCCGCGCCCGCATCGACCTGCAGCGCTGGCTGCCGGTGCAGCGCTGGCCCGGCGCCTTCGAACACGGCGCGCTGCGCGTGGGCGCCGATGGCGTCGACCGACTGGCCGTGACGCCCGAGCTGGGCCCCGTGGTGGTGGCGGCGCAGGCCTTCGCCGCCCGCCACCCGGCACTGCTGCTGGAGGTGAAGCAGACCGCCCTGGCCCTGCACTACCGCGCCGCGCCCGAACTGGGGCCGGCCTGCGTGGAGGCGCTGTTCCAGGCCATCGCCAACCACCCCGATCTGCGCCTGCTGCAGGGCAAGGCCGTGGTGGAGGTGAAGGCCGCGCACACCAGCAAGGGCGCCGCCATCGCCGGCTTCCTGCGCGAGCCGCCCTTTGCCGGCCGCCGGCCGGTGTTCGCGGGCGACGACGTGACGGACGAGGACGGCTTCGCGGTGGTCCAGTCGCACGGCGGCGACGGCATCAAGGTGGGCCAGGGGCCGAGCGCGGCGCGCCTGCGCTGCGACAGCCCCCAGGCCCTGCGCGACTGGTTGCGACAACAAACGTACGAGGTTTCGCCATGACCCCAGCGAGTGGATTTGCCTCGCCAGAAGCCGCCTCGCTGCACCTGGGCGTGATCGGCAATTGCACCATCGGTGCGCTGGTCGACTCGCGCGCGCGCATCGTCTGGAGCTGCCTGCCACGCTTCGACGGCGACCCCGTGTTCTGCTCGCTGCTGGGCGGCTCCGACGGCGAGTCCGGCTCCTGGGCCATCGAGATCGAGGACCTGGCCGAGACGCGCCAGCGCTACGAACCCAACACCGCCGTGCTCGTGACCGAGCTGTGGGACCGGCACGGCCAGGGCCTGCAGGTGGTCGATTTCGCGCCGCGCTTTGCCGCGCGCGGGCGCTTCTTCCGGCCCATGCAGATCGTGCGGCGCGTGCGCGCGCTCAAGGGCACGCCGCGCATCCGCGTGCGTCTGGCGCCGCGCTTCCATTGGGGCTCTCAGGCGCCGCGCATCACCTCGGGCAGCAACCACGTGCGCTACGTGGGCGAGGACCTCACCCTGCGCCTCTACACCGACGCGCCCATCAGCCACGTGCTCTCCAGCGAGCCCTTCCTGCTGGTGCATGAGCACAACTTCCTGCTCGGCCCCGACGAAACCGTGGCCGGCAGCGTGAGCGACGTGGCGCGCCACTTCGAACAGGAAACGCGCGCCTACTGGCGCACCTGGAGCCAGCGCCTGGCGCTGCCGCTGGAGTGGCAGGAGGCGGTGATCCGCGCGGCCATCACGCTCAAGCTCTCGCTGTTCGAAGACACCGGCGCCATCGTCGCGGCCATGACCACCAGCATCCCCGAGGCGCCGAACAGCCAGCGCAACTGGGACTACCGCTACTGCTGGCTGCGCGACGCCTTCTTCGTGGTGCGCGCGCTCAACAGCCTGTCCGAGATCGGCACCATGGAGGACTACCTGCGCTGGCTGTCCGACGTGGTGGTGGGCAGCGCGCGCCTGGACAGCGGCGGCCATGTGCAGCCGCTCTTCGGCGTGGGGCTGGAGCGCCATTTGCCGGAGCGCGTCGTCGACACCCTGCCGGGCTACCGCGGCATGGGCCCGGTGCGCGCGGGCAACCAGGCGCACGAACACTTCCAGCACGACGTGTACGGCAACATCGTTCTCGCGTCCTCGCAGGCCTTCCACGACCGCCGGCTGCTGCACCCGCCGGGGCGCGCCGAGTTCGAGCGGCTGGAGGCCGTGGGCGAGCATGCGCGGCGCGTCTTCGACCAGCCCGACGCCGGCATGTGGGAGCTGCGCACCCGCGCGCGCGTGCACACCTCCTCGGCGCTGATGAACTGGGCCGCCTGCGACCGGCTGGCCAAGATCGCGCGCACCCTGCACCTGCCCGATCGCGCCGCCTATTGGGCTGGCCACGCGCAGGCCATGCGCGAGCGCATCCTGGCCGAGTCCTGGAGCGAGCAGCGCCAGGCCTTCGCCGCGGCCTTCGGCGACCACGACCTGGACGCCAGCGTGCTGTTGATGGCCGAGGTCGGCTTCATCGACCCCAAGGACCCGCGCTTCCTTTCCACGCTGCACGCGCTGGAAGCCCACCTGTGCGACGGCCCCTACATGCGCCGCTACGAGGCCGCCGACGACTTCGGCAAGCCCGAAGTGGCCTTCAACATCTGCACCTTCTGGCGCATCGACGCGCTGGCGCGCACCGGGCGCGTGCGCGAGGCGCGCGAGGTCTTCGAGGCCATGCTCGCGGTGCGCAACCCGCTGGGCCTGCTGTCCGAGGACACGCACGCCACCACCGGCGAAATGTGGGGCAACTTCCCGCAGACCTATTCGATGGTGGGACTGATCAACGCCGCCGTTCGCCTGTCGGCGCACTGGGATTCGGTGGTATGAGCCGCCTCGTCGTCGTCTCCAACCGCATCGCCGATCCGCGCAAGACCGCGGCCGGCGGCCTGGCCGTGGCCCTGGGCCAGGCACTGGAGGCCAGCGGCGGCCTGTGGTTCGGCTGGAGCGGGCGCATCGCCGAGAACGGCGCGCCCGGCCAGGGCGAGGTCAACCGCCAGCAGGCCGGCGCGGTGCAGCTCGTCACCCTGGACCTCAGCCGCGAGGACCACGACAGCTACTACCTGAACTACAGCAGTGGCGTGCTGTGGCCGGTGCTGCACTACCGCCTCGATCTGGCCGACTTCGACAGCGGCGGCATCGCGGGCTACCGGCGCGTGAACCAGCTCTTCGCGCAGAAACTCAAGGCCCTGCTGCGGCCCGACGACATCATCTGGGTGCACGACTACCACCTGATCCCGCTGGCGGCCGAGCTGCGCGCCATGGGCTGCGAGCAGCGCATCGGCTTCTTCCTGCACGTGCCCTTGCCGCCACCGCTGATGCTGGCCGCGCTGCCCGAACACGACTGGCTGATGCGCTCGCTCTTCGCCTACGACCTCGTGGGTTTCCAGAGCCAGACCGACGTGACGCACTTCGAGCGCTACGCCAGCGACGAACTGCGCGCGCAGTGGGTGGGCCAGCACGGCTGGCACGCCTTCGGCAAGACCCTTCAGGTGCGCGCCTTCCCCATCGGCATCGACGTGGACGAGTTCCAGGCCCTGGGCGAAGGCAAGGACGCGCGCGAGATGTTCGAGCAATTGCGCAGCGACTACGCGCGCCGCCGCCTGCTGGTGGGCGTGGAGCGCATGGACTACTCCAAGGGCCTGCCGCAGCGCCTCAAGGCCTTTCGCACCCTGCTGCAGAACTACCCCGAGAACCAGGGCAGCGCCACGCTGATCCAAATCGCCTCGCCCAGCCGCGAATCGGTGGACGCCTACGCCGCGCTGCGCGCCGAACTGGAGAGCCTGTCGGGCGCCATCAACGGCGAGCACGGCGAACTCGACTGGATGCCGCTGCGCTACATCCACCGCAACGTGGCACGCAAGCGCCTGCCCGGCCTGTACCGCGCGGCCGCCGTGGCCCTGGTCACGCCGCTGCGCGACGGCATGAACCTGGTGGCCAAGGAATTCGTGGCCGCGCAGGACCCGGCCGACCCCGGCGTGCTCGTGCTCTCGCGCTTCGCGGGCGCGGCCGAACAATTGAGCGAGGCCCTGCAGGTCAACCCCTACGACACGGCGCGCACGGCCGAAACCATTCAGCGCGCGCTGCAGATGCCGCTGGCCGAGCGCCAGCAGCGCCACGCGGCGCTGCTGCAACGCATCCGCGCGCAGGACGTGCACTGGTGGCGCGAAAACTTCCTGCGCGCCTTGCGCGACACACAAGAACCGGAGAAAGAACCATGAACGAGAACCTCATCGACGTCGCCACCGGCTGGTGGCAGGGACTGGGCAGCCTGGCCACCAGCGGGCTGCGCATCGTGCTCATCCTGATCCTGGCCTGGGTCGTGGTCGGCGTCGCCCAGCGCGCCATCCGCCTGCTGCGCAACCGCGTGGCCGGCCGGCTCGACGACGACCGCGAGGCGATCAAGCGCGCGGAGACGCTCAGCCGCGTGTTCCGCTACCTGGTGGTGGTGGTGGTCAGCCTGATCGCGGGCATGCTGGTGCTGGGCGAGCTGGGCGTATCGGTGGCGCCCATCCTCGGCGCCGCGGGCGTGGTCGGCCTGGCCGTGGGTTTTGGCGCGCAGAGCCTGGTGAAAGACTACTTCACCGGCTTCTTCCTGCTGCTGGAGAACCAGATCCGCCAGGGCGACGTGGTGCAGCTGGGCAGCCACTCCGGCGTGGTCGAGGAGGTCACGCTGCGCTACGTGCAGCTGCGCGACTACGACGGCAATGTGCACTACGTGCCCAACGGCACCATCACCACGGTCATCAACATGACGCGCGGCTTCAGCCAGGCGGTCTGCGACATCGCCGTCTCGGTGCACGAGGACGTGGACGCCGTGGTCCGGGTCATCCGCGAGGTCGCCGCCGGGCTGCGGGCCGACGAGGCCTTCGGCGAACGCATCCTGGCCGACCTGGAAGTGGCGGGCGTGGAGCGCTGGGACAACGCCTCGGTGGTGATCCGCTGCCGCTTCCGCACCCTGCCCATCGAGCAGTGGGGCATCCGCCGCGAGTTCCTGCGCCGGCTCAAAGGCGCGTTCGTTGCGCGCGGCATCCGCCTGCCCTACCCCAACCTCACGGTGCACGCCGACGCCGAGGCCGCCAACGCCGCCAGCCTGCGCGAGGCCGCCGCGGCCGCGGCCGCGCGCTGAGGCCCCGGGCCGGCGCCCCGCCGTGGTGCGATTGCCCGAGCGCGGCAGGCAGGATTTCCGGACGGCCTTGGCCCCGCGGGCGACCCGGTGCCACCATGGCTCCTCCTACCGCCGGAGGCCGCCATGCCCTCAAGCAACCCGCTCAACCCACCACTCGCCGAAGGCATCCGGCGCCTGGGGTTTCGCAAGTGGTACGAGCGCGAGCTGCTCTCCAGCCACGCGCACATGGCCCTGGCGGTGCTGGCCGCCGTGGCCATGCTGGCGAGCTTCGAGGCCTTCGATGGCGCCAGCGCGGGCGAGAAGCTGATGAACACCGCCTTCGTGGTGCTCACCGCCGGCATCACGCTGTGGGCGCTGCAGCGCTACACCTACCTGCTGATGCACGCCGAGGAAGTGGCCAACCAGGCCAACTGCCCGCGCTGCCACGCCTACGGGCAGCTGAGCCTGTCGGAGCGGCCGGTGCGCGGCGGCGAGGACGGCGCGGCGCGCCTGGTGCCGGTGTGCTGCAAGCGCTGCGCGTTCGAGTGGGACGTGGACGATAGCTAGCGCGCGCCGTCGCGCGCCTCCGCCGCCGCCTTCACATGCCCGCGAACACCGAATCGCTCTCCGCGTGGGCCGAGCCCACGAAGACACGCAGCATCGGGCCCTGCAGGTCGTGCTCCCACAGGCGGCCCTGGATGGTGAACTGGCGGCCGCCGACGCGGAACACGTCGCCCGGTATGGGCGCGGCGCCGTGGCCGCGCCAGTAGTCGGGCACCACCAGCTGCATGCGCCGCAGCCAGGCCTGGTCCTCGGGGGTGAAGACGAGCACGGTTCTGAGCGGGGTGGTCATGGGGTCTCCTGGTGGCGCGGCGGGCGAGGGCCCAGGTTAGCGCAAGGCGCGGCTCAGTCCAAGCCGTCCAGGCCGCGCGCCGCGCCCAGCAGCGCGGGCGATTCGCGCGCGGTGATCACCCACACCGGAATGGCGCGCAGGTAGCCGTTGAAGCGGCCCTTGTCCTCGAAGCGCGCGCGAAAGGGCGAGGTGTCGAACCAGGCGCCCAGGCGCGGCACGATGCCGCCGCCCAGGTACACCCCGCCGCGCGCGCCCAGCGTGAGCGCGAGGTTGCCGGCCACCGAGCCCAGCAGCGCGCAGAACAGGTTCAGCGCCTCCAGCGCCTGCGGCTGGCCGTGCTGGAGCGCGGCCTCGGTCACGTCGGCCGCGCGCTGCACGCCCCGCACGGCCACGCCGTCGGCTTCGCAGAGCACCCGGAAGCTGTCGAGCAGGCCCGCGCCCGAGCACACGCGCTCGGCCGAGGCCCGGCCGTGGCGCGCCGCCAGCGCGTCCATCAGCAAGCGCTCGCGCGGCGTGGCGGCCGGCAGCGTGACGTGGCCGCCCTCGCCCTCCAGCGGCACCCAGCCGTCGGCGCCGCAGGGCAGCAGACCCGACACGCCCAGCCCCGTGCCAGGGCCCAGCAGAGCGCGCGCGGCGCGCGGCACGGCATCGCCGCCGCCCAGTTGGCGCAGATCGCTCGCCGGCAGCACCGGCAGCGCCAGGGCCAGGGCGGTGAAGTCGTTGAGCACGCGCAGCCGCTCCCAGCCCATCTCGGCCCGCAGCGCGCGCTGCGAGAAGGCCCAGTCGTGGTTGGTCATGCGCACCGCGTCGCCCGTGACCGGGTTGGCGATGGCGATGGCCGCGGCGCGCACGCGGCGCGGGCCCAGCCCACCCAGGTACTCGCGCAGGGCGTCCTGCACACCCGGGTAGCGGGCCACGGGCAGCACGCGCACATCGCTCAAGGGCTCACCGGGCGCGGACTGGAAGGCGAAACGGGCGTTCGTGCCGCCGATGTCGGCGAGCAGCCGGCCACCGGGGCTGGGGATGCGCTGGCTCATGGCGGCCGATGATAGGCCGCGCCCACTCAGCGGGGCAGGTGGGCGCGCACCCAACGCACGATGTCGGCCGCGCCCATGGCGCCGGGCTGGCGCGCGATCTCGCGGCCGCCCGAGAACAGCGCCAGCGTGGGAATGCTGCGGATGTTCATGGCCGCCGACAGCCCGGGCGCCTCTTCGGTGTTGAGCTTCACCAGCCGCACGCGCGGCTCGAGTTCGCGCGCCGCCGCCTCGAACTGCGGGGCCATCGCACGGCAGGGGCCGCACCAGGGCGCCCAGAAGTCCACCAGCACCGGCAGGCTGGAGCGTTCGATGGTCTTGCGCAGGCCGGCCTCGTCCAGCGCCACCGGCGCGCCCGTGAACAGCGGGGCGTGGCAGCGGCCGCAATCCGGCGCGCGGTCCAGCGCGTCGGGCGCGAGCCGGTTGGTGGTGCCACAGTGCGGGCAGACGAGGTGCAGGGGGGCGGCGGGGGCGTTCATGGCCCCCAGATGAAGGCCGGCGCGCCGATTGCAAGCCCGCGGGCTCAGACCAGGTAGCCGATGAGGCTGGCGATGAAGCTCAGCAGCACGGTGCTGGCGAAAGGCAGGAACCAGTCGCGGCCAAAGGCGCGGAAACGCAGATCGCCCGGCAGCCGACCCAGGCCCAGGCGGCGCAGCAGCGGCGTGGCCCAGCTGATGAGCAGCAGCGCCAGGAAGATGACGATCATCCAGCGGATCATGCTCAGAGCCGGTGGGTGCGGTCGCCCTGCGCGAAGCCGATCGGCGTCCAGCCCCCGGCGCTGGCGGGCGGCGCCAGCGCGATGACCTTGAACAGCTCGCCCATCTCGTGCTCAAGCACCAGCATCTGCATGCGCGAGCGCTCGCGCGGGTCGGCGCCCTGGGCGAGTTCGACCAGGCCCAGGTTGATGAGGAAGCGCCCCTGGCTGGTGTAGCCGATGACGTCCAGCCCCGCGTCCTGCGCCGCCAGCGCCACGCCGGTGAAGTTCACGTGCGCGGTGATGTCCTTCTCGCCCGGGTGATCGAGCACGGCGTCGTCGCTGCGGTGGGCGCGGTGCGCCACCAGCGTGCCCATGTGGCGCTGCGGGTGGTAGTACTCGGCCTCGGGGAAGCCGTAGTCGATGAACAGGGCCGCGCCGCGCGCGAGCCGGTCGGCGATGGTGCGCACGAAGGCCTCGACCTGCGGGTGCACCTCGGTGGTGTAGTCGTGCTCGCCGGGCACCGCCAGCGGCGGGCGCAGGGCGGTGGGCCGGTCCGCCCAGGCAAAGCCCTCGCCGGCGCGCACGACCACCCGCTCGTGCCAGACCCCGCCGAGGCGCGCCAGCGGCGTCACGGGAATGGCGTCGAGGATTTCGTTGCCCACCAGCACGCCCTCGAAGCGCTCGGGCAGCACCTCGACCCAGCGCACGCGGTCGCCGAAGGCCGCGAGGCGCTCGCGCTGGCGCTGGCGCAGCTCGCCCGGCAGGTCGACGATGGTGTAGCGCTCCAGGCGCTCGCCCGCCGCGTCCAGCGCCGCGATCAGCCCGGCCGCCAACGCCCCGCTGCCGGCGCCGAACTCCCACACCTCGCGCGTGCCCGTGGCCTGCAGGGCCTGCGCCACCTGGCGGGCCAGCGCGCGGGCGAACAGCGGCGTGAGCTCGGGTGCGGTGACGAAATCGCTGCCCTGGGCCGGGAAATGGCCGAATTTGGGCGTGGCCGTGGCGTAGTAGCCCAAGCCCGGCTCGTACAGCGCCATGCTCATGAAGCGCTCGAAGGGGATGTGGCCACCGGCCGCGTCGATGGCCGTGCCGATGCGCGCCGACAGGGCGCTGGCTACACTCCCGGGCTGGTTCACGAATGGGGCGTTCACGCGCCGATTGTCACCCATGCCCTCCCCTCATCCGCCCCGCACCGCGCTGGTCACCGGCGCCGGCCGGCGCCTGGGCCGGGAGATCGCCCTCACCCTGGCGCGCGCCGGCTGGAACGTGGCCGTGCACCACCGCCACTCGCTCGACGAGGCCCGCCAGACGGCGGCCGACTGCGAGGCCGCGAGCGGCCGCGCCGGCAGCGCCCACACCTTCTTCGCCGACCTGTCGGACGAGGCCGGCGCGCGCGCCCTGCTGCCCGCCGTGGCCGCGCGCTTCGGCGCCGTGGACGCGGTGGTCAACAGCGCCTCCACCTTCGAGCACGACAGCGCCGGCAGTTTCGACTTCGCCACCATGGAAGCCCACCTGCGCGCCAACACCGGCGCGCCCGTGCTGCTGGCCCAGGCCCTGCACGCCCACCTCGCCGAGCGCGACGCGCGCGGCGCGGTGGTCAACCTGCTGGACCAGAAACTGTGGAACATGAACCCCGACTTCTTCAGCTACACCCTGTCCAAGGCGGCGCTGGAGGCGGCCAACACCATGCTGGCCCTGGCCCTGGCCCCGCGCGTGCGGGTGGTGGGCGTGGCACCCGGGCTCACGCTCACCAGCCACCTGCTCAGCGACGAGCGCTTCGAGCAGCTGCACCGCCAGTCGCCGCTGGGCCGCTCCTCCACCGCGGCCGACGTGGCCGCCGCCGTGGCCTTCGCGCTGGACAACGGCTCCATCACCGGCACCACGCTGCTGGTGGACGGCGGCCAGCACCTGATGCGCTTCGAGCGCGACTTCTCCCTCATGTGAGGACCGCATGATCCCCACGACCGCCGCCACCCAGATCCTCACCCTCACCGGCCTGCGCTTCGACGCCAACCTGGGCATCCTCGACCGCGAAAAACACGCGCCGCAGCCCATACAGGTGGACGCCGAGCTCAACCAGGGCACGCAGCCCCTGCTGCCCAAGGACGACGACATCACCCACGTGCTCGATTACCGCAAGGTGCGCCAGATCATCATCGACGAGTGCACCGCCGAGCACGTGAACCTGCTGGAGAGCCTGATCGGCAAGCTCACGCGCCGGCTCATGCAGTTGCCCGGCGTGATCGGCGTGCGCGTGAAGATCGCCAAGCTGGAGATCTTCGAGGACTGCGAGGTCGCCATCCGCATGGAAAGCGGGCAGTGGTGAACAGAGACACCCCCTGCGGCGCTGCGCGCCTCCCCCCTCCAGGGGGCGATGCCGGCGGCCCGGCGAAGCCGGCTCCGTGGCATCGCCGGGTTATGCGGGCTGGCGCTCGCCAAGGAATGGCCATGAACATTGAACTGGAAAACCACAAGCTCGAGAAGCGGCTGTGCCGCGAGGTCGGGCGCGCCATCGTCGACTACAACATGATCGAGGAAGGCGACCGCGTCATGGTCTGCCTCTCGGGCGGCAAGGTTATTGGTACAGGTGGATTCTTGTAAGCATGCCGCGAGATGTCGCCTTAGCCGAAGCTTTCGTCCGTGCCGAATCTCCCTAGGGTTTTCAGAGATATCAGAGGTAAAACCAGTCTGACACTTGTCAAGAAGATCTTGAGACCCGCCACGAACGCACCCAGGCGACCCTCTTGACAGTTGCCCCTTACGTCGCAAGGATGACGGCGCTCAAACAGGAGCGCCCGCGATGCCTCAAGCTCAGATCGATCTGCTGCCGCTTGACACTGAAGTCCGTGTGCTACTCCAGCGCACTGGCCGCGGCAGTCATGAACGCCTGCTTCGGCGCGCGTTTCTCTTTGAGCGCGGTAGTGGTCTCATCGCCGAGCTTCAGACGGCATTCATTGACCACGAGTTCGGACTCGATGCGGTCAACACTCAGATCGCTGTGCTCAGTGATCTGCGCTTCTTCCAATCCTGGATAGTCCTCAAAGCTCGACGGGAGCGGGGTTGGGCACTCCCTCAGATCAGAGCGGCGGGAAATGAGATGCCGCTTTCCGAGCATGAGGTCAGGGACTTCGCTCGATGGTGTCAACGTTGTGCAGGATCACTCGCGAAACAAGCTCATTCAGAGGCTTCCAACGTCGTTCAACTACCTGGTGACGACGTCGTCAGCACGGCGTATCGAAATCGACGCCTTCGAAATGTCTCCACTTACCTCCAGTGGTTGATCGTTGCCTTGTCATCGCAGGACGAAGGGGCGGACACGGATACTTCAGCCACAGAAGCGCGCCGTCGGCGGGTCCAACGGTGGTTTGAGAAACAACTCCTGAATGACTCGAAGTCGGCGCCACCTCGATCGCTTGAGCACGAACAGTCAACCGCCTTAGCTACAGCGCTCGGCGACGAACTTGTATTCCCGAGAACTGACATCGGCACGCGGGATCGCCTCATCTTCTCGCTCCTTCAGCAAGGATTGCGCGCCGGTGAATTGCTCAAGCTTCAGGTCTCTGGTATCAACAATGCATACCGACTCAACTTGAATAGAACCATCGGGGTCGTCTCGATCCAAAGAAGGCCCAACGATGTAGAAGATTCGCGCATCCACGAACCGAGTGTTAAGACCCGTCCCGGGATGCTGCCCATTCCCAAGCGCCTGGCACACGAACTCGTCCAATACGTGGTTGACATGCGTCGACCTTCTGTGGATTCCCGCCTAAGTGGCCCAGAGACTCCGTACCTTCTGGTCAATCACTCCGGCCCGCACGTTGGCCAGCCGCTGTCACAACGCAATCTGAATCGAATCGTTTCCAAGCTCAAGGGTCGGTTTGGGCTGCCTGAATCGCTGACGCCACACGCGATGCGGCACACCCATTTCACCGAGCTGTATGACCGTCTCCGAGAGCAAGGCAGAAACGACCAATCAATCCGAGATCTTCTGGTTGAACGGGGCAGATGGGCGCCCAACTCAAACATGCCGGCGCGATACACCTCACGTGCGCTGATGCGAGAGTCCGCGGCCTACGTGGAAGAGCGCGACAGCAAGTTTCGTCAGGCCTAACGTGCTGTTCCCAGGCTTCGACTCTCAGATCAACAGAAGGCAATGGGTGGAAACAGTCCAGATGCCTGATCGTATTTACTCCGTTGACGGTAAGAGATTCCTGCCTGTCCACCTCGATCGTATGGAAGTCCCGTCTGACGGGGATGGCAACACAACCTTCAAGTTCAATGAAGCACTCAGATCCTTCGCAAGGATTGAAGCCCCCTCGAAAACCTGAACCACCCGGAAGTAGAGAATTCCCCCAGCAGGAGTCTCTACGTGAAGAAGTCCAGATTCAGTGAAGCGCAGATGGTCGGCATCCTCAAGGAGGTCGAGCTTGGCGCGAAGGTTGCCGAGACGTGCAGGAAGCACGGCATCAGCGAGCCGACGTACTACAAGTGGAAGAGCCAGTTCGCAGGCATGACGGTCTCGCACCTGTCGCAGCTGCGCCAATTGCAGGAAGAGAACGCCAAGCTCAAGCGCATGTATGCCGACCTGGCGCTCATGCACCACGCGCTCAAGGACGTCGTTGACCGAAAGCTCTGACCCCGGAGCGTCGCGAGATGGTCGTTCAAGCCCTCGTGGCCGAGCACGGCATGAGCGAGCGACGGGCCTGCCAGGCCAGCGGCATCGCCCGCTCCACGCGGCGCTACCGGCCCGTTGCACGCGACGACTCCGGGGTCATCACCTTCATCCAGGCCCACATGGCACTGAACCCGCGTCACGGCTTCGGGCTGCTGTACGACAGCGCCCGCCACCAGGGCAAACCTTGGGGCAAGACGGTGCTCTGGCGCGTCTACTGCGAGCTGCGGTTGAACCTGCCCCGGCGCGGCAAGAAGCGGCTGCCCGCGCGCGTCAAACAGCCGCTGCAGGCCGCCGGCAAGCCCAACCAGGGCTGGAGCTGCGACTTCATGGCCGATGCACTGTGGTCGGGACGGCGCTTCAGGACCTTCAACGTCATCGACGAATTCAACCGAGAAGGCCTTCGCATCGAGGTCGACACCAGCCTGCCGGCTGCGCGCGTCATCCGGGCCTTGAATGAACTGGTGGAGGTGCGCGGCGCGCCGCTGTCGATTCGCCTGGACAACGGCCCGGAATTCATTGCCCACGCACTGGCCCAGTGGGCGCAGAGCAAGGGCATCGCCCTGCAGCACATCCAACCCGGCAAGCCCACGCAGAACGCCTATGTCGAGCGATTCAACAAGACCTACCGTACCGAGGTGCTCGACTGCTACGTCTTCGACAGCCTGCAGGAAGTGCGTGACATGACGGCCGATTGGCTGCACCGCTACAACCACCACCGCCCCCATGAAGCCCTCGGCCGAATCCCACCGGTCGAGTACCGTGTAAAACTGTTCCCCAACCTCTACTTCTGACTGGCTCAGGAAATCGAGGGGACTTCAGGATTCGTAGTCCGGCAGCTCGGACCGGACCGACGGATGAACAATCCGCCGGTCCGTCGGTCCGCCGGTCCGCCGGTCCGCTGGCCGACGAGTTCGACAAGAAGGCGAAACAGTTGCTGACGCCCTTGCCTAGCATCGCGCCGACCTGCTCATGACTGCCTCGCGTCTGAATAGAGGCGGAGTCCACGGCGTAGCGCTGCACCGCAGCGACTCGACTCATGAACGCAATGAGACTTCCGACACCATCTCTCTCCTGAACGCACGCAGTTCCGCTAGGAACGTTTGCAACACCGCTGACGGATCATCCGCCCGATAGATGCAGACCAGGTCCGCCACTCCGGAGGCGACGTCCTGCACCGGCAGGAACACCACACCGGGCAACTGCAGGTGGCTCGCGGAGCGCGGGACAAGCGCCGCCCCGAAGCCGCCGGCGACCACCGCGACCGCCGTGATGGAGTCGCCGACGTTCTGCGCCACGCGGGGCCGCAGCTTTGCACTCGCGAACATGGCCAGCAGCGTGTCCGTGAAGTTCGGCCGCGGCCCGCTCCCTTGGACCACCAGCGGCACTGCCACGAGGTCGGCGAGAGACAGCCGCTTGCGGCGTGCGAGGGCGTGCCAGGCCGGCACGGCCGCCACCAGTTCCTCGCGCATGAAGGGTTCGGTGGCGATGTCGGGCGGATCGTTGCCGCGCCGGATGAAGGCCGCGGCGATGCGCCCCTGCCGCAGCGCAGCCACCTGTTCGGGGCGGTTCAGCGTTTGCAGCACCAGCTCTATCCGCGGATGGGCGGCGCGGAAGCGGGCCAGGAACTGCGGCACAGCATCGAGCATGAGGGAGCCGAAGCCGGCGATGTCGAGGCGGCCGACCTTGCCCTCCGCCACGCTGCGGGTGCGCTCGACGGCCTGCGACGCGAAAGCCAACAGGCCGCGCGACTCGGCTAGCAGCACCCTGCCCGCCTCGGTCAGTTCCATGCCGCGCGAGCTGCGCGTGAACAACGGCGCACCCACCAACGCCTCCAGCTGCTGTATCTGCCGGGTCAGCGGCGGCTGCGAAAGGTGCAGCTGCCGCGCGGCGCGGCTGAGGTTGAGCGCTTCGGCCACGGCGACGAAGTAGCGCAGATGGCGCAGCTCAAGCGCGGAGAGTTCGGACATCCCCATACTCTAGCCGCATGGCCGCCACACCGAATCGGTATTGGACGGTATGACGGCGGCTTCGCAGAATGCGGCCACTGAAGACTAGCCGCCGGCCGTGCCGGTGGACGACGAGATGACAGAAGACAACCTGCCCCTGCATGGCGTGCGCGTACTCGAGCTCATGCAGTTCCTCCCGGGGCCGGCCTGCGGTGTGATGCTGGCCGACATGGGCGCCGAGGTCTACAAGGCCGAGAAGTACCCGCTGGAGAAAGTGAACGAGGCGGTCCATGTCACCGACGGGCGGCACGGCGGGCTAACCAACATCGTCGTGACGCCATGAACGCGGTAGACGGGAGCACGCGCATCGAAACCGAAGTGCTGGTGGTCGGTGCCGGACCGGTCGGCCTCGCCCTGGCCGGCGACCTCGGCTGGCGCGGCCATGGCTGTATCGTCGTCGAGCGCGGCGACGGCAGCATCTACCAGCCGAAGATGGACCAGGTGGGCATCCGCACGATGGAGTACTGCCGCCGCTGGGGCATCGTCGCCGACGTCGAGGCGAGCCCGTACAACCGCGAGCGCCCGCAGGACAACATCTACGTGACGGCGCTCACCGGCTGGGAACTGGGACGCGAGCCGTTCAGGAGCATGCGCGAGGACCGCCCGCCGCCGTACAGCCCGCAAAAGCGCGAACGCTGCCCGCAGAACATGTTCGACCCGGTCCTGCAGAAGTTCGCCCGCTCGCACCCGACGGTCGAACTGAAACTGCGGCACAAGTTCCTGCAGCTGGCGCAGGACGACCAGGGCGTCACCGCGACCGTGGAGGACCTGGTGCAGCAGCGCGTGCTGAACATCCGCGCGAAGTACCTAGTGGGCGCCGATGGCGGCCGCAGCCGCGTGCGCGAGCAGCTCGGGATCACCATGAGCGGGCGCGGCCTGCTGACGCACACCACCAACATCATCTTCCGCGCGGCGGACCTGGACGCGCAGCACGCGATCGCCCCGGGCTACCGCTACATCTTCGTCGGCCCGGAAGGCACCTGGGCGACGCTGGTGGCGATCAACGGCCACGACCAGTGGCGCATGTCCATCATCGGCTCCAGGGAGCCGCGCACCTACACCGACGAGGAGCTGCGCGCACTGGCGCACAAGATGATGGGCAAGCCGTTCGAGCTGGAGATCCTCAGCGTCCTGCCGTGGCAGCGGCAGGAGCTGGTGGCCGACTCGTACCGCCGGGGCCGCTGCTTCATTGCCGGCGACGCCGCGCATCTGACCTCGCCCACCGGCGGTCTGGGCATGAACACCGGCATCGGCGACGCCGCCGACCTGGGCTGGAAGCTATCTGCGGCGCTTGAGGGCTGGGGCGGGCCGAAGCTGCTGGACAGCTATGAGGTCGAGCGCCGTCCGGTGGCGCAGCGCATCGTCACCATCTCCACCGCGAACCTGCAGCACATGAAGTCGCCCGGACGCAACGACAAGCTGCTGGAAGACAGCGAGGAAGGTCGCGCCACCCGAGAGCGCGTCGGCCGCGCCTTCAGCGAGGCGATGAAGCGCGAGTGGTACCTGGACAACGTGCACATCGGCTACCGCTACCTGGGCTCGCCGGTGATCCTGTACGAACCGGAAGACCCCGAGCAGCTCGAACGCGAAGCGGCGGAGACCGCCCGCTACACGCCGACCACCCAGCCGGGCCGCCGCGCGCCGCATGCATGGCTGGCCGACGGCGTTTCCACGCACGACCATTTCGGCCGCACCTACGTGCTGGTCGACACCGCCGGCGAGCCGGATGCGAAGCAGGCGGCGCTGCGGTCGGCGGCGCACGAGCGCGGCGTGCCGATCGAGACCGTGTGCTGGACGCAGGACGGCCTGCCAGGCCTGTACCAGCGCCGCTACGTGCTCGTGCGGCCCGACGACACCATCGCCTGGCGCGGCAACGCGCTGCCCGACGTGGTCGGGCTGCTCGACAGCGTGACCGGCCACTGACCCCCATTCCCCAACGCACACCATGAAACTCTTTCGATTCGACGGCGGCCGCATCGGCGTCACCCTGGACGGCCGCAGCCTGGACATCACCGACGCCTTGGGCGTTGACACGGCCGCCTGGCCGCCCGTCCAGATGGTCCAGCTCATCGCCGGCTTCCAGCGGCGCATGGACGGCATCGCCCGCCACCCGAAGACACGCGAGATCGCACTGGACGCGGTGCGCCTGGACGTGCCGATCGAATGGCCCAACAAGCTGCTCGCCTATCCGGTGAACTACGTCAAGCACGGCGAGGAGATGAAGTCCAGCAACCGCGCCGACCGCAACGGCTTCTTCCTGAAGGCGAACTCGTCGCTGTTGGGGCCGAACGACGACATCGTCCTGCCCGACCTGCCGGGCCGCGAGATCCACCACGAGTGCGAGCTGGGCATCGTGATCGGCAAGAGGGGCCGGAACATCACGCGCGAGGACGCGCTGCGCCACGTGTTCGGCTACGCGTGCCTGATCGACATGGTGGTGCGCGGCACTGAGGAGCGAGTGATGCGCAAGTCGTACGACACCTTCTGCCCGTTCGGCCCTTGGATCACCACGGCCGACGAAGTGCCCGACCCCGCCAACCTGCAGGCGCGCCTGTGGGTCAACGACGCGATCCGCCAGGACGCCAACACGCGCGACCTGATCGTGGACATCCCCGAGATGATCGTCATCGCCTCACGCGTGGCCACGCTGTACCCGGGCGACATCATCGCCACCGGCACGCCCGAGGGCGTGGGGCCGGTGCAGCGCGGCGACCGCGTCCGCATCGCCATCGAACACGTGGGCGAGATGACCCTGAACGTGCGCTGAGAAGCGCCGCCGGAGAACCTCCTCATGAACGTCGCCGCTTCCACCATCGACTTCGACGCCGCCCAGGACTTGCCGGCGCTCTACGGCCTGCTGGACGAAATCCAGGTCAAGAACGGCTGGGCCAAGGCCGTCCCCGTGATCGTCAAGGAACCCAAGCAGGTGTTCGTGCCGCACCGCTGGCGCTACGCCGACACCCGCGCCGCCCTGCACGTGGCGGGACGGCTGGTGGGCACCGAATGGGCCGAGCGGCGCAACCTGATCATGGCCAACCCCATCCCCGGCAATGATTACGCCACGGTGCCCACGCTGGTGGGCGCCTACCAGATGGTCAAGGCCGGCGAGAAGGCGGTCAGCCACCGGCACACGCCCAACGCGATGCGCATCGTGCTGGACGCCGCGCCCGGCACGTACACCGTGGTCGACGGCGTGAAGGTCCCGATGGCGGCTGGCGACGTGCTGCTCACGCCCAACTGGTGCTACCACGGGCATGCGAACGAGAGTCCGCAGGACGCCTACTGGATCGACTTCCTGGACGCGCCGCTGACCGCCGCCATCGGCCCCATGTTCTTCCAGCACCAACCGCAGCGCCTGCAGGACGGCGAACGCGTCGACGAGCGGTCGCCCATGCGCTTCGCCTTCGCCGACTACGGCGGCGAGGTGCAGCGCCGGCCGGAGACCGCGCCGGGCGTGCGGCAGCTGGTGCTGGGGCCGGCCACCCTGCTCACCTTCGACCGCGTGGCGATCCACCTGGCGGCCGGCGCGCAGTGGCGGCTGGATCGCAGCACCGCCAACCAGGTCTACACCGTGGTGCAGGGCCGGGGGCGGTCGCGCATCGGCGAACGCGAATTCGCCTGGGAGCGCGGCGACATGATCGCGGCGCCGGGCTGGCTGGACCAGCAGCACGACGCCGCCGCTGACACCGTGCTGCTGCGCGTCTCGGACGAGCCGCTGATGCACCTGCTGAACTGGTTCCACACCGGCCGCTCGATGGCCGATGCGAAAGGACAGCCATGATCGAACGCCACCTGGACCTGACGACGCCCGATGGCGCGATGAACACCTTCGTGGTCCACCCCGACGAGGGCGGCCCGCACCCGGTCGTGCTGTTCTACATGGATGCGCCCGGCAAGCGCGAGGAACTGCACGACATGGCCCGGCGCATCGCCAGCGTGGGCTACTTTGTGGTGTTGCCGAACCTCTACTACCGGCGCACGCGCGACTTCACGATGGTCCGCGACGAGGCGGGCATGGCGCGGATGTTCGAGCTGATGAACTCGCTGGACAACGGCCTCGTGGTGCGCGACTCCGCGGCGCTGCTTGCGTTCTGCGACGTCGACCCGGCGGCGGACGCGCGCCGCATCGGCGCCGTGGGCTACTGCATGAGCGGCCCCTTCGTAATGGCTCTGGCCGCCGCCCAACCGCAGCGCATCCGCGCGATCGCGGCCATCCACGGCGCCAACATGGTGACCGACCGCGAGGATTCGCCGCACCGGCTGGCGCCGAAGATCCGCTGCGAAACCTACGTCGCTTGCGCAGAGAACGACAAGTGGGCATCGCCCGAGGCCATCGCCACGCTGGAGGGCGCGCTGAAGTCGGCCGGCACGCCGCACCGCGTGGAGTGGTACGCCGGCGCGCAGCACGGTTTCGTGTTCCCGAGCCGCGGCGACATCTACGACAAGCGCGGCTCGGAACGCCACTGGGAACGGCTGTTCGCGCTGTTCCACCGCAACCTGTCCGATTGATGCCGCACGACGTCCTGATCAGCGAAGTCGGCCCGCGCGACGGGCTGCAGTCCGTGGCCGCGACCATGCCCACGGCGGCGAAGCTGCGCTGGATCGACGCGCTCCACGCCAGCGGCCTGCGCGAGATCGAGGCCGCCTCGTTCGTGCCGGCCAGGCTCCTGCCGCAGATGGCCGATGCGGCCGAGGTGGTCGCCCATACGGCCCGCCTTACGGGCTGTACGGTCATGGCGCTCGTGCCGAACCGCAAGGGCGCGAAAGGCGCGATCCGCGTCGGCGCGCCGGCGCAGGGCTGACACCCACGACATCCACCCCGTGACATCCAAGGAGCCCCCCTCGTGAAACGCCGAACGATCCTGAAATCCTCGCTGCTCGCTGCCGGCGGCGGCATCGCGGCGCCTGCGTTCGCCCAGACAGGCGGCGCATTCCCCAACAAGCTGGTGCGCTTCGTCGTGCCGTTTCCGCCCGGCGGCGGCATCGACGTCCTCGTGCGCGCCTTGGCCGCGGAACTGGGGCAGCGCTTTGGCCAGTCGGTGATCGTGGAGAACAAGGCGGGCGGCGGCACCCTGATCGGCGCGGACTACGTGGCCCGCGCGCCCGCCGACGGGCACACACTGCTGGCGACGGTGAACCAGACCTTCACCTCCAACCGCTTCCTCTACAAGTCGCTGCCGTACGACCCCGACCGCAGCTTCACGCCGGTCATGCAGATGGTCGAGAGCGAGCAGCTGATCGTGGCGCACGCGTCCGTACCGGCCCGAGACTTCAAGGAGTTCGTCGCGCTGGCCAGGCGCGATCCGGTCAAGTACCCGTACGGCTCCTTCGGCCCCGGCACGCAGCCGCACTTGGCCTTCGCCCTGCTCGGCAAGCGCGAGGGCATCGACCTGACGCACGTGCCCTACAAGGGGGTGGCACAGCTGATGACGGCCGTCGCCGCCGGCGAAGTGGCCATCTCCACCGGCAGCGGCAGTGTCGCCAGCGCACTGCTGCAGTCCGGAAAGATGAAGGCTCTGGCCATCACCAGCAAGCAGCGCTCGCCCCTCTACCCGAACCTGCCGACCGCGCAGGAGCAGGGATTCGGCTACCTCACGGCGGCGATCTGGTACGGCCTCTTCGCGCCGGCGGGCACACCGCAGGCCGTCGTCGACAGGATCAACGCGGACGTGCGCGCCGTGCTGCGCGACCCGGCCTTCGCCGAGAAGAACGCCACCTCGCGCAACCTCACCGTGGTCGCCAGCACGCCGCAGCAGTTCCAGTCGGCGCTGCGCGAGGAGGTGGCCGCCGTGGGCGAGATGATCCAGGCGGCCGAGGTCAAGCCCGAATGAGCCGCGGCTTCCTCATCGTTCAGAAGGAGACAACATGGCCATGCAAGTAATCGTCGTCGGTGGCGGCCTGGGCGGACTCACCGCCGCCGCCGCCCTGCACCGCTTCGGCATCGACGCCGTCGTGCTCGAGCAGGCGCCCCAGCTCGGGGAGATCGGGGCCGGCGTGCAGCTTGCGCCGAACGCGCTGAAGGTGCTTCGGGCGCTCGGCCTGGAGCAGCGCGCGGCCGAGCTCGGCTTTGAGCCGGGAGCGCACGTGGTGCGCAACTGGAAGAACGCCGACGTGCTGGCGTACACGCCTTACAAGGGCGTGCTGCGCAAGGTGTTCGGCGCCGACTACTTCGGCTACCACCGCGCCGACCTGCACGACTTGCTGCGCTCGGCGGTGCCCGCCGACGCCATCCGGCTCGCGTCGCGCTGCACCGGCGTGCGCGAAGACGGCGGCCGCGCCATCGTGCAGCTGGCCGACGGCAGTGAGCTCGAGGCGGACGCCGTGATCGGCGCGGACGGCATCCATTCTGCGGTCCGCGCGAGCCTGTTCGGACCCTCTGCCCCGCGGTACACCGGCAACGCCTGCTGGCGCGGCATGACGCCGACTTCCGCGCTGCCGCCCAACCTGATCGAGCGCGACATGACGGTGTGGTTCGGCCCGGGCGCGAGCGTGGTGCACTACTACATCCGGGGCGGCACGTTTATCAATTGGATGGCCGCGTTCGAATCCGGGACCTGGGCCGAGGAATCGTGGACCGCCGAAGGCACGCGCGAAGAAGCCGTGGCCCGGTTCGCGGACTGGCACCCCACCATCGTCTCGCTGGTGTCCCGGTCGGACCGCTACCTGAAGTGGGGCCTGTTCGACCGCGATCCGCTGCCGCGATGGAGCAAGGGCCGCGTCACGCTGATGGGCGACGCCTGCCATCCGATGCTGCCCTACCTGGCGCAGGGCGCCTGCATGGCGCTCGAGGACGGCTACGCCGTGGCGCGGGCGCTGGCCGAGGGCGCGGGCGATGTGGCCGGCGCACTGGCGGCGTACGAGCAGGCGCGGCGCGAGCGCACCGCCCGCGTGCAGTTGCTGGCGCGAACGCGCTCCGTCGAGAACCACCTGCGGGACGAGGCCGCCATGCGAGCGCGCGACGAGCGGTTCGCCCGTGTCCGGGCCGAGGCTGCGGCCGGCAAGCACGCGTACGGGATCGAGTGGATCTACGAACACGACGTCACCGCAACGTGACACCGATCTCGACCCCCTCACTGCCGGTCCGCGGTGCGGGCCCGATCTTCACCTCAGCACAGGAGCTTCGATGATGAATCGCATCGCCAACTTCTCACGCGCGGCCTTGCGGCTGCTTGCCTTGGTTTTCCTCGCGGGCGTGAGCGCGCTGGCCCATGCCCAGGCCGACAACTGGCCGAGCAAGCCGCTGCGCTTCGTCGTGCCCTATCCCCCGGGCGGCCTGGCGGACTCGGTCGCGCGTGCGTTGGCCGAGGGCCTGTCGACGCAACTGAAGCAACCCGTGGTGATCGACAACAAGCCCGGCGGCAGTCTCATCATCGGCACAGACCTGGTGGCCAAGGCGCCGCCGGACGGCTACACCATCCTGCTGGGCAGTTCCTCGAGCCTGGCGATCAACACGGCCGCTTTCAAGAAGCTGCCCTACGACCCGATCAAGGACTTCACGCCGGTTTCGCTGTCGTTCCGTACCCCACTGATGCTGATGGTTTCGCCCTCCGTGGGGGCCAGCAACGTGAAGGAACTCATCGCTCTGGCAAATGCCAACCCGGGTTCGCTCAGCTACGCCTCGCTGGGGCACGGGAGCACGCTGCACTTGGCTGGAGAACTGTTCAAGTCCCTGGCCGGCATCGACGTGGTGCATGTCCCGTACAAGGGAACGACGACCGCGGTCCCGGACCTCCTGACCGGGCGCATCAGCATGATGTTCGACGGCGGTGCGCTGCTGCCCCAGGCCCGTGAAGGCAAGGTGAAGCTGATGGCGGTCACCAGCGCGAAACGCATCTCGGGAATGCCGGACGTACCCTCGATGGCGGAGGCCGGCCTCCCCGGCTACGACCTGGACTTGTGGTTCGGCGTGGTCGCCCCAGCCGGCACCCCGGCCCCTGTGGTGGACCGGCTGGCTCGCGCGATCGACGAGGTGCAGAAGCAGAGCACGTTCCGCAGCCGCCTCAGCTCCTTCGCGCAAGTCCAGTTCGAGACAACCACCCCCGCTGCGATGGGCGAGATCATCCGCAAGGACGGGGCCTTCTGGGCCAAGCTGTTGCGGGACCACAAGGTCGAACCGCAATAGCCACGCTCCGAGCGGCAGCGATCCAGGACCTACGATCGTGATGTGGGGAAGGCGCCGGAGCACCTCAGTCAAGCGCCATCTCTCGTGCACGCGCGCCTTGTGCGCCTGTTCGGCGGTCTTGGCATCGAAGCCGCCCGCGAGAATCAGCCGGCCGTGCCAAGCCCTCGCGAACGCACTACAGCATCTGCATGACGGTAGCAAGCAAAAAAGGAGCACCTTCAGCCCCGGTGAGCCAGCACGCGGTCGACCATCACCCGTCCCAGGTTCTTGCCGGGATCGCTTCCACCTGCGACCGCTTCACGTGCTTCGAGATTTCCCGGTGGCGGCGAGAATGTCGATGAGGGCCGGTTGTTGATAACCTCACGACTTAGGTCGAACGAGGTCGTGGCCATCCCCGCCGATGTAAGTACCCAAGCCCATCATCACATGGTCCGACCATGTTGGTCCGACCAACCCGCCCTGCGACTCCCATCCCCGTTCCGGAACTGATTGCATGCCTTCAACTCGCATTCGCGGCCTCCGGCGGCACCGCCTTCTCCATTCTGCCCGGCGGTCTGGTCAGACCTCGATCGCGCCGACGCATCAGGAATCGAGGATCCAGCGCGCTGCCTTTTCGGCGATCATCAGAGTAGGAGCGTTGGTGTTTCCGCTGGTGATTGCCGGCATGACGCTGGCATCGACCACTCGCAAGCCATCGATGCCGATGACCCGCAGTTGCGGGTCCACGACCGCCATCGGATCGGAGCTGCGGCCCATCCGCGCCGTGCCGACAGGATGGAAGATCGTCGTTGCGATGTCGCCTGCCAGCCTGGCGAGCTCGTCGTCGCTCTGGTACTCGACACCCGGCTTGAACTCCTCGGGCTGAAACCTGCCCAAAGCCGGCTGCGCAACGATGTTGCGCGCCAGTCGCAGCGAATCGGCCGCCACCTTGCGGTCTTCCTCGGTGCTGAGATAGTTGGGGGCGATGGCCGGCGCCGCCGTCGGGTCGGCGCTGCGGATCGAAACGCAGCCGCGGCTGGTGGGGTTCAGGTTGCAGACACTCGCCGTGAAGGCTGGAAAGGCATGGAGTGGCTGGCCGAAGGCCGGCAGGCTCAGCGGCTGCACATGGAACTGCAGGTTAGCGTGTGGACGGGCCGGGTCGCTGCGGGTGATCGCGCAAAGTTGCGACGGCGCCATGCTCATGGGACCACTGCGCGTGAGCAGGTACTCCAGCCCGATCATCGCCTTGCCCCACAGGCTGTTCGCCAAGGTGTTCAGCGTCTTCACGCCCTGTACCTTGAACACCGCCCGGACCTGCAGATGGTCCTGCAGGTTGGCGCCGACGCCAGGCACGTCCTTCAGCACCGGGATGCCGTGGCGGCGCAACAGCGCACCGGGGCCGATCCCGGACAACTGCAGCAACTGCGGCGTGCCGATGGCACCGGCGCTGAGGATCACTTCGCGGCGCGCACGCACGCGCACTGATTCGCCGGCCCGGAGCACCTCGGCCCCGACACACACCGGTCGCCCGGCTTCGTTTTTCTCGATGAGCAGACGCGATGCCGTCGCGCCGGTCCAGATCGTCAGGTTGCTTCGCCTGGCGGCGGGGCGCAGGAAGGCCTTGGCCGTGTTCCAGCGCCAGCCGCCTTTCTGGTTGACCTCGAAATAGCCGACGCCCTCGTTGTCGCCGCAGTTGAAGTCGTAGGTCCGCGGGATCCCCGACTGCTCGGCAGCCTGCGCGAAGGCGTCCAGGACGTCCCAGCGCAGGCGCTGCTTCTCGACGCGCCACTCGCCGGCACCGGAGTGAAACGGATCGGCCTCTGGTTCGCCTGCGGACCGGTCGAACCGATGGTGGCTTTCGTGCCGCATGAAGTCCGGCAGGCTCCGCTCCCAGCTCCAGGACGCTTCCCCGGTGGCCGCCGCCCAGCCGTCGTAGTCGCGCGCCTGGCCACGCATGTAGAGCATGCCGTTGATGCTGGAGCAGCCGCCCAGCACCTTGCCGCGCGGATACAGCAGTTGCCTGCCGTTCAGGCCCGGCTCGGCTTCGGTGCGAAAGCGCCAGTCGGTGCGCGGATTGTCGATGCAGTACAGATAACCCACCGGGATGTGCACCCAGGGATAGTTGTCCTTGCCGCCGGCTTCGAGCAGCAGCACGCTGCGCGCCGGATCGGCACTCAGTCGATTGGCCAGCAAGGCCCCGGCGCTGCCGCCACCGACCACGATGTAGTCGTAGTCCGGCACGCTCACTTCGCCACCGGCATCGAGAACTCCGGGCCCTTGGCGATCGACTCGGGCCAGCGTTGCATCACGCTCTTCTGGCGCGTGTAGAAGCGCACCCCCTCCTCACCGTACGCATGCATGTCGCCGAACAGGCTCTTCTTCCACCCGCCGAACCCGTGCCACGCCATCGGCACCGGGATCGGCACGTTCACGCCCACCATGCCGACTTCCACCCGCCGGGAGAACTGGCGCGCCACGCCGCCGTCGTTGGTGAACAGGCTCACGCCGTTGCCGAACTCGTGACCGTTGACAGTCTGCAATGCCTGCTCGAAGTTGGCAACGCGAACGCAGGCCAGCACCGGCCCGAAGATTTCTTCCCGGTAGATGCGCATGTCGATCGTGACCTGGTCGAAGACGGTGGCGCCCACGAAGAAGCCGCCTTCCGCGCCGCTGGCCACGAAGCCGCGGCCGTCGGCCACCAGTAGCGCGCCCTCCGCCACACCGCTGTCGATGCAGCCCAGGATGCGCTGGCGCGCCGCCGCCGTGACGATCGGGCCCATTTCGCTGGCGTCGTCGAGTCCGGAGCCGATGCGCAGCTTCGCCACCCGTTCCTTCAGCAGCGGCAGCACGCGGTCGGCGGCATCGCCCACCAGCACCGCGACCGAAATCGCCATGCAGCGCTCGCCGGCGGAGCCGAAAGCGGCGCCCATCAGCGCATCCACCGCCTTGTCGATGTCGGCGTCGGGCATCACCACCAGGTGGTTCTTGGCGCCGCCCAGCGCCTGCACGCGCTTGCCGTGGCGCGCGCCGATCTCATAGACGTGGTTGGCGATCGGTGTGCTGCCCACGAAGGAGACGGCCTTCACGCCCGGATGCTCCAGCAGTGCGTCCACCGCCACCTTGTCTCCCTGCAGCACGTTGAAAACGCCGGCCGGAAAGCCGGCTTCCAGCATCAGCTCGGCCAGCATCACAGCAGGCGTCGGATCGAGAGGACTGGGCTTGAGCACGAAGGTGTTGCCGGCGGCGATGGCCACCGGGAACATCCACGCGGGCACCATCACCGGAAAGTTGAACGGCGTGATGCCGGCCACCACGCCCAGGGGCTGGCGCAGCGTCCAGTTGTCGATGCCAGTCGAAACCTGGTCCGTGTAGTCGCCCTTGAGCAGCTGCGGGATGCCGCAGGCGAACTCGATGACGTCGATCGCGCGGTCGACCTCGCCTTGGGCATCCGAGAAGATCTTGCCGTGCTCCAGCGTGATCGCGCGCGCCAGCGCATCGCGGTCGCGGTTCACCAGGGCCAGGAAGCGGTTCATCAGGCGGGCGCGGCGGATCGGCGGCAGTTCACTCCAGGCCGGAAAGGCCGCCTGGGCCGCGGCGACCGCCGCGTCCACCTGCGCCTGGTCGGCCAGGCTTACGCGCGCGCTGACGCCACCGGTGGCCGGGTTGAACACCTCCTGCACGCGCGACTGCGACGGCACGACGGCCTGGCCGCCGATGTGGTGGCCGACCTGCGGCAGCTGGGCGTCGATGGAAGGGGGAGCGGGGGCTTGTTCGAGTACGGCGCTCATGTCGTTCGTTTCTGGTTGTGATCGACCGAATCTAGGCGGCGCCTCCCGCGGGGTCCAATGAAAGCGGCGTGCGACTGCTATAAGCTAGGCAAATAAAGGACCGCGACCGTGAGCTCCCGCCCCATCGAACTTCGCTTGCTGCAGACCTTCGTCACGGTAGCGGCGGAGGGCAACGTATCGCGGGCCGCGGAAAAGCTGTTCCTCAGCCAGCCGGCCGTGAGCCAGCAGCTCAAGGAGCTGGCCCGCGTCACCGGGCTCGCGCTGTTCACCCGCAGCGCCACCGGGGTGGTTCTCACGCGCGAGGGCAGCGTCCTGCTGGCGCATGCCGAGCGCGTGCTAGACAACGCCGCCGACTTCTCGGTGGCCGCGCAACGGCTGGCGCACGGGGTCGGGGGACGGCTGCGCATCGGTACCATCCTCGATCCGGAATTCACCCGGCTGGGCGCCTTTCTGCGTGAGCTGGTGAACCACGCGCCCGAGATCGAGCCCGAGTTGCAGCACGGCACCAGCGGCGCCGTGCTGGCCAGGCTGCTGGCGCGCGAGATCGACGTGGCGTATTACGTCGGCGATGCGCCGGCGGATGCGACGCGCTTGCCGAAAGTCGGGCGGGCCGGCGCGGCCGTTCATGCCGAGGCCCTCACGCGCTTCACCTACCGCGTGATCGCCCCGCGCGGCTGGGGCCCGCGGGTGCTGGGCCGCGGCTGGGGCGAGCTGGTGCGGCTGCCCTGGATCCTGACGCCGCCGGACTCCGTGCACGCCCGCCTGCTGGCGGGCGTGCTGGCGCCGCTCGGCCTGAAGCAGCAACAGGTGGCGCTGGTCGACCAGGAGGCTTCGATGCTGGCACTGGTTCGCTCCGGCGTGGGTTTGTCGCTGGCCCGTGACGCGATTGCCATCCGGGAAAGCCAGAGCGAAGGGCTGGTGGTCGCCGACCAGGTCCAGCTGGAAACGACCCTGTCCTTCGTCTGCCGCGCCGCAGCCCGCCGCACCCCGGTGGTCGAGGCGGCGCTGGCCGCGCTCGCCCGCGCCTGGCGCCACTGAGTGCGCGGCCTAAAGCCAGCCCGCTCCGTCGCGCGCCTGGATGAAATAGTCCACCGGCCCGTTCTGGCCCGCCTTCATCAGCAGCTGCACGCCATCGAACAGCGTGCCGGGCGCGTCCATGCGCATCATGGCCTCGGTGCTCTGCGCATGGATGGCGTCGATGGCGAGCGACTGCACGCCCAGGGCCCGGACCACCTGGCTGGAGGTATCGCCGCCGGCCAGCATCAGCCGCCGCAAGGGGATGCGGGCGAACACCGAACGGGCGAGGTCTGCATAGAGGCTGCCGATCACCGACGACGACTCTGCCGCGAGCGCGCTGAAGACTTCGCGGCCGGCCGCGATGCCCTCGTCCTCGGGGCCGGCGGCGGCGTACACCACCACGCTCCGCCCGACTTGCAGGGCATCGAGCACCTCGGCGGCGATCCGCTCCACGACCCGGCCGCGCGGCTCGCGCGCGAGCGCCTCGATCGGCAGCCGCTGGGCATGCCAGCCGTGGGCCTGCGCGTGCTCGATCTGCGCTGCCGTGCGTGGCGAGCAGCTGCCCGAGAGCACGAGCAAGCGGTCGACCGCAGCCTGCGGGCGCTCCTCGCTCGCCGTGGGCAGCCCGCGCCGGCCGGCCAGGCAGGTGCCCATCCCGGCGGCAAAGCCATGGGATGCCAGCGTGAACACGGTGCGTCGCCGCGCCGCGCTGTCGACGGCCTGCGCCAGCGTCACCAGGTCGTCGGGTTCGACGGCATCGAACACCGTGGCCGCCGCGGCTTGCGCCAGCACCTGCTCCAGGCAGGCCGCGCCGCTGCGCAGCGCGACCACGTCGCACAGGGCGATCGGCAGGTCGGTCTGCTGCGCCAGGTGCCGGCGCAGGTCCGCCTCGTGCATCGGGGTCTCCGGATGGCGCGACATGCTCGGGTGCCGGTCGAGCCGGTACACCTCGCCTTCCCAGACGGAGAAATGGTTGCCGAAGGCGGTGTAGCGGCCGAAGGCCGGATGGGCGGCCAGGATCGGGATGTTGCCGGCCCCGAAGATCTCGCGCGCGAGTTCCAGCACCGGCCCGAAACTGCCGCGGCTCGGCGAGGAGTCAAAGGTGGCGCAGATCTTGTACTGCACCACCCGGCTGTCCAGCTTGCGGAACAGCTCGAAGGCGGGCCGCAATTCCGCTTTCATCGCGGCCGGCGCCATCGAGCGGCTGACGCCGGCGATGCCCAGCACGTCCACCTGGCCGGCCTGTGCCGCTGCGGCCTCGGCGTCGGGCGTGTTGACGAACAACACCCCCCGCAGCCCGCGCCGGTGGTACTCCATCAGGTTGGCACTGGCGCCGGTGAAATCGTCACCGTAGAACGTCAGTGGCCCGCCGGCTCCGCGCTCGCTCATCGCTTGGCCGATCTCAGAAGAAATGCCGGTACCACAGAGGCAGCCCGGGCACGAAGGTGATCAAGCCCGTCACCACCAGCGTGGCGAGCAGGAACCATCCCAGGTAGCGCAGCAGGCTGACCACCGGCACGTTGTTGGTCCGCGCGGCCACGTAGAGGTTGGCGGCCATCGGCGGCGTCAGCAGCCCGATCTCGATGTTGGTGACCAGGATGATCCCGAAGTGCACCGGGTCGATGCCGAAGCGCGCTGCCGCCGGCGCCAGCAGCGGCCCCATCAGCAGCGTGGCGGCGTTGGTCTCCATGAACATGCCGACCACCAGCAGCACGAGGTTCACCACGATCAGGAACACGACCGCGCTGTCGGTCGCACCGGCGGCGAACGCGGCGATCGACTGCGGCACCTGCTGCAGCACCATGGCCCGATTGAACACCGCGGTGAAGCCGATCACGACCAGGATGGCGGCCGAGCTGAGGGCGGCGCGATAGAACACGCCCTTGAGTTCGGAAAAGCGCAGGGTGCGCGCCAGCAGGGTCATGGCCAGCGCATACAGCGCGGCGATGGCTGCGGCCTCGGTGGGCGTGAACACACCCGAATAGATGCCGCCCAGCACGACCACCGGCAGCAGCATCGCAGGCATGGCCCGCCACAGCAAGCGCGCCATCGACTCCCCGGTCCGAGCGGCAGGGACGGAGTCGGGCAGTTGCAGCTCGCGGCCGGACGCCAGGACGTGCCGTCGCATGCAGGCGTGCACCGCCATGAAGGCCAGCATCATCAGCAGGCCTGGCAGGATGGCCGCCAGGAACAGCTGCGTGATCGAGACGCCGACGATTGAGCCGTACAGGATCAGGGGAATGGACGGCGGGATGAGGACGCCGAGCAGGCCGGCCGAGGCGTTCAGGGCCGCGGTGTAGCCGGGCGCGTAGCCGCGGCGGATCATCTCCGGGCCGACGGTCCCGCCGATCGCGGCCACCGTGGCGACCGAAGACCCGGTGATCGCGCCCATCAGGGCGCTGGCGGCGATCATCACGTGTCCCATCGGCGCCCTGGCCCAGCCGAACAGGCGGTCGCAGACGGAGGACAGCTGGCGGATCAGGCCGCCGCGGTTCATGACCTCGCCGCCCAGGATGAACAGCGGAATGGCCAGCAGCGGGAAGGCGGAGATCGCGTCGAAGGTGGTGGACGGCAGCACCGACCAGTCGATGCCCCATGCCTCGGACTTGCCGATCACGAGCAGCGGGAAGGCGATGCCGATCGGAATGCCGATCACCAGCATGCCCATGAGGAGAAGGACGGCGATGCTCACGGCAGGTTCTCCCCGGCGGCGATGGGCGCGATGTCGGCGAGGGTGCGCCAGACTTCCAGCGCCGAATGGAACAGGACGAGCACCAGCCCGACCGGCAGGAACACCAGTGGCAGGCTCAGCGGCGTGCCCATGTCCATCATCTTCTCGCCGGACTGCAGGGTCTCGCGGAAGAAGATCCAGCTGCTGGTGAAGTACACGGCCGCGAACACGATGCTGGCCGTACCGGTACAGAAACGGCCGATGCGGCGCAGCAGCGGACTGCCCAAGCTGTTCACCAGGTCGACGGCGATGTGCGTGCCGGTGTAGGTGCACATCGCCAGCCCGATGAAGGTCAGCGGCGCCATGGCCACCACGCCCCATTCGGCGAAATTGGGAATCGGCAGGTCGAGGTAGCGCACCAGCACGCTCATGCTGATGGCGAACAGCATCACGGCCAGGGCCACGATGCAGACCGCCTTTTCGACGGCGAACACCGCGCGTTCGAAGGCGAACAGCCGGTCGCCGAAGGACGGCGCCGGGCTCATGGTGGAAGTGGCATGCACGGCACGCTCCAGGTCGGGAACAACGGAGACCGGACGCGGCCGCCGGCCGCGTTTCCGACGTGCAGGCTCAGGCCGCGCGCGACTTGCGCACTTCCTCGCGCAGCGCCTTCATGCGCTCGGCGCCGTAGACCGGCGTCAGCTTGTCCCAGACCGTGTCACCGACCTTGGCGAACTCGGCGAAGGCGGCGTCGGTCGGGCGCGTGACCTTGATGCCGGCCTGCTCGAGCTTCTTCAGGAATTCGTCATTGATCTGGCGGTTCTTCTGCACCTGGCGCTGGCCCACTTCCACTGCCGTGGTGGCGAACACCTTGCGGTCGGCCTCCGACAGCTTGGCCCACAGCTGACTGCTCGCGTTGAAGGTACCGAAGGCATAAACGTGTTGCAGCGTCGTCATGTACTTCTGGGTCTCGAACAGGCGCGACTCGAAGGTGAGTGCGGCGCCATTGTCCTGCCCGTCCACCGTCTTCTGCTGCAGCGCGGTGAACAGCTCGGGGAACGGCATGACGACCGCCTGCGCGCCGGCCGCTTCGAAAAAGCCCTTGATGGCGGCCGAGCTCGGCACCCGCACCTTCATGCCCTTGAGGTCGGCCGGCATCTCGACCGGGCGCTGCGAGTTGGTGACGGCGCGGAACTCGAGCTCGTAAAAGCCCAGGGTCTGGATCTTGTGCTTGGCCAGGGTCTCCACCACCGTCTTCTGGATCACGCCATTCGGGTTGTAGAAGATGGCGTCGGCCTGCTTGTAGTTGGTGGCGATGAACGGCAGGTAATGGATGTCCAGCAGCGGGTCCAGGCCGGCAAGCGAGCCGGGCGTCAGCAGCGACAGGTCGAGCGACCCGCGCGCCAGGTCGCGCGCGTTGGCTTCGACCCCCCCGAGCTGGCTGTTCGGGAACAAGGTCACGCTGACGCGGCCCTGGGTGCGCTCCTGCACCAGCTTGCCGAATTCCTGCGCCGCCTGGTCGACCGGGCTGTTGGCGGCGGCATAGTGCGCCAGGCGCAGCTTCATCGGATCGGCGGCGGCAGCCTTGAGGCCCAGGCCGACGGCGGCGAACGAGCCGATCATGGCGGCGGCCTGGCGGCGGGTGGTCTTGAATTGCATGTATGTCTCCTAGGATGCTCTGTGGGTGGTGGCGGCTGAGACCGTCTCTTGCAGGAAGGAACCTTCCTCCGCCTCGACCGGTTCGAAGGTGCGATGGGCGATGAACGGGGCGCGGGTGGGATTGCGCAGGTGGTTGGACACTGCGTTGTAGGTGACGTAGAGGATGCGGCGGGACAGCGGGGTGATGTTGCCGGCCGAGCCGTGCACCGAATTGCCGTGGAACATCAGGATGTCGCCGGCTTGGCCGGTGGCCGCCACGATGTCGTCGTGGCGCCGGATCAGCGGGATCACGTCCTTGCGCTCCATCCAGCGGCGACCGTTGATGTCCGGCGCCTCGATCATGCCGCCCTTGTGGCTGCCCGGAACGAACATCAGCGCGCCGTTGTTGGGGGTCACGTCGTCCAGCATGATGGCGATGTTCATCGCCTTCGGCTCCGGCATGCCGTCGTCTGGATGCCAGGTCGCGAAGTCCTGGTGCCAGGGGAACGGATCGCCGTCGAAGGCGACCTTCGGGTTGACCTTGAACTGGTGGATGTAGAGAGGCTCGCCGGTGATCTGCTCCACGGGTGTCACCAGCCGGGCGTCGCGCGTCAGTGCGCGAAACAGCTCGTTGTACTCGTGGCAGCCGAAGGCGGTCCGCGGCGCGCCATTCTTCTCGCGCCAGATCTCCGGCCGCTCGTTGCTGAACACGGCGACTGATTCGTCGCGCATGGCCTGCACTTCGGCGCTGTTGAACACGTTCGAGACGACCAGGAAACCGTCTCGCTGGTAGGCCTTGAGCTGGCTGTCGGTCAATTGCATTCTGTTGTCTCCAGGAAGTCGTTGCGCCGCGAAGGCGCGGTCAGTTGCCGAACTTGTCGATGGCGGCGCGCAGTGGCGGCCGGCTAGCGGCGTAGTCGGCCAGCGGAACCCCGGCCAGGGCGGCTTCCCAGCCCTGCCGCATGCTGGTGACGCCGCCGGCGATGCCGTGCGGGTGGGCCATGATCCCGCCGCCGGCCAGGTGCAGCACGTCGCTGCTGCCGGTCGCCTCGTGGATGGTGACCGCGGAGCCCGCCCATTGCGCCGACGAGATCACCGGCACCACTTCGCGCCCGCCGTGGAAGGGGGTGAGGCAGTCCAGGATGGCCGCGCGCACCTCCGCGTTGCTCTGGTAGAACTTGCCGTCAAAACCGCCCACGTGCAGGTGGTCGACGCCAGCCAGGCGGCACAGCTTCTGGTAGGCGGTGAAGCCGATGCCCAGCAGCGGGTGCCGCGACAGAGCCCCCGACATCGCGCGGTGGCCATGGATCGGCAGTTCGCAATGTTCGCGCAGCCAGGACAGCGCCGGAAAGCCGATGCTGTTGATCGCCACCATGACGCAGGTACCGCCCGCGTCCCGGACCAGGTCGTGTCCTCGACGCAGTTCGTCGAGGTCGCCGGTGATGTTGAAAGCGTACATCAGCTTGCGACCGCTCTGGTCGGCGGCGCGATTCACTTCGCGCATGACGGCCTCGACGCGGGTGGCGAGCGGCGCGTAGGGCGCGTTCGCGTTGAGTTCGTCGTCCTTGGCGAAATCAAGGCCGGCGAGCGCCAGTTCGCGCACCAGCGATGCCGTGTCTTCGGCCGCCAGCCCGATGCTGGGCTTGATAATCGTGCCGATCATCGCCCGGTCCTGCACCCCGGCGAGCCGGCGCGTTCCCGCCACGCCGAACGCCGGACCCGGGTAGCGCCGGGCGAAGGCCTCGGGCAGGTCCAGGTCGACCAGGCGGATGCCCGACAACTGCTGGATCTCGAACAGGTTGCCCGCCACGGTGGTCAGCAGGTTCGGGATCGAGGCCCCGATGTTGTCGAACGGGAAGGAAATCCGCACTTCGGCGCGCCTGTAGGTGCCCTGGGCGGCGCCGTGCGGTGCGGTGGCGCCCACGAGCGAGGGCTGGTCCACGCTGTCCAGGGTCCGGATGCTTTCGACGCGGGCGCCGTGGCGTTCCTTCATGGCGGCAGTTTCTCCCGGCACTGCAACGAAGGTCCCGCACGACTGCTCGCCGGCGACGATCTCCGCCGCCTGGGCGACCGGGAACGCCGTTTCGATCAGGTAGGTGGCGACCACGCGGTCCACCTGTGGCCCGCAGGCGCTCTCGGCCAAGTGCGCCTGCACCGAGTCTTTTTCAATGTACATCAAACCAGCCTCTACTCAGGAAGTGCGAATCATCAAAGCTGGCCGGCGGCGGCGCAAACGAGTTTTTGGGCTGAGGGGTGTGAGAAAATCTCCATACGGCTCACCCCGGCCGCATCCGATGGCAACCCTCCGCCCTTCCCTTAATGCCCTGCGGGCTTTCGAAGCCTCCGCCCGCCTTGGCAGCATGAGCCAGGCGGCGACCGAGCTCGGCGTGACGCCGGGAGCGGTGAGCCGCCATGTGGTGGCGCTGGAGGACATGTTCGGGCAGGTCTTGCTGAAACGGCTGCCGCAGTCGGTGACCCCGACTCCCGAAGGCGCCCGGATGGCAGCGACGCTGGCCGAAGCCTTCCACCTGATCGACCAGGCGATCGCACAGCTGGAGCCGGGGCCCCTCACGCTGTCGTGCTCCGCCACGATCATGATGCACTGGCTGATTCCCCGGCTGCGCAACTTCAAGCAATTGCACCCCGAGGTGGAACTGCGGCTGCACGTCGACTACGCCGACATCGACCTGGTGCGCGAGGAGGTCAGCGTCGCCATCCGCAACGACATGGTCGCGCCGCCATCCGACGTCATCGTCAAGCAGCTGATGTCGGAGGAAATCGGGCTGGTGGGATCGCCGGAATACTTCACGCGCAGCGGCGTGCCGAAGCGGCTGGAGGAGTTGGCCGCAGAGCACCGCATCCTCGGAACCAAGACGCGCCCGACCGCCTGGAGCGACTGGTTCGACGCGGTCGGCGGCGGCGAGCCGCCGGGCTTCAAGGCGGAGGAGATGTACGAGCACTTCTACCTGATGATCCAGGCTGCCACCTTCGGTCTGGGGGTGGCGGTCGCGCCGCGGTTGATCGTGGAGCAGGAGATCAGCTCGGGCCGGCTGGCGGCACCCCTGGGTTTCGTTCCGAGCAAGAACAACCTGGTTCTGTGGATCGCTCCGCACCTGCGCAATTCCAACGAGTTGAGGCAGCTGGTCGCGTGGCTGACGGAACAGGCGGCGCTTCAGCGGCCGGTTGCGTGATCCAGGAACCCCGGTCTGGCTATGGTCACGGCCTCTTTGCAACACGGGGCCATACAGGAGCACATGTGGGTACGAGGAAGTCTGTCGGCTCGAAGTGCTGGAGACGCGCTGCGAGATTGACCGGCTGCTTGCCCGTGCAGCAGGACTGCCCCCTCAAAGTGAGTGCTGATCAAGGCACGAACAGCCTTGGAATCAAGTTCAATGTTCATCACCTTCCTTCTCGGACCCCATGTCACATATGTCGTAGAGGCTTGCGAAGTGCGGCGTGTTGGCCACGGAAAATCGAAAGGTCTCTGAATGCCGAGTTCTGGACGGCGTCGGCCGGAAAGCTGCGCACCACAGCGCCCTGCGGTGTGGCTGACCGCAGCTCTGACTCATGGTGCCGGACTCCGCCGTGGGCCAAGGGCCCGTCTTCGTGCGCGAGGCCGTCGCTGATCCTCACCAACGGAGGAATGTCGGACGGTTGCGCCGGGTAGCGAGCTCTGCATCGATGACCGCCGTCGCTCCGTCGATGTTCATCGGAATGGGCTTACCCTTGCTCGCACTGAGCTTGGCTTCGACGGCTCTTCCAATGCGCGCGAAGCGGCCACCGACCTTTCCGCTCAGGGAGAAAGGCACCAGTCGTGCTGGTGAGCGGAATGGACTTGCGAGTATGCCGCGCTCGCGGCCGTTGTTGGCGCAGTGGATTCATCCAGGTAGTCTCGCCAGGTTGTATGTCAGCACGTGCAGGACCGCAAAGCTCCGAGACGGCCGCCGGCAAGCCGGCAAGCTGGCGCGGCCCGATGTCCTGACTCGGGTGGAGATCGTGACGCGCTACTTCCAGGAGACGCCCTGCCGCTTCCCCGTCCTGGCGGAATTCGTTCAGCGAATCACCGATGGCGTCCAGAACGGGCTGTGCCTTTTCCACTCGCTGCTTCTGGTGCATCTGCTCGGTGATGTCGGCCGCGATACCCAGGAGCCGGACGGGCCTGTACAGGGAGCCTTCCTATCCGGACGCCACGGTTCCGCGGATGCTCAGCCACCGCGCAATGAGCGGCCGGCCAACGCGGTACTGAAGCTCGTCGACCGTTTATCAGGTAGCGGCGGCACGCCACGCGCCAGTGCCCTGCCGCCAGTCTGCCGCGCACCAGGGCGTGCAGTTCTTGCGATGCGGATTCTGCCGCGGCGCGGCCGCTCAGGCCTGCATGTACGCTGTCTTCACCGTGGTGTAGAACTCCGCCGCATAGCGGCCCTGCTCGCGTGGGCCGTAGCTGGAGCCCTTGCGGCCGCCGAACGGCACGTGGTAGTCCACGCCGGCTGTGGGCAGGTTCACCATCGCCATGCCGGCCTGCACGTTGCGCTTGAAGTGCGTGGCGTGCTTCAGGGACGTGGTGGCGATGCCGGCGGCCAGGCCGAACTCGGTGTCGTTCGCGAGCGCCAGCGCCTCGTCGTAGTCCTTTGCGCGGATGACGCTCACCACCGGGCCGAAGACCTCCTCGCGGTTGATGCGCATGTCCTGGGTCGTCTCGGTGAAGAGGGCCGGGCGCAGGTAGTAGCCGGGCGCGCCGTCTGCGTTCTTCTCCAGCGCCTCGCCGCCGGCGACCAGCTTCGCGCCTTCGCTCTTGGCAATGCCGATGTACTCGAGGTCCTGCGCGAGCTGCTTCTCGTCGACCACGGGACCGATGTCGGTGCCGTTCCTGCGCGCGTCGTGGACGACGAGCGCCTTCATCTTCTCGGCCATCGCGGCGGCGAACCTGTCGTGGATGCCTGCGGTGACGATCAGGCGCGAGGAGGCCGTGCAGCGCTGGCCGGTGGAGAAGAAGCCGCTGTTCAGCGCGGCGCCGACCGCCACGTCGAGGTCGGCGTCGTCGAGCACCACCATCGGGTTCTTGCCGCCCATTTTCGAGCTGCAACTTGGCCATGCGCGCCACGCAGGCCTGCGCGATACGCTGGCCCGTGGCCACGGAGCCCGTGAAGCTGATCGCGTGCACGCGCTTGTCGTCCAGCAGGGTCTGGCCAACTTCGGAGCCGCGGCCCATCACGAGGTTGAACACGCCGGCCGGCAGCCCCGCGCGGTGCAGGATGTCGGCCAGCGCCCAGGCGCTGCCCGGCACCAGGTCGGCGGGCTTGAGCACCACGGCGTTGCCGTAGGCCAGCGCCGGCGCGATCTTCCAGGTGGGGATCGCGATCGGGAAGTTCCACGGCGTGATCAGGCCGACGACGCCGATCGGCTCGCGCGTGACTTCCACGCCGACGCCGGGGCGCACGGAAGTCACCACGTCGCCGCCGCTGCGCAGCGCCTCGCCGGCGAAGAACTTGAAGATGTTGCCGGCGCGGACCACCTCGCCGATGGCCTCCGGCAGGGTCTTGCCTTCCTCGCGCGCCAGCAGGTCGCCAAGTTCGACCTTGCGGGCCAGGATCTCACTGCCGGCGGCGTCGAGGATGTCGAAGCGCTGCTGCGGCGTGGCCACGCCCCAGGCCGGCTGCGCCTGCGTGGCAGGCCGCGATGGCGTCACGCGCCTGCGAGGCGTCGGCCTGCGCGTACTCGCCGACCACGTCGCGTGTGTCCGACGGATTGATGTTGCGGCTGGCGCGGACGCCTTCGACCCATTGACCGCCGATCAGATTCTTGAACATGGACGTCCCCCGGCTCACTGTTCCAGCTTCAGCTTGGCATCCCGCACGAAGGCGGACCAGCGCCCGTGCTCGGCGCGTGCGTGGCGCTCGAGGGCAGCGCCGTCGGCGGCCAACACCTCGAAGCCCGCCTCCTGCAGCTTGCGCTGCACTTCAGGGACCTTGAGCGTGGCACGGAAGGCCTCCGTGAGCTGGCCCAGCGCATCCGCGGGGGTGCCGCGCGGCGCGAACATCCCGACCCAGGAATAGGCCTGGAAGCCGGGGAAGCCGGACTCCGCCACCGTGGGCACGTTGGGCAGTTCGGGTAGGCGCTGGGCGCCCGTCACCGCCAGCGGCTTGACCTTGCCCGCCGCGATCTGGCCGCGCAGCGCCGCGTAGCTCAACGCCGTCAGCTGCGACACGTCGCCCAGCACGGCCTGCAGCGCGGGACCGGCGCCGGAATACGGGACGTGCAGCAGCGACACGTCGGACCTGCGCTTGATCTCTTCCATCACCAACTGGTTCATCGAGCCCAGGCCGGTGGAAGCGTAGCTGTACTGGTCCGGCCTGGCGCGCGCCGCCTCGACCAGGCCGCGCAGGTCGCTCGCGGCCACCGAGTTGGAAGCGCCGATCACCAGCGGGAAGCGCACCGCGAGCGTCACGCCCGCGAAGTCCTTGAACGTGTCGTAAGGCAGGCGGGCCTTGGCGATGGGATTGATCGCATGGGTGTCGAAGGCGACCAGCAGCGTATCGCCGTCCGCCGGCGCCTTGGCGACCAGCGTGCTCGCGATCTGGCCGGCGGCGCCGGCCCGGTTGTCGATGACGACGGGGCGGCCCAGGCGCTTGCCCAGTTCGGCCTGGATGATGCGCGAGACGATGTCGGTGCTGCCACCGGGTGGAAAGGTCACCACGAGCCGCAGGGGCGTGTCGCCCAGCGCGCGCACGGGGACGGAAAAGGCCAGACCGTCGCGGCGCTCAGCATCTCCGTGCGCGCGGACCGGCTACGTTTCTCCGATTTCCGTTCGCAGTTGCTGCCGCACCTCCTCAAGGCGAGCGAGCGTCTCTCGTCCCGGCTGGTCTCGGACTAGGAGCCTGCGCCGGGGCGGTGCGTGCCCGTTGTTCGCTGGAAGCCTGCCGAGATCCACCCGAGCGCAAGTCAACCCGCGCGCAAGGCCGGCGCGGCGGCCGGCCACCTCAGCTTAGCCCCACCGGCTGTTCCTCGGCGTGCTGGAGATCCGTGTAGAGCCTGTAGCGGCCGGAAACGAAGCCGAGGTGCGTCCGCATCGCCGCGAACGCGCCCTCGGGATCGGCCCGGCAGATGGCCTGCACGATCGCGCGGTGCTGCGCATTCGAGATGCGCCGCTGGTTCGGCATGACGGACGGGCCGCGGAACTTGCGCCAGGCCGCGGAGCGCCGCATCCGGTTCACCAGGCCCAGCATCTCGATCAGCAAGCTGTTGTGTGTCGCCTTCGCGATGGACATGTGCAACGCGTAGTCCCAGTGTTCGTAGTCGTCCAGCCGCCCTGCATCCTCGCGTCGCTGCATGCATTCCTGCATGTGGTCCAGGTCCGGCTGGCGCGCGGCCAGCGCCGCCATTTCCGCCATGGCCGGCTCCAGCGCATAGCGCACCTCCAGCAGGTCACGCGGGCTGAGCCCCACCGAGGTGTCAATCGCCAGCGCGCCTCCGAATGCCAGCGCCTGAAGCTGTGGCGGGGCTGTGCCGGCCGCGCTCGTGATGAAGGTGCCCCGGCCGACATGGCGCACCACCGTACCGTCGCTCTCGAGGACGGCGAGCACCTTGCGGATCGCGTTGCGGCCCACGCCGAACACCTCCGCCAGCTGCCGCTCGGGCGGCAGCTGGCGCTGGTGCTGCTGCAGCAAGGTCTCGATGAGCGCGCGCAGACGCGCGAGGGTTGCGGCGATTTCGGGCTGGTCGTCGAGCGATTCGTGCATCGTGTTGAGGGTTTGTACTGATCTTCCAAAACCAATCCGCACCATTGTTGCTGACCGGTTGGACCGACTTGTACATTGCCTTCGCTCTCTTCGTCAAACAGCACACCAACATGATCATCGACTGCCATGGCCACGTCAGCCCACCCACCGAACTCTGGGCCTACAAGGCCTCCATCCTCTCGCACCGCGGCTCGCACGGCCGCGGCAAGGTGGTCCTGAGCGACGACGAACTGCTTGCGGCCATGAACAAGAAGGAGATGGCCCCGGCCGGCCATCTCGACATGCTCGAACGCGTGGGCACCGACCTGCAGCTGATCTCGCCGCGCCCGTTCCAGATGATGCACTCGCACAAGCCGGGCCGGCTGGTGCACTGGTTCTGCGAGGAGGTGAACACCGTCATCCACCGCCAGGTCACGATCATGCCCGGCAAGTTCTTCGGCGTCGCCGGGCTGCCGCAGGTCGCCGGCGAGCCGGTGGAGAGCCTGTTCCCGGAGCTGGCGCGGGTGCACAAGCTTGGTTTCAAGGGCGTGCTGCTGAACCCGGACCCCTACGAGAACAGCGGGACGGAAGCGCCGGGCCTGGGCGAGCGCTACTGGTATCCGCTGTACGAGAAGCTGTGCGAGCTGGACATGCCGGCCCACATCCACGCCACCGGTTCCCAGTCGGACCGGTCGCCCTACACGCTGCACTTCATCAACGAGGAGTCGATCGCGATCTACAACCTCGTGAACTCCAGCGTCATGACCGACTTCCCGCAGCTGAAGATCGTCGTCTCGCACGGTGGCGGCGCGATGCCGTACCAGCTGGGGCGCTTCCAGTCCGGCGCCATGCGCTCCGGCCGGAACTTCCGCGAGGGCATGCGCAAGCTGTACTACGACACCGTGCTCTACACCGAGGGCGCACTGCGCCTGCTAATCGAGACGGTGGGGGCCGACCGCTGCCTCTTCGGATCCGAGTGCCCGGGAGTCGGCTCTGCGGTCAATCCGGAAACCGGCCGCACCTTCGACGACATCCGGGGGTTCATCGAAGGGTTCGACTGGCTGAGCCCGCAGGACAAGCACCTGATCTTCGAAGGCAACGCCAAGAAGGTCTTCAACCTCAACATCGACTAGCGGGCCGTCGCAGCAGCAGGAGAGAGATGCATGGCGCAAATAGTGCTTGGGATGGCCACCTCCCACGGGCCGATGCTGTCCACGCCCCCGGAGCAGTGGGGCCAGCGGGTGGTCGCGGACCGGGCCAACCCGGCCCACGCGTACCAGGGCCGCACCTGCAGCTTCGATGAACTGGCGGCGCTGCGGGCCCCGGAAGGAATCGCCCGGCAGCTGTCGCTGGACACCTGGCGCACACGGCACGCTGCCTGCCGCACCGCCCTCGCCACCCTCGCCGAGGTATTCGACCGCGTGCGCCCAGACGTCGCGGTCATCTTCGGCAACGACCAGATGGAGCTGTTCGGCGAGGAGAACATCCCCGCCTTCGCCGTCTACCACGGCAGCACGATCGAGAACCAGGAGTACGACGACGAGCATGTGGCGAAGCTGCCGCCGGGCATCGCCATCTCCCTGCCCGGCCACATTCCGCCGGGCGGGGCCAGCTACAGCGGCCATCCGCAGCTCGCCGGCCACATCATCGCTTCGCTGGGGGCCGCCGGCTTCGACGTGGCCGCGCTCAGGCGCTTTCCCGAGAAGCACCCGACCATCCCGCACGCCTTCGGTTTCGTCTTCCGCCAGCTGATGGGCGACCGCGTGGTTCCGACGGTGCCCCTGTTCACGAACACCTTCTATCCGCCCAACCAGCCGACGGCCGCACGCTGCCGCCAGTTCGGCCGGGCGGTGCTGCGCGCCGTCCAGTCCTGGCCGGGCCAGGAGCGCGTGGCCCTGATCGCCTCCGGCGGACTGAGTCACTTCGTCATCGACGAGAAGCTGGACGCACGCGTGCTGGAGGCGCTTCGCAACTGCGACGGCGAGGCGCTGGACGCGATCGACGAGTCCTTCTACCAGTCCGGCTCGTCCGAAATCAAGAACTGGATCCCCCTGGCCGGCGCCATGGCCGAACTGGGATGGCGCGCGCAGGTGGTCGACTACGTGCCGTGCTACCGCTCGGAGGCCGGCACCGGCAACGCCATGGGCTTCGCCTACTGGGAACCGGAGGGCGTCCGGTGACCAACTTTGCCGGTGTCCTGTTCGACGGCGTCGCGTACGGAGCACTGCTGTTCCTGATCAGCGTGGGCCTGTCCGTGACGATGGGCCTGATGAACTTCGTCAACCTGGCCCATGGCGCCTTCGCCATGGTCGGCGGCTACGCCTGCGTCGTGCTCCTCGACCGCTTCGGCCTGCCCTTCCTGGCGACCCTTCCGCTGGCCTTCCTGTTGTGCGCCGCCCTCGGACTGGTCCTGGAGAAAACCCTCTACCGCCGCCTGTACCAGGCGAGCCACCTGGACCAGGTGCTGTTTTCCATGGGCCTGACCTTCGTGGCGGTGGCCGGCGTCACCTACGCCTTCGGTCCGGGACAGCAGATCACCTCGCTGCCATCCTGGCTGCAGGGGCAGGTCCAGCTCGGGCCGGTCAGCGTGGGCGCGTACCGGCTGTTCCTGATCGTGGCGGTGGCGCTGACCACCTTCGCGCTCACCTGGCTGATCGACCGCACGCGCTTCGGTGCCGAGGTCCGGGCCGCCGTCGACCACCCGCAGGCCTCCGCCGGCAGCGGCATCGACGTCAATCGCGTGTTCAGCCTGGCCTTCGCGCTCGGCTCCGGGCTCGCCGGCCTGGGTGGGGCCCTCGGGCTCGACCTGCTCGGGCTGCACCCCACCTACGCCTTCAAGTACCTCGTCTACTTCCTGCTGGTGGTGACGATCGGCGGAACGGCCAGCATCAAGGGGCCGCTCGTGGCCGCCATGCTGCTGGGGGTGCTCGACGTCATGGGCAAGTACTACGTGCCCGAGGCCGGCGCTTTCATCATCTACGGGCTCATGGTGGTCCTGATGTTCCTCTTCCCCGCGGGGCTGGTGCGGAGGGCGGCATGAGCGCGCTGCCGCAAGCCCGGCCACTGGCGACCGCCACCTCCCCGGCCACGGCCAGGCCGCGCCTGGCCGACGGCCGCTGGCGCCCGGCCGAACTGGTCTTCTGGACGCTGCCGGTGCTGGCGTACCTGGCGTTTCCCGAACATGTGCTGCTGATCAACCAGATGATGATCGTCGGCCTGTTCGCGCTCTCGCTGGACCTGCTCGTCGGCTATGCGCGCATCGCATCGCTCGGCCACGCGGCCTTCTTCGGCCTGGGCGCCTACACCGCCGGCCTGCTGTCGGTGCATGGCTGGGGCGAGCCGGTGAGCGGGCTGCTGGCCGCGGGGGCGGCGGCCGGCCTGTTCGGATGGCTGGTGAGCTTCCTGGTCGTGCGGGGCACCGACCTCGCGCGCCTGATGGTGACGCTGGGCATCGGCATGATGCTGTACGAGCTCGCCAACAAGGCCGCCTTCATCACCGGCGGCGCCGACGGCCTGTCAGGCATGGCCATGAACAAGCTCCTGGGCCTCTGGGAGTTCGACATCTTCGGCCACACCGCCTTCTTCTACATCCTGGCCGTGCTGCTGCTGCTGTTCGTCCTGCTGCGCCGGCTGGTGCAGTCGCCCTTCGGGCTGGGCCTGCTCGGAATCCGCGAGGGCGAGCGACGCATGCCGGCCATCGGGGCCGACGTGCCGCGCAAGCTGACCATCGCCTTCACGATCAGTGCCACGGTGGCCGGCATCGCGGGCGGGCTGCTGGCGCAGAGCACGCAGTTCGTCGCCCTCGACGCGCTCGGCTTCCACCGCTCCGCCGAGCTGCTCATGATCCTGATCCTCGGGGGCATCGGGCGCCTCTATGGCGCGCTGCTCGGAACCATCGTCTTCCTGCTGGCGCACCACTTCCTGGCCAACCTGAATCCGGTGTACTGGCAGTTCTGGATCGGCCTGCTGCTGATCGCCATCGTCATGCTGGCCCGCGGCGGCATCATGGGCGGCCTGGCGCTGCTCGATGCGCGCCTGGGCCGCTGGCGGCGCGCGGGGAGGAACTTGCCATGAGCACCCCCACGCTGCGCACCGAGGCGCTTGGCAAGCGCTGGGGCCTGTTCGATGCCAACCGCAACGTGAACCTCACGCTGCAGCCCGGCATGCGCCATGCCCTGATCGGCCCCAACGGGGCCGGCAAGACGACGCTGATCAACCTGCTGACGGGCGCGATCCCGCCGACCACCGGCCGCGTCCTGCTGGACGGGCAGGACATCACGCGCCTGCCGCAGCACCTGCGCGTGCGGCGCGGGATGAGCCGCACCTTCCAGATCACCACCCTGTTCCCGGGCCTGACCGTGCTGCAGTCGGTGCTGCTGGCGATCCTGGAGCGCAAGGGCCTGCACCGCCGGATGCTGTGCACGGTGGCGAGCCTGGGCGAGGAGGTGCGGGAGGCCCAGGCCCTGCTGGCCACCCTGAAGCTGGCGCGCGAGGCCGACACGCCGACGCGCACGCTGGCCTACGGCCGCCAGCGGCTGGTGGAGATCGCAGTGGCGCTGGCGACCCGTCCCAGGGTGCTGCTGCTGGACGAGCCGGCCGCCGGCATCCCCACCGCGGAAAGCGCGGAACTGTTCGAGGTGATCGCCGCGCTTCCGCGCGAGGTCACCATCCTGTTCATCGAGCACGACATGGACCTTGTCTTTCGTTTCGCGGAGCAGATCACCGTGATGACCGGTGGCCAGATCCTCTGCGAGGGCGCGCCGGACCAGATCGCGTCCGACCCACGGGTGCGCGAGGCCTACCTGGGAGAAAGCGCCGATGCCTGAGTGCCTGCTGCTCGAAGGGGTCACCGCCGGCTATGGCGAGTCGGTGGTGCTGGAGGACCTGTCCCTGCGCCTGGATGCCGGCGAGAGCCTCGCGCTGCTCGGTCGCAACGGGGTGGGCAAGTCCACGCTGTTGCTGACGCTGATGGGATTCACGCGGCTGCACCGGGGCAGCGTGCGCTGGCAGGGCCAGGACCTGCAGCGGGTGCCTCCGCACGCCCGGGTACGCGCCGGGATCGGCTGGGTGCCGCAGGAGCGGCTCATGTTCCCCTCCCTCACGGTGGAGGAACACCTGCGGGTCGCCGCCCGGCCCGGCGAGTGGGACCAGGCCCGCGTGTATGCGCTGTTCCCCCGGCTTGCGGAGCGCCGCCTCAACATGGGCAACCAGCTCTCCGGGGGCGAGCAGCAGATGCTGGCCATCGCCCGCGCGCTGATGACCAATCCGCGCGTCCTGCTGCTCGACGAGCCCATGGAAGGCCTGGCGCCCCTGATCGTCCAGGAGCTGCTGGGCGTGGTGCGCCGCCTGGTCACGCAGGCCGGCATGGCGGTGGTGGTGGTCGAACAGCATGCGCGGATGGCGCTGGAACTGACGCGGCGCGCGGTGGTGCTGGAACGCGGCCGCATCGTTCACGCCTCCGGCAGCGCGGAGCTGCTGTCGCAACCCGAAACCCTCAACCGCCTGCTGGGCGTCGCGTGATCCCGATGTCCTCCACCCTGCAGGTCTTCATCCGCTCCATCACCGCCGAGGCCGCGGGCGTCCTGTCCTTCGAGCTGCGCCCCGTGGACGGCGCAACGCTGCCGGCCTTCACCGCCGGGGCCCACGTCGACCTGCACCTGCCCGGGGGCCTGGTCCGCAGCTATTCCCTGCTCAATCCGCAGGAAGAACGGCACCGCTACCTGGTGGCGATCCAGCGCGACCCGCAGGGGCGCGGGGGTTCGCAAGCCGCCCACGAACTGCGGGTGGGCCAGCAGCTCGAGATCAGCCGGCCGCGCAACAACTTCCCGCTCGACGAGTCGGCGCCGCACAGCGTCCTGGTCGCCGGCGGCATAGGCATCACGCCGCTGTGGAGCATGGCGCAGCGGCTCGAATCGCTGGGCCGGTCCTGGGAGCTGTACTACTGCGCCCGCACGCGGGCCCAGGCGGCACTACTGGAGCCGATCCAGCAGCTGCCGGCGGCCCGGGCCCGGGTCCACCTCCACTTCGACCACGAGCCGGGCGGGCGCGTGTTGGACCTGGCCGAACTGCTGGCGCGCCATCCGGCGGGGACCCACTTCTACTGCTGCGGCCCGGCCGGGATGCTGCAGGCCTTCCAGCAGTGCACGGCGGACCGCCCGCGCGCGTGCGTGCACCTCGAGTACTTCTCCAACGCCAAGGAGGCGGCCAGCAGCGGCGGCTTCAGCGTGCAGCTCGCGCGCCAGGGCCTCAGCCTGCCCGTCCCTGCGGGCCAGACCATCCTGCAGACGCTGCTCGATGCCGGCGTCGACGTGCCCCATTCCTGCCTGGACGGCGTCTGTGGCAGCTGCGAAGTGCGCGTGCTCGCCGGCGAGCCGGACCACCGCGACCTGGTGCTCGGCCCCGAGGAGCAGGCGCGGAACGACCGGATGATGATCTGCTGCTCCGGATGCAGGGGCGAAAGCCTGGTGCTCGACCTGTGATGGCCGCCTTCCCGCATCCTCCCATCCCGGTGACCCTGCTCACCGGATTCCTTGGCAGCGGCAAGACCACCTTGCTGACGCGCCTGCTCGCCGACCCCGCGATGGCAGGCACCGCGGTCGTGATCAACGAGTTCGGCGAAGTCGGCCTCGACCACCACCTGCTGGAACGCGCCCAGGGCGAGACCGTGCTCCTGGACAGCGGCTGCATCTGCTGCAGCGTGCGTGACGGACTGGCGGCCACGCTGCGCGACCTGCTGCGGCGCGCCCGCGACGGCGCGCTGCCGCCGCTGCAGCGCATCGTGATCGAAACCACCGGCCTTGCCGATCCCGGGCCCATCCTCGCGATGCTGCTGTCCCAGCCGGCGCTGCAGCAGGCGCTGGAAATCGCGGCGGTCGTGACCGCCGTGGACGGTGTCCACGGCCTGGGACAACTCGACGCGCATCCCGAATCGCTGCGGCAGGCCGCCGTTGCGGACCGGATCGTGCTCACCAAGTGCGATCTCGCGCATCCGGCGCAGCTGCGACGCCTGCGCGAACGCCTGGCAGGCCTGAACCCCCACGCTGAGTTGCTGTCGGCCGTCGCCGGTGCCGTGCCGGCCGACGTGCTCCTGGCGCGCGGCGGCGTGGACCACGGGCCGGGCGCGGCGCACGGACATGCATGCGGGCCGCATTGCAGCCACACCCACGGGCATCCGGGCGCGCACGACGCGCGTGTCCGCTCTCACGTGCTCACCTTCGACACGCCGCTGGACTGGGAGGTGCTGAGCCACTGGCTGGGCAGCCTGGCCTTCTTCCACGGCGAGCGGCTGCTGCGCATCAAGGGCCTGCTCGCCGTCGAGGGCGAGCCCGGGCCGGTGGCGGTGCACGGGGTGCACCACCTGGTGCACGAGCCGGTGCAGCTGCGGGCCTGGCCCGACGCGGACCGCCGGTCGCGCATCGTCTTCATCACCTGGGACCTGGGCCGCGACGCCATCGAGGCGGCGCTGCACCGGGCCCGGGTGGATACCAGGGGCGAGCGCCTGTCTGCCGGCGCCGCCGTGGCCATGCCCCTTGCGGGTGACACCGCGCCCTGCCCGGGCGCAACGATGGAGTGAGACATGCTGAGCAAGGAAGACAACGAGATCCTGTGCCGCGTCGGCAAGGGCACGCCCATGGGCGAGCTGTTCCGCCGCTTCTGGCTGCCGGCGCTGCTGGTCGCCGAACTGCCCGCGCCCGACGCCGCGCCGCGCCGCCTGCGCATCCTGGGCGAGGACCTGGTCGCGTTCCGCGACAGCGCCGGGCGCGTCGGCATCGTGGATGCCTACTGCCCGCACAAGCTGGCGCCCCTCTACTTCGGCCGCAACGAGGAATGCGGCCTGCGCTGCATCTACCACGGCTGGAAGTTCGACGTGCGCGGCCAGTGCGTGGACATTCCCAACCTGCCGTCCACCTTCAACGTGGCCGCGCTGAAGCAGAAGGCGGCGATCAAGGGCTACCCGGTGCGCGAAGCCGGCGGCTTCGTCTGGATCTACATGGGCCCGCCCGAGCGCGAGCCGCAGATGCCGCAGTTCGAGTGGACCGCCGTGCCGCCGGAGCAGAACCACGTGGCCCGCTGGCTGCAGCGCACCAACTGGGCGCAGGGCATGGAAGGCGAGATCGACAGCTCGCACATCAGCTTCCTGCACCGCGAGTTCGACCCGGTGTCCTGGGGCCAGAAGGCACTGGTGAAGGTGACCGCGCCCATCCCGCCGGGGACGCAGGACGGCGCGCCGGTGATGAGCATCAAGGAAACGCCCTACGGCCTGGTCTACGGCGCCCGCCGCAACAACGACTCGGGCCACTACCTGTGGCGGGTCACGCAGTGGTTCGTGCCCATGTACAGCATGATCCCCAACGGCGAGTACCCGCGATCGGGCCGCGCCTGGGTGCCGGTGGACGACCACAACGTGATGGTGTTCAACTACACCTACCGCGCCGACCGTCCCTTCACTCCGGACGAGTGGGCCTACCTCGAAGCCGGCCCATCCTTTCCTCCGCCCAAGGAGCCGATGGCCGTCGAACTCGACGACGGCTACGTGATCGACACCTGGGTGCCGATCGCCCGCAAGTCGAACGACTACCAGCTGGATCGGGAGCGCCAGCGCAAGGTCAACTTCTCCGGCATCCCGGTGGTCACCGACCAGGACCGCGCGCTGCAGGAGAACATGCCCAGCGGCTTCGGCCTGGGGCCCGGCCGCATCGTCGACCGCTCGCGCGAGATGCTGGTGCCCTCGGACGCGCCGGTGATCACCGCGCGCCGCATCCTGGTCAGGATGGCCAAGGACCTGCAGAAGGGCATCGAGCCCGCGCAGCCGGCCGATGGCAGCCTCTACCAGGCGCTGTCCATGTCGGCGCTGGCGCCGGAGGCGGACTTCGAGGCCTTCCTGGCGGCGCGCGACGGCGAGCCGGTGGTTGCAGCCTGATGCAGGAACCGGGCGAATCGTTCGCCGCCTGGCTGCGCGAGCCTGCCGTGGAGGGCCCGCCCGTGCGACTGGGCGTGGCGGGCCTGGGGCTGGCCGGGGCACTGATGGTGCGGGCCGCGGCGCTGGAGCCGGGGGTGCGACTGGCCGCGGCCGCCGATCCGCGCGAGGCGCCGCGCGCCGCCTTCGCCCGCGATTTCGGCGCACCCGTGCACGCGGACATCGAAGCGCTGTGCCGCGACCCGGGCGTCGAAGTCGTCTACATCGCCACACCCCACCAGTTCCATGCCGAACACGCCATGCTGGCCGCCCGACACGGCAAGCACGTGCTGCTGGAAAAGCCGATGGCCCTGGACCTGGCCGACTGCGATGCCATCGTGGGCGCGGCCGAGGCGGCGGGCGTGCAGCTGATGGTCGGCCACACCCACGCCTATGACCCGGCGATCCGGGCGATGCGCCGCATCATCGCGGGCGGCCACCTGGGACGGCTGCGGCTGCTGGCCACCTTCAACTACACCGACTTCCTGTACCGGCCGCGCCGCCCCGAGGAACTCGACACCGCGCGCGGCGGCGGCATCGTCTTCAACCAGCTGCCGCACCAGATCGACATCCTGCGCACGCTGGGCGGCGGACTGCTGCGCAGCGTGCGCGCCTCCTGCGCCGTGCTCGATGCGGACCGGCCCACCGAGGCCGCGGCCACCGCCTTCCTGCAGTTCGAGGACGGCGCGGCCGCCTCCCTGGTCTACAGCGGCGCCGACTACTTCGACAGCGACGAATTCCACGGCTGGGTGGGCGAGGGCGGCGATCCGAAGCAGCCGCGCCACGGCAGCGCGCGGCGCGCGCTCGCCAGCCGCACCGGCAGCGAATCCGGGATGCGCGCCGACCGGCTGGCGTACGGCGCGCTGCCTCGGCGCGCCGAGGCACCGCCCTGCCCGCCACATTTCGGCACCACGATCGCGACCTGCGAACGCGGCGAACTCAAGGGCAGTCCGCACGGCCTGACGCTCTATGACGGCGCCGGCGCGCACGAGCTGCCGCTGCCGCCGGGATCCGGCTACCAGGGCCTGTTCGCCGACTTGCGGCTGGCAGTGCGAGCCGGCATCGCGCCCCGCCACGACGGCCGCTGGGGCAAGGCGAGCGCCGAGGCCATGCTGGCCCTGCTGCAGTCGGCACGCGAGCGGCGGGAGATCACCCTCGGCGCGCAGGTCGCGCTGCCTCCCGGCGCCTGAACACCTTCCTCTCGACCCCATCCATCAAGGAGACAACCCATGATCCGCATCCTCGCCCCCGCCCTGCTGGCGCTCTCGGCCTTCGCGGGCGGCAGCGCCCTGGCGCAGCAGCCGCCGCTCAAGATCGGCCTGATCGGCCCGTTCTCCGGCCATTCCTACGAAAGCGGCGGAGCCGCATTCGACCAGGGCATCAAGGCCTTCCTCCAGATCCATGGCGACACCGTGGCCGGCCGCAAGGTCGAGATCATCCGCCGCGACGTGCCGGACCCGATGCCCGAGCTCGCCAAGCGGGTGGCGACCGAACTGGTGGTGCGCGAGAAGGTGGATTTCCTCACCGGCGTGATCTTCACGCCCAACGCGATGGCGGTCGGGCAAGTCAGCGGCGCGGCCAAGACCCCGTTCGTCATCATGAACGCCGCCACCACCGGCATCATGCCGCGCGTCCCGAACGCCGCCCGCATGTCCTTCACCATGTCGCAGGTGACGGCGCCGCTGGGAACCTGGGCCGCCAGGAACGGCAGCAAACGGGCCTTCACCATCGTGGCCGACTACGCCCCCGGCCTGGACGCCGAGAAGTCATTTGCCCGCACCTTCACCGACGGCGGCGGCGAGGTCGTGGAGAACCTGCGGGTGCCGCTGGCCAACGTGGAGTTCTCGCCCTACGTGCGGCGCATCCGCGACGCCAAGGCCGACTCGGTGTACCTGTTCCTGCCGAACGGCGACACGGCCAAGTCGTTCCTGAAGGCGTTCAAGGACAGCGGCCTGCAAGCGGCCGGCGTGAAGGTGCTGGCCGACGGCGGCGTCACCGCGCCGAACAACCTGCCCATCATCGGCGACAACGCGATCGGCATGATCAGCAGCCACCATTACACCGAGACGCACGATTCGCCGGTGAACGCGCGCTTCGTCAAGGCCTTCGCCGAGGTGAACGGCGGGCTGCTGCCCACCTACATCTCGGTCGGCGCCTACGACGCCATGGCGGCCATCTACAAGACCGTGCAGGACCAGAACGGCAAGCCGGCGCTCGAGCGGACGATGCAGATCCTGGGCGGGCTGAGGATGGAAAGCCCGCGCGGCCCCATCCAGCTCGACCCGCAGACCCGCGACATCACGCAGAACGTCTACATCCGCCGGGTGGAAAAGCGCGACGGCAAGCTGGTGAACGTCGAGTTCGAGACCATTCCCGCGGTGAAGCCCTGAGCCATGGAAGATCCGGTCATCCGATTGAACCGGCTGGACGCCTGCGCCGTCTCCGACGCCATGGACAAGCTCGGGATGGCGGGCGCGGTCAGCGGCCTGGAGCAGCGCGCCGGAACCGGCCGCATCGCCGGTCGCGTGGTCACGTACCGGCTGGTGGCGCACGGCGAAGCGGCGCCGGCCGGCGGGGCCCCGGTGCGTCATCTCGGCACCACTGCGATCGAACGGGCCCGGCCCGGCGACGTGGTGGTCGCGGAACAGCGCACCGGCATTGATGCCGCGTGCTGGGGCGGCATCCTCACCCTGGGCGCCAAGCTCAAGGGCATCGCCGGCGTGGTTGCCGAAGGCCCGGTGCGCGATCTCGACGAGGCGCTCGCCTACGACTTCCCGGTGTTCTCGCGCGGGGCCACTGCCCGCACGGCGCGCGGGCGTCTGGCGGAGGCCGCAACCGGCGAGCCGGTGCGCGTCGGCGAGGTGCGCGTCTGCACCGGCGACTACGTGATCGCCGACCGCAGCGGCGTGGTGTTCGTGCCGACCGCCGAGATCGAGCGCGTGCTGGACGCCGCCGAGGGCCTGTTCGCGCGCGAAGCCGCCATGGCGAAGGCGCTGCTGGGCGGCGCCCCCATCACCGAAGTGATGGGGGCCAACTACGAAAACATGCTGCTGCCCGCCCAGGGCACGGCCCGGAGGAAAGAATGAAAGACGCCAACGTGCTGCGGGCGGCCCGGCTCGACACGGCCACCCTCAGCGATGCACTGGACAAGCACGGCCTGGCCGGCCAGTGCCACCGCATCAAACCCCGCTCCCCGCAGTTCCGCATGACCGGGCGGGCCTGGACGCTGCTGTACGGACCCGCGGGCTCGCCGCCGGGCACGGTGGGCGACTACATCGACGACATCGAGCCCGACACCGTCATCGTGCTGGACAACGGAGGGCGCGACGACGCCACGGTCTGGGGCGACATCCTGACGGAGATCGCCAGCCGCAAAGGCATCGCGGGCACGGTGATCGACGGCATCAACCGCGACCTCGCCCTGTGCCTGGAGCTGGGCTACCCGATCTACAGCCGCGACAGCTGGATGCGCACGGGCAAGGACCGCGTGCAGGTGGAAGCCACCCAGGTGCCGGTCACCATAGGGAACGTCCGCGTCTGCCCCGGCGACCTGATCCGCGGCGACGCCGACGGCGTGGTGGTGATCCCGCGCTCGCACGAGGAAGAGGTGCTGGCCGGCGCCGAGGCGATCCAGTCCGCCGAGGACGCGATCCGCGAGGCGGTGCGCGGCGGGATGACGCTGCGGGCGGCGCGCGAGAAGCACGCCTACCACCGGCTGCAGACGCGGGAGGCGCGATGAGCGAAACCTCCCCCGCCCTGCCGCCGCCTGCCGGGCCCACGATCCGCGACGCCATCGAGCGCGTCGCTGCCGCGACCGTCCTGCGGGCCGACGGGCTGGCCTCGTCGACGCTGCACGAAAGCAGCGGCCGCATGGGCGCGCTCCCGAGTGCGATCAGGCCGGTGGCGCCGGGCCTGCGCCTGTGCGGCCCGGCCGTCACGGTGCATTCGCCCGGCGGCGACAACCTGTGGCTGCATCGCGCCATCTACGTGGCCAAGCCCGGCGACGTGCTGGTGGTCTCGGTCAGCGGGGTGTACGACCACGGCTACTGGGGCGAGATCATGTCCACCGCGGCGCGGGCCCGCGGCCTCGGCGGGCTGGTCATCGATGGCTGCGTGCGCGACGGCGAACGGCTCGCCGCCCTGGGGCTGCCGATCTTCGCCCGCGGCCTGAGCATCCGTGGCACCGGCAAGGACGAGCGCGCCATCGGCTGGGTCAACGCGCCCGTGCTGCTCGGCGACATCACGGTGGCGCCCGGCGACCTCGTCGTGGGCGATGCCGACGGCGTGGTGGCGATCCCGCGCGCGCGCGCCGGCGCCATCGTGGAGGCTGCGCACCAGCGCGAGGCCAGGGAAGCCGAGGTGATGGAGCGCCTGCGCGCAGGCGAGCGCACCCTGGAGGTCTACGACTTTTGACAACGATGCAATCCCAACCTTCCTCTCCCAACAATGGGCTTCCGATCCATACCGGGCCGGGCACGCCCGGTGGCGAGCTGTTGCGCCGGTACTGGCAACCCGTCATGCTGCTGGAGGACTTTCCTCCGGGCAGCGACCCACAGGCGATCCGCATCCTCGGCGAGGACCTGGTGCTGTTCCGCGACGGCGGCGGCAGCGTCGGCCTGCTGGGGCTGCGCTGCGCGCACCGATGCGCCGACCTGAGCTATGGCAGGGTCGAGGCCGGCGGGTTGCGCTGCGTCTACCACGGCTGGCTGTTCGACGTCCAGGGGCGCTGCCTGGAGCAACCGGGCGAGCCCTGCAAGGGGCAGCACCGAGCCCGGATCCGGCAGAAGGCCTATCCCTGCGTGGAGCGCGCCGGTGCCGTCTGGACCTACATGGGCCCCGGGGAGCCGCCGCTGTTCCCGAACTATCCCGCCCTGGTCGCGCCCGATTCGCAGCGCTTCACCGCGCGCTGGCGTTCCAGCTGCAACTACCTGCAGGCCAACGAGGGCAACATCGATCCGGTCCACACCTCCTATCTGCATGCGCTGGAGGTGGAGGGCGACGATCCGCTGCGCAAGCAGCAGGCGCAACAGGTGTTCGGCGTCGACACCGCCCCGGCGGTGAGCGCGCAGCCGACCCGCTCCGGCCTGCGGGTGTTCGCCGAGCGCAGGCTGCCGGACGGGGCACGGCTGGTGCGCGTGACCAACTTCGTGATGCCCAACGCCTGCGCCATCGGCGGCTCGGAGACGCCGTTCGGGCGGGGCGGGGCCTCGATGTTCTGGCATGTGCCGATCGACGATACCAGCCACTGGCGCTTCGAGTTCGTGTTCCACAGCCGCGCCGCGCTGCCGCGCGAGCAGCTGCGCGAGGCCTACCGCAAGGAGGCCGACGAACACGGCGTGCCCTGGCGCAATGCGGGCAACCGCTACGGCCAGCAGCGCGACCGCATGGACCGCAGCTACCTCGGGATGGGCCCGACCTTTCCGGTCCACGACCTGTTCGTGACGGAGTCGCAGGGCGAGATCCTGGACCGCGGCGCCGAACACCTGGTGACCTCCGACGTCGCCATCGTGCGCGCCCGGCGCCAGCTGGCGCAGGCCATGCGCGACGTGGCCGAGGGCCGCGACCCCTGCGGCGTGCTGCGCGATGCGCAGGCGAACCGCTTCGACGACCTGCTCGTGCTGACGGAAACCCTGGAACCCGGGGCGAGCCTGGACGAGTTCCTGGCGGAGATGGAATCCGCCCGCATCTACGACATTCCCACCAAGGAGACAACGTGATCCAGAGACGCAACTTCGTGGCCGCGGCCACGCTCGCGGCGCTCGCGCCGGCCACCACGCTCGCGCAGGCCCGGCACGCGCTGGCCCGCATCATCGTCGGCTTCCCGCCGGGCGGCACGGCCGACGTGATCGGCCGCGGGCTGGCCGAGCAGCTGCGGGGCAAGTACGCCACCAACGTCATCGTGGAGAACAGGCCGGGCGCCCGCGGCTCGGTCGCGATCCACGCCTTGAAGGCCGCCGAGCCGGACGGCAGCGTGATCTACATCGCACCGCACTCGATGATCACGATGTACCCCCATGTGTACCGGACGCTGTCCTACGATCCCGTGGCCGACATGGTTCCGGCCGGCACCCTGGCGTCGTTCGAGTTCGCGCTGTCGGTGGCCGCTTCCGTTCCGGTGCGCAACCTGGCCGAGTTCGTGCAGTGGGCCAAGGCCCGTCCGGGCACCGCCTACGGCTCGCTGGGGGCCGGCACGACGGCTCACTTCCTGGGCCACATGCTGTCCGACTCGGCCGGCGGGCTGCAGCTCAATCACATCCCGTACAAGGGGGCGGGCCCGGGCGTGCAGGACCTGCTGGCCGGCCACATCCCCAGCCTCGTCGGGCCCGTGGGCGACGTGACGCAGTACCAGCAGACGGGCAGGGTCCGCGTGCTGGCCACGTCCGGCCCGAAACGCTCCCGGTTCCTGCCGGATGTCCCCACCTTCCAGGAGCAGGGCTACCCGGACCTGCTCGCCACCGAGCGTTTCGGCGTCTACCTCACCCGCGGCAGTTCCCCGCAGACCATCCAGCGCGTGAACGTGGCAGTGAACGAGGCCTTGCGCCAGGACGCCTTCCGCGCCACGCTGGAGAAGCTCAGTTACGAGCCGCTGGCGACCACGCCTGGCGAGTTCGAGGCCATTCTGCAAGCCGAAGGGGCGCGCTGGAGCCGGGTCATCCAGTCCTCTGGATTTACGGCGGACTGAGGGCGCCGGTGCGGCGCGTACGCCGCGCCAGCCCCTGCCTGAAGGAGCAGGCACAAACGTCGGCGCTCGTGGACTTGCGAAGTTCTATCAGGACACACGGAACGTAGCTCGAATTTCGCCAAGCTGTGCCGGAGTCAACCCATGGACACCTTGAGACCTGCCACACCTGCAATGATCGCGATGACTAAGACAAATTTCACCAGGGTCAACACCGCGTCGAACAGGCCGTTGAACTCCGCTGTTCCTGCGAAACGGAATCGATCGGCGGCCAGACGGCTGGTCACGATCTTTGGTTCGTCGTCAAGAAGACCGATGTGTCCGGCCGGCTACAAGGCGCGTCGATAGAGGGCCAGTGGGGCACACGACCTTGACCTTGGCGGGTTCCGAGGCGACAGTCGCCGGTGTACAGTTGAAAGCCTTTACGGCTCCCTCCAGCGTGCTGAAAGGTCGCCCTGAAGGCGTAGCTTGCGCTATCCGCGGGGCACTCTGGAGAACGGCCGATCCAGCTCGCGCTGTGTCAGAGTCGCTGCAGCGAACTCGAACTCCACTTCCAGCACGGTCCTTGGTGGGACACTCAATCGAGTCGCATGGAGAGATCCGCAGCGTCCACGTTCTTTGTGAGGCTGCCGACTGAGATCCGGTCAACGCCGGTGGCCGCAATCGAGCGCACAGAGCCCAGGCTCACGCCGCCTGAGACCTCCAGCAATGTCCGTCCACCAGCCAGTTTGAAGCCACGATGCATGTCGTCGAGCGAAAAGTCGTCAAGAAGCACGCTCTTCGCGCCATGCCGCACCGCTTCTTCAAGCTCCTCCAGGTCCTCAACCTCGATCTGTATCGGCACGCCATCCGCGCTCTTTCTCGCGGCCACCAGCGCGGCTCCGATGCTGCCGCATGCCGAGATGTGGTTCTCCTTGATCAACACGCCGTCCCACAGTCCCATTCGGTGGTTCGATCCTCCTCCTGTGCGGACGGCATACTTCTGCGCCTGCCGCATTCCTGGCAACGTCTTGCGGGTATCGAGAATCCGGCATCCCCGCGGATTCGGGGAAACGCCTTCGATGGCCGCCACAAACCTGGCCGTGACGCTGGCAGTCGCCGACAAGGTTTGCAGAAAATTCAGCGCCGACCTTTCCGCCGCGAGAATGGCGCGGGCATCGGCTTCCACGGTGCAAACGGAGCTTCCATTGGCGGCGCGGGCACCTTCCGCGACATGCCACGAGATCCTGGCTGCCGGGTCCAGCGCACGCAGGCAACCTTCGAACCACGGAGCGCCGCAGATGATGGTGTCCTGCTTGGCCGTGACACGCGCTACCGCGTTCCGGGATTCCGGCACCAGATGTCCGGTGTGATCGACCGGACCGATGTCCTCCGCGAGTGCCTCACGGACGTTTCGCTCGATCGCCGCGGCCAGCGACTCCGGTTGACTCAATGGAAAGTATCTCGGCATTCCGCCTCCTGGTTCGAACTCACAAGTCGCCCTCTCCCGCGTGCCCACCGCCAGAGCGCTGCAACTCGTCGCGGGACAGGTTCTCGATCACGGCAAGCAGGCAGCTGCGCGTGGCGGCGACATCGGCAGCCGGCACGGTGCGCAAGGCGATGGCATTCACTTCTTCAGCCAGCGGGACCAGGACGTCCTTCAGTTGTTTACCCAGCGGCGTGAGGAACACATACACGTTCTTCTTGTTCGGCGCCTTGCGCTCGAGGGTGACGTAACCCAGCGACTCCATCGCGCGTAACGCCACGAACGTCGTGGGCTCCATCAGCCCCGCTTCCAGGCTGAGTTCACGCTTGGTCAGGCCGTCCCGCAGCCACAAGATCCGCAGGAAGGTCCAATGCCCCAGCTGCACGCCATGCCGCGCCAGCCTCACCTGCAAGGCCCGAAGGAAGTAGCGTGTGGCGTCCTTGACCAGGTGGGCCATCCGGTCGTTCGGCACGGCCTCATGCCAGTGCCGCAGAACACGGTCCGCCATTGAGGCCTCGGGGAGGCGTTCGATCTCGTTCATGCCGCTATTGTCTGTGCCAAGGACCACCGCGGCTCAGGGGACGGCGTCCGCGTCGTCCGCGGCGGACCGCAGCAAAGCGAGGCACGCTGCAAGCGTGCCTCTGGCCCAGGCCCCGTCGTGGCGCGACGCGCGGCCCAGCCGGAGGGCGCCATGCAGTTCGTCGATCACCTCGGAGCGCGGTACCGAGGGGGTCGGCAGGGGGACCTTGTGCCGCTCGCCGTCGGCGTGGATCCACACCCCGTCCGGCACCGGCCGCAAATCCGCCCGTTCGCAGCTGACGATCACCGGTCCGAAGTGCTGATGTGCTCGAGGGGCTGGGGCCAGACGCAGGTCCCGATAGTTGGGGCCTCCATAGGTGCCGGCTGCTTTCAGCCTGGCTTCCTCGGCAGGCGACCCCGCCGCGGCCAGCTTCCGGCGCGCCGTCGCGTGATGGTCCGGCGACTTGTCGAAACCCATCTCGGACGTCCAGTCGCACCACTCATCCGAATCGAAGTGGGCATAGCCGCTGTAGGTCACCGACGCGAAACTACCGTTGTCGAACCAGAGTATGGCGCTGTACGCGCCTTCGGTGGGCCGCGCAGCATCCCAACGCCCGGTCACGGCGCGCACTCGGGTGACGGAGCCCCCCGCCAGCATGCGAACGATGTCGAGTTGGTGCGCCGCCTGGCTGAAGACCACGCCGCCCCCTTCCTCGGTCCGCAACTCCTCCGGCCGCCGGGCACGGTAGAGGAAGTCGGTGTAGTTGAGCGCATGGACCATGCGCGGGGCGCCGTACTCGCCAGATTCGACCAGACGGGCGGCCAGCAGATAGGGAGCGTCGAAGCTGTGGCTGTGGCCGACGATCAGTTGCACCGCTGCCCGATCGCACGCCTCGATCATCCGGTCGCACTGCTCGAGACTCAGCGCCATCGGTTTTTCGAGAAGGACGTGCTTGCCGTGACGCGCTGCCAGCTCGACGTGTTCTGCATGGAACTGGTGGGGGCTCGCGACGTAGACCGCCTCCACCAGCGGGTCCGCGCACAAAGCCTCGGCCGTGGTGTGCGTCGCCGCGTCGAAGTCCTGCTGCAGCCGCAGCCTCGGTTCGGGGCGCGGGTCGTAGCCCGCGACGATCCGCACGCGCGGGTCTCCCCCGAACGTCGGGACCATGAGCGTGAACGCCCGGCCCAGGCCCAGAACGCCGACGCGGATCTCGTTCATGGTCAGAGGTCGAGCGTCAGGTCGTCGCCGGCTGCGCGGGAGACGCAGACCATGATCTGCGAGTTCTGCTCCTCGGGCATGAGAACCATGTCGCGGTGGTCCGCCTCGCCGGCGAGCAGGCGCGTGCGGCATGTGCCGCAGGTGCCACTTTCGCAGGAGGCCGCGATCTCGCAGCCCGCCTCGCGCGCGGCCTCCAGGATGGACCGGCCGACGGGGACGAGCACGCTCTTGCCGGAGCGGGCCAGGTGCACCGTGAACGGCCGGTCGTCCTTTCGGGCCACGGTGCCGTCGGTGAAGCTTTCGAAGTGCACCCTGCCGGAAGGCCAGTGTCCGGTCATGTCACGCACGCCATCCATCAGGGGACGCGGCCCGCAGCAATAGATGTGCTGGCCGGGCTGCGGCTTTTCGAGCCACGGCCAGAGATCGAGCGCCCCGTGGGGATCGCCGCCGTCGTGGTGCACTTTCACCTGCCCGGGGCGTCCGAGCTCCGCCAAATCCTGCAGGAAGGCGGTTGTCTCCCGCGACCGCGACAGGTACACCAGCTTCCAGTGCACCTCCGGCTGTTCCTGCAGGGAGCGGATCATCGAAAGGATGGGCGTGATGCCGATTCCGCCGGCGATGAAGAGCAGGTTCCTGGCCGCCCGCGACATGCGGAAGGCGTTCTCCGGCGGCCCGACCGGCAGCAGGTCGCCATCGACGGCGTCGTTCACCAGGCTTAGGGAGCCTCCGCGGCCGAGCTCGTCGCGCTTGACCGCGATCACGTACCGGTGGCGCTCCGAAGGGTCATTGCACAGCGAGTACTTGCGCACCGCGCCGGCAGGCGTGCGCAGTCGGATGTGCGCACCCGCGGTGAACGGGGGGAGCGACTCGCCGGCAGGGTCGACCAGCTCGAAACTGCGGATGCCGTCGGCGACGAACTCGCTCCGCCCGATTCGCAGGACCCGTTCGTTCTCCAGGATGTCGGACATGTCAGATGCTGTAGGTCTCGTAGGTCGCGGGGTGGAACACCTCCTCGACGGCCAGCTGCCTTGAAGACAACCCCTGCGCGTGGTGGTGGCGCAGGAAGGTCTCCAGGGTCTCGCGATTGCCTGCCACGCCGTACGACCAGAAGTCGTCTCCCATGAGGTCGCGCGCGCCTTTCAGCTGCTCCTCCACGAAGGGCAAGGTCACCTTGGTCGCTGACGTGTCCGCGAGAAGTTCGAGCGCGCGTTCCTTCGAGGCGGAGAAGGCCTTCACCACCGCGCCGGGCAGCCACGGGTGCTGCCGTGCCAGTTCCTGGCGGATGCCGACCACGTGCATGATGGGGAACACCCGGGTGCGGCGGTAGTACTCCTTGGCCGCCGCGGTCGGGTCCCTGAAGAGCCAGGCGACCTGAGGATCGGCAAGCGCGGCCGGTCCGGGCGGGCGCGGGGCGATGAAGGCGTCGATCTCCCCCTGCGCGAGCATCTCGGTGATCGTCCGCCCGGCGGGTGCGTCCTCCAGGCGCACGTCCGGGGGAAGCTGCAGCTTGATCTTCTCGGGGCGACCCGGTGTATCGATGCCACCGCGGACCCACTGCACGTCGGCCGGGGCGATGCCGAATTCGTCCTGCAGGAGCGCGCGTGCCCAGACGATCGCCGTCAGTTGGTATTCCGGGACGCCGATCCGGCAGCCTTTCAGCTCTTCGGGAGACCGGATGCGATCCCGCCGCACGTAGATCGAGGTGTGCCGGAACGCGCGGGAGAGGAAGACCGGCACCGCCACGTAGGGGCACTCGCCACGGGAATGCTTGACGAGATAGCTGGAGAAGGAAAGCTCCGCGATGTCGAAGTCGCGGCTGCGCATCGCCCGGAAGAACATCTCCTCCGGGTTGAGCAGCATATAAACGGGATCGACGCCGTCGATCTGCACGCGCCCATCGAACAAGGCGCGCGTCCGGTCGTAGTCGCCCATGGCAACGGAGAGTTGGAGCTTGCTCATGACGGGTGCCCCTCAGCCTCTGACCTGGTACGACGTGTCGTCGACGGTGGACGGCTCGAGCCAGACATGACGCGCTTCGTACTCGCGCCAGTCCAGGGTCTTGGGCAGAACGGCCTGGAACGCGCAGACGGAAGCCGGCGCCGCGTTCTCCCCCGTGCCGATGGCGGCACCGCCCTCCTGGAAAGCGGCCGCGGCTTCCACCATCTGCTTGCGGAACTCGACGATCGCAAGGTCGCTGGCTCCCAGGCGGTCGCGCATACGGTCGGCGATCGGGCCCATCGTCACCCACATCGCGATGTCCTGGTTGGGGAACCCGGTGATGCCGGTGAAATTCCCGGACTTCATCTTCTCGCGGTCCTGCCAGAACATGTTCGACCTGTTGCGCAGTGGCTTGTAGGACGCGTCGAGGTCGATGCCGAGCTGCTGGCCCAGGAACTTGCGCCAGGTGGCGGTCTCGGGCGTCTGCGAGGGATGGCCCCAGGCGATGAAGTAGAACGCCGTGTGCGTGTCGTCCACCGGCACGTTCACGTTCGCCACGTTGTAGAGGTTGTTGGGTGGGATCAGCGCGGTGGCAGGCGCGACGAACACGGTCGTGCGGACGTAGTCATGGGTCGCCGCATCGTGGATCGGGCGGCGCAGGGCCGCATAGCGGAACCCGTAGCCGGTGCGGTTGACCTGCATGCGCGGCGCCTTGTCCGTCGAAGGGCGCAGCCAGGTCCTGTCGGTGGCCTTCGCCCCGTCGACGCGCGCCGGCACCATATCGGACGAGTGCAGGCTCGAGCTGTGCGCGGAGTCGATCGCGCCCTCGAGGATCTGCGCCCAGTTGCACGGAATGATGGCCTTGGCGATGCTGACGCGGACGTCCTCGCGCGGCGCCCACGGCGGCGGCTGGAACTCCGGGCGGGTCTCCGGCGGGCCCATGTAGGCCCAGACCATGCCGCCCCACTCGTGCGTCGGATAGGCCTTGTGCTTCACCTTCTCGGTGAATCCGCTGCCGCACGGCTCGGAAGCCATCTCGATCACGTTGCCTTCCACGTCCATCTTCCAGCCGTGATAGAGGCAACGCAGTCCGCAGTCTTCGTTGCGTCCCAGGACCAGTGACGCCCGACGGTGCGGGCAGTACTCGTCCATCACGCCGACACGGCCTTCCGTGTCGCGAAAGACGACCAGGTCCTCGCCAAGGATCCGGGCGTGCACGGGGGGGCCGTCGGGCTCTTCCACCTCCTCGCGCAGGCACACCGGCAACCAGTGGCGGCGCATCAGCTGGCCCATCGCGGCCTCGCCCTCGACCCGGCACAGGAGGTCGTTCTCTTGCGGAGTGAGCATTCGAAATTCCTTTTTTGGTTAGATATCTAAGTTCAGCATCGACGGGGGCAGGAGCCCGCCACGTTCACGGCGCGAGGGTGATGTTGATGTTCTTCTGCTGCGTGTAGTGCAGCAGTTCATCCAGCGACTCTTCCCGGCCCAGCCCCGACTGCTTGTATCCGCCGAAAGGAGCGCCGATGAAATGGCGGCTCGCGTTGTTGATCCAGACGTAGCCCGCTTCGACGCCTGCAGCGGCCCGATGGGCCGTTGCCAGGCTGGACGTCCAGATCGAGCACGTCAGCCCGTACTCGACCTCATTGACTTGCCGCATCATCTCGTCCTCGTCGCGCCAGCTCAGCACGGAGAGCACCGGACCGAACACTTCCTCGCGCGCGATGCGCATCCCGTGCGTGACGCCGTCGAAGATGGTCGGCTCGACGAAGAACCCCTTCGCCAGGGCCGGGGCATCCGGTCGCTTCCCGCCATGGACCAGCTTGGCGCCTTCGTTGTGGGCGATGTCGATGTAGCGCAGCACCTTGTCATACTGCGCCTGCGAGATCAGGGCGCCCATGGTGGTCGACGCGTCCGTGGGAATGCCCGGCCGGTAGCGCTGGACCCGCTCCAGGACCCCCTGCATCACCTGCTCGTGGATCGACTCGTGCACGAACAGGCGCGAGGTGGACCCGCAGGACTGGCCGCACCAGCCGAAGTTCATGCCATTGACGGCGCCGCCGATGGCGGCGTCCAGGTCCGCGTCCGGATAGACGATGCAGGCGTTCTTGCCACCCAGTTCGAGCGACACCTTCTTGAGCTGCTCGCTGGCGGCGCGGGCGATCGCCCGCCCGGTCTGGACGCTTCCGATCAGCGCCACGTGCTGCACCAGCGGATGTTCGACCAGCGCCTGGCCGGCCACGGCACCGCCTGTCACGAGGTTCAGGACGCCCGGTGGCAGGATGCCTTCGACAAGTTCCATCAGCCGGTAGCTGGACAGAGGGGCTTGCTGCGGCGCCTTCATCACGGCGGTGTTCCCGGCCGCGATCACCGGCGCGAGCTTGCCCGCCACGAACATCAGCGGATGGTTGTAGGCGACGATCCGCGCGCAAACGCCCAAGGGTTCACGCACCGTCATGTTCACCACGCCCTCGCCCATCGGCAGGGTCTCGCCCTTGATCTCGGTGACCAGGCCCGCAAAGTACTCCACCTGCGCCGCCGCGGCGAGTGCATCCCCGGCCATCTCGCTGACCGGGTTGCCGCAATTGGCCGCATCGATCATCGCCAGTTCGCCGGCGTTCTCGCGCAGCACCTGGGCGATGCGGCGCAACATGGCGGCACGCTCGAGCGGCTTAACGCGGCGCCAATCCAGGAAGGCGCGCTGGGCTTCCTCGACCACCATGGCGACGTCGGCCGCATCGGCCTCCGCACAGCGGCCCAGCGACTCGCCGGTGCCCGGGTTCCAGGTTTCGGCATAGCCGCCCTGCGGCTCGATCCAGCGCCCTCCGGCATAGAGCCGCCGCTCGCGCGGCAACACGTCCAACATCATCCCCGCCTCGCTTCCGCGTCAGCCATCGGCACACCCATCTCTGGGTCCTCGTCCAGCGGCACGTTGCTTCCGGCTTGCCGCTTGACGGCGGTCGAGCGGATCTGCCGCAAGGTGGACACGACTTCGGCCTGCGCGGCCGGCGGAATGGCCGCCATCAACTCGCGGTTCAGGTCCTGGGCCAGGGCCAGCAGCTCAGGCTCGAGGGCGCGGGCGCGCGGCGTGAGCAGCACGCGCATCCGCCGGCGGTCGACGGCATCACGGTTGCGCGTGACAAGGTCCAGCTTCTCCATCGTGCGAAGCGTGGCCAGCAACGGCGGCTCGGCGAGGCTGAGGCAATCGCTCAACTCGCGTTGCGAGATGCCGTCCTGCAGCCAGAGTGCGCGCAGCACGAACCAGCAACTGCCCGGGATCCCATAGTGCGCGAGGCGGCTCGACAGGACGCGCTTGACCTGCCGGGCCGTGTCGCAGACGAGGAACCCGAAGCTGTCGTCGAGCGCGGGGCCCAGACCTGCACCTGCGTTCACTTCTGCCCCTCTGCCTGGCCGTACATGACGCGGCGGTAGTAGTCGTAGAAGCCGCGGATCGGCCCTTCGGTCACCATGTTGCCGTCCTCGGGCGCGCGCCCTTCGCGGCCACCTAGTTCCAGCACCGCGAGTTGCCCGGGGTTCGGCCGGATGCCGGCGCCGGAGTACTCGAGGACTTCCGTGTCATCGACGGACACGAAGCCCGAAGGTCCGGTGAGGTTGGCCTGCCGCAGGCGGCGCAACGTGGTCTCCTCGTCGTCGTCATCGTAGCCGAAGTAGGTCCACTGCAGCTCGAACTCGTCCGGCCCGCGCGGGATCACGTAGCGCATCTGCAGGCTGTTGCCCTGCTGCTGCAGCACCAGGTCGGGGAAAATCGTCTGGATCTGGATCGTGACGTCGTCCTCGTACTCCTTCGCAGCCTTCACGAGGTTCATGTCGTTCAGCCGCAGGTTCTTCCGGTACGACTTCATGTCCTCGGTGCCCGCCGTCTCGCCCGCGGCATTGCGGATGGACGCGAACACGTTGTGCGACAGCGTGCGGTCGTCCGTGACGGTCACGCCCTTCTGGTCGATCCGGTACAGGCCGAAGCTGATCAGGAACACGTGGAGCAGAGACGCGTGGTACGGGTCCTTGATGTTCTCCATGTACAGCTTCCAGTTGCCCTTGATGCGCTGGCGCTGGTGGCCGAGGACCTTGGCCTTGCGGCCGTTGAAGATGCGCGTGAGGTACTCCCAGTTGCCTTCACCCAGGTATTCACGCATAGAGGGCGTGGCGTGGTCGAAGCTGGCGAAGATGCAGCCATTGACGCTTTCCACCTTCAGGGTGCGCAGCCCGTGCTTGCCGGGGTCGAAATCGGACGGAAAACCGCCCTTGCCCTTCACGCCCCGGCGGAACGGCACGCCCACCAGGTTGCCCTTGAGGTCGTACGTCCATTGGTGGTACGGGCACATGATCTCCTTCTGCGTCCCGGAGCGGGCCTGGCAGATCTCCACGCCACGGTGCGCGCAGCTGTTGAGCAGCACGCTGAGCTCGCCGGTCTCGGTGCGCGTCACGATCACGGTGCGCTCACCGATCACCGAACGCTTGAAATCGCCCGGGTTCGGAATCTCGCTCTCGAGGCCCACCATGTGCCAGTGCGGCCCGTAGAAGATCGCCTCCAGCTCGCGGCGGTAGTTGTCCTGGTCGGTGTAGACCCACAGCGGCACGCGCGAGCTGTCCTCGCGCGGCCAGATCTTGATCGGCTTGAGTTCGCTGCCGCCCGCGTCCGCGGGGCAGACGGCTTCATTCACGCAGGAGTTCATCGTCAGGTCCTTCTTCAAACGGGGTACACGAGGGCGCCGGCCAGCAGTTCGGTGTCGAACACCACGACGCGCTCGCGGAACTTCAGTTCGGGCCCGCGCGCATCGATCACGTCGAACGTGCGGCCCACGAGCTGCAGCTGCGTGATGCCATCGACCAGCGTCTGGTAGACGGCCACCATGCTCCGCGTGCGCAGCGCGGATTCCGGCCCATCCATCACGCGCGCACCGCTCACGAGGTGGGTCAGGCTGCGCGCCGAGTAGACCAGCGTTTCCTTTATCGCCAGCACGCGGTCCTGCAGCGCCCCCTTGTTCTCGGCGAACATCGGTCCGATGCGCAGGCCCTGGTCGTGGTTCGGGCGGGACACGATGCGGTAGGTGCAGTCTTCGGTGAAATATTCCGGCCACTGCTCGATCTGGAGGTCGCACAGCGACTCCGAGTAGCGGTAGTAGAAGTCGCTCACGCGCTGAGCGAGCTGAGGATCAATCGTCATCCATGGCTCCTAGGGTTGAAGGCGCGGCCGGCATCAGGCCTTGCGCCCGTGCAACGGGGCGGCGGGCGGCCGTCGGCTCGCCACATGCGAGCTCGGCTCCTCGCGGTACAGGCAGGCGGCGTCCAGCAGCGGCGCGTCGCTGACCGCGAAGAGCGTTGCCCCTTCCTTGCCGGGGCGATGCTCCGTCCACGCCCAGGTGGGGACGACCAACACGTCGCGCGGCCCCCAGCGCAGCTCCTTGTCGCCGATGAGGGACGTTCCCTCGCCTTCGACCACATAGAGCACCGTGCTGGCCGTTCGGCGGTGCTTCTCGCCGATGAACCCCGGCCTCAACCGCTGGATCGTGCAACGCAGCGTGGGCAACGCGGAGCCGCCGGTCATGGGGTTGCAGTATTCGAGGATCACGTCGTCGTAGGGACTGGCCGGCCCGCCTTCACAGAACAGGTCCAGCTGGCGCCTGACTTCCTTCCAGGGATAACGGCAAGGCAAGCCCTTGGACACCGGCTGTTCCCACGCGGGACGCACGACGCCGGTGCGCTCGCTCGCGTACTCGTGGCGATGCGGGCGGATCGGCTGGGTCGTCTCTCCCAGCGGCTCATAGGCCATCTGGCCCAGGGACAGCATGAGGGGCACATCCAGCACGTCGAGCCAAATGCCCAGGCGGTCGCTTTCGTTGTGGTGGTCGTGCCAGGTCCAGGCCGGCGTGAGCACCAGGTCGTTGCTCTCCATCGGCAGTTTCTCGCCGTCGACCACCGTGTACAGCTTCTCGTCGCCCTCGATCGCGAAGCGCAGCGCCGAGATCGGGTGTCGATGTGCCCACGCCACTTCGCCCGGCTTGACGGCCTGCATGCCCGCCAGGATCGTCTGCGAGGTGCCGCCCCGCTCGAGCCCGGGATTGATGAAGGAGAGGTTGCGGCGCGCGGTGTAGCTCTCCGGCATGACGTCGCAGGACTCCATCAGCTTGCGCTGCACAAGCTCCCACTTCCACAGCATCGGCGCAGCGGTCGTCTTCGGGCCGCCGATCAGGCGCTCGAGCATTTCGTCGTACTGCCACTGCCCGCGGATGGACACCTCGGCCAGGTCCTGGTCGAACGATTGCAGCGACTTCACTTCTGTTTGCACGGTGGCATTCATGGCACTGTCTCCTTGTTTTCAGGCCGCACCGAACTCGCGCTGCAGCTGTGCCCAGCGCTGGCCGCAGATGCGCGAACCCTCGACGTAGCTCTCCGGCGCTTCGACGTAGGGAGGGCGCGGAGGTCCCGGATTGAACAGGCCTGCCTCCTGGAAGCGGACATGGCCCAGGGGAATGCTGTAGTCCATGAACTTGGACAGGTCCCCGCCGGGGAACATCGCCTTCACGGCCCAGTTGAGCTTTTCGCTGATGGCCTTGGATCTCTGCCAGTCGCCGCCGAGCAGCGCGTCGCGCAGCGCGACGATGGGTGCAGGTGCGCAGGCGACGCTGCCGGACCAGCACGCCAGCGCCCGATCCGGGAAATCGCGAGCGATGTCGACCCAATCGATCTCGAGGGGCAGCAGCCGCATCCGGTGGCCGATGTCGGCCATGTCCGTGGCTAGCGCCGGTCCGCCGACATGCTTGGATGCGACCACTTCGGGGATCTCGGCGAGTGCCCGGTAAGCGGCCGGCGAGATCTTGCCTTTGAACGCGGACGGGTTGTCGTAGACCACCAGGGGCACGCCCGGCAGCGCCTTCGCCACGTCCTGGTAGAAGCGCACGATGGCCCCCTCGTCCATGGCCAACCACATCGGTCGCCCGACGAAGAGGCCATCGGCACCCAGCTCCATGAGCGCACGTCCTCGGGAGATGGTGTCACGCGTGTTCAGCGTCGTGACGCCTGCGAAAACCGGCCGGCTTCCGCCGACCTCCTTGACCACCGTGCCGACGAAGGTCTGGAGCTCCTCCCAGGTGAGCGTCGCGCACTCGCCGAAAGTGCCCGTCGTCATGATCACGTCGACCCCGGCGTCGACGACGGCGCGGACCATCCTGCGTGTCTCGGGCACGTCGATCGTGTCCGTCGCGCGCCAGTCGGACGCGTCTTCGGTTGCCGGCGTCGGTACGATCCCGACGACACCGCGGATGTCGTGCATGGTTAGTTTCACAATCACTTCCTTTCGTGCTCAGTCAAACGCTCAGGTAGCGCGACATGATTTCATTGGCGCCGGCGAGTTCGGCAGAGGTGCCGCTCCAGGCGATGCGGCCCTTCTCGACCACGTAGTGGCGGTCGGCCAAGTGCATGAGCGGCTTCAAGTTCTTGTCGATCACCAGCATGCTCAGGCCATCGGCCTTGAGCCGCTTCAGGCAAAGCCAGATCTCGCGGCGGATCAGCGGAGCGAGGCCCTCGGTCGCTTCATCCAGGATCAGGAGACGCGGATTCGTCATCAGCGCGCGGCCGATCGCCAGCATCTGCTGCTCGCCTCCGGACAGATCGCTGCCCAGATTGGACTGGCGTTCGAGCAAGCGCGGAAACAGTTCGTAGACGCGCTCGAGGGTCCAGGGCTTGCGCGCGCCGGGCCTTTGCAGCGCGGTGGCGACCAGGTTCTCGCGGACGGTCAGGTTGGGAAAGATTCCGCGCCCCTCGGGCACCAGCCCGATGCCCCGGCGGGCCGTCTCGTGCTCGGGGCGGCCGGTGGTCTCGACGCCTTCAAATCGCACGGAACCGCTGCCGGCGCGCAGCGTGCCGAGCAACACCTTGACCAGCGTCGACTTGCCCATGCCGTTGCGGCCGAGAAGCGTCACGAATTCGCCTTCGGCCACTTCCAGCCCTGCATCGAACAGCACCTGGCTCGAGCCATAGTGGGCTGTCAACCCATCGGCGCAAAGGAGTGCGTGGCTCATATCACTTCCTCGCCTTCGCCGATGTACGCTTCGCGAACCAGCGCGTTGGAGCGGATATCCTGGGCCGCTCCCGTGACGATCACCTTTCCATAGACTAGGACGCTGATCCGGTCCGCCAGGGCGAACACCGCTTCGAGGTCGTGCTCGACCAGGACGATCGCCGCCTCGATCCGCAGCCGGCGCAGCAGCTCGACCATCTCGCGCGATTCCGCCGAGCCGGTCCCTGCCATGGGCTCGTCCAGCAACAGGATGCGGGGGCGCAGCGACACGGCCATGGCCAGCTCCAGCTGACGCTTGGCGCCGTGGGACAGGTCGGCCGCGGGACAGTCTGCGAAGGCGGCAAGGCCGACCAGCTCGATCGCGTGTCGCGCCGCCGCAGTCACGCGGGCGTCGTTCGCCGCAGCCCGGATGAACTGGAAGCAGTGGCCGGTGCGCCCCTGCGCGGCCAGCATCACGTTCTCCAGCACGGTGAGTTCGTCGAACACCGCCGTGATCTGGTAAGAACGGGCCAGGCCCAGGGCGGCGCGGCGGTGCACGGGTGCCCTTGTGATGTCCACGCCGTCCATCACGATCCGGCCTGCGTCCGGCAGGATTTCGCCCGCCAGCTGGTTGATGAACGTCGTCTTGCCGGCGCCGTTCGGACCGATCACCGCATGGATCTCACCCTGGCGCAGGTCGAAGTCGATTCCGTCCGATGCGTGGACGCCGCGGAACCTCTTGACCAGCCCCTCGACGGAAAGGATGGTGGTCATCGCTTGCCCCCCCCCCGGATAAGGCCCGCCAGCCCGTGCCGCGCGCCGAGCGCCATGAGAATCACGAAGATCCCGATCAGGGCCATGAAGTGGGAGCGGATGAATCCGTCGGCGCCCCCGGGAAGTCCCAGGGCGAAGTTCGCGAGCAGTTCTTCCAACAGGAGCAGGAGGATGGCCCCAAAAACCGGCCCGAACACGGTGCCCATTCCGCCCAGCACCACCATCACGATGAGCTCACCGGAGAGCGACCATTGCATGTACGAGGGGGAGGCGAAGCGCGTCAGATTAGCGAGCAGGAACCCGGCGGCGATGCAGATCCACGCCGAGATGACGAACGCCGCAAGACGGTAGCGCAGCACGGGATACCCGACCGCAGCCATCCGGCGGGCATTGAGCTTGGTGCCCCGGATCACCCAGCCGAAGCGGGAGCGCTCCATGAAGGCCACGAACGTCAGAATGGCCCCGAGCATCCCCACGATCAGGTAGTAGAACGACTCGGGGCTATCCAGGCTTGCGCCGAAGAACGTGCTGCGTCCCGCCAGCGGCATGCCCTCGTCGCCGCCGTACCGCTTGAGGCTCACGATCACGAAATAGAACATCTGAGAGAAGGCCAGGGTGATCATGATGAAGCCGATCCCGCTTGCCCTCAGGCACACCAGACCCACCAAGGCTGCGAGCACGCCACCTGCGGCCAGGGCCACTGCCAGTTGCATGAAGCCGGACTGAATGCCGGCGTCCGACAGCACGGCGACAGTGTAGGCACCGAAGCCGACATAGAGCGCGTGGCCGAAGCTCACCATGCCGCCATACCCCAGCGCGATGTTCAGGCCGACGGCGGCGATTGCGAGCACCAGCACGCGGCTGGCGAACGTCACGTAGTAGCTCTGCCCAAGGAGATCCGCGGCGGCGGGAAGCAACGCCAGCAGGCCTGTCAGCAGCAGGGGCAGCAATAGCTGCCTGGGGATCTGGGAAGCCATAGGCGCGAATCCTGCAGTCGTTGGGAGCGTGGAGGAAGTCATCTCAGCCATGGCGGACGGGGAACAGACCTTGCGGCCGTGCGGCAAGCACGCTCGCCATGAAGACATAGATCAGGACGGAGGCGATCGCCGGGCCGGCAGCCTGGGCCACCTGGCGGTCGAAGAGTTCTCGCAGCAGCAGCGGCAAGAATGCCCGTCCGGCCGTATCGACGATGCCGACGATCATCGCGCCGTAGAAGGCGCCACGAATGGATCCGATGCCGCCTGTGACGATGACGACCAGCGTCATGATCAGAACCGGCTCGCCCATGCCGGGCTGCACCGACGTGATGGGCCCCGCCATCAATCCTGCCAAGCCGGCCATCAGGGCGCCCAGAGCGAACAGCCAGCGCTTCAGGCGGGCAACGTCGACCCCTAGTGCGCTCACCATGTCGGGCCGGGATGCTCCGGCTCGCACCAGCATGCCCAGGCGCGTGCGGTGAATCAGGAAGTACAGCAAGGCAGCGACGAGGAGTGCGACCGCGATGATGAGAAGCCGGTACGACGGATAGCTCAAGCCGGCGAACTCGATGGATCCTTCGAACCCCGCCGGTCCGCCGGCATAGACGGCCGTCGGCCCCCAGAAGATGCGTGCCAATTCGTTGAAGAACAGCATCATCCCGAAGGTCACCAGCACCTGGTCGAGGTGTTCCCGCCGGTACATCCTTGACACGACGAGCCGCTCAACCAGCAGGCCTAGAACCAGGGTTCCGCACAAGGCGGCCAGCGCGGCGAACCCGAAGGAGTTCGTCTGCTCGTAGGCCGCTGCCGCGAAGTAGGCGCCCATCATGAACAGCGAGCCGTGCGCCAGGTTCACGAAGCTCATGATCCCGAACACAAGGGTCAGGCCCGCCGAAAGGAGGAACAGGAGGGCGCCGAGCTGCACGCCATTGAGCAGTTGTGTGAAGACAAGCGAGGCAGTCATGTCAGAGGCGACCCGCGGTCATTTCATCGCGCACTGCGTGTGGTACGCGTCGGGCTGCGACTTGTAGGGCGTGGCGATGGTCTTGAGACTCACGCGGCCTTTGGGGTCCTTGGCGACTTCTTGGATGTGGAAGTCCTGAACAGGGAAGTTGTTGTTGCCGAACTTAAATGGGCCGCGCACGGATTCGAAATCGGCCGCCTTTAGCGCGGCCATGAAGGCACGCTTGTCCGAAACGTTGCCCTTGACCTTCGCGATGGCGCTGTCCAGCAGCAGCGCAGCGTCGTAGCCTTGCGCGGCGAAGGATGCCGGAATGCGGTTGTGCTTCCTCTCGAATTCCTCGACGAATCGCTTGTTCGCCTTGTTGTCCAGATCCGGGCCCCAAGGGAACGCACCGAGCACGCCGATCGCGGATTCCTTCAGCGCAGGAAGGGTCGTCCCGTCAACGGCGCCGCCCGACATCAGAGGGACCTTGCCCAGCAAACCAGCCTGCTGGTATTGCTTGACGAAGTTGATGCCGAGGCCGCCGGGATAGAAGACGAAGACTCCGTCCGGTTTCGCCGCGGCCAGCTGCGTCAGTTCGGCCGAGAAGTCCGGCTGGTTCAAGCCCGTGTAGATCTCGTCGACGATCTCGCCCTTGAAAGTCCGCTTGAAGCCAGCGAGGAAGTCCTTACCGGCCTGGTAGTTCGGCGCCATTAGGTAGACGCGCTTGTAGCCCTTGTCGTTGGCATGCACGCCGAAGACTTCGGCCAGCTGGTCTACCTGCCAGGACACCACGAACTGGTACGGCGAGCATTGAGCCCCAGCGATAGGGGAAGGGCCGGCATTCGAGCCGATCAGGAAGACTTCCTTCTGCGTCACCGGCTTGTGAATGGCCATCATGATGTTCGAGAAGGTGACGCCCGTGATGATCGGAACCTTGTCGCGCTCGATCAGGCGCTGCACGGCCTGGGTGGCCACGTCCGGCTTGAGCTGCGAGTCCTCCTTGAGGATCTGCACCGGCACCCCCCCCAACTTGCCGCCGTTTCGTTCGACCACCAGCATGAAGCCGTCGTACTGGTCCTGGCCCAGGGCGCCCTGTGGGCCGGAGAGTTCGGCCAGGAAGCCGATCTTCAGCGGCTCTGGGGCTTGCGCCTGCGCGGCGGCAATCCCAATGGCCGCGGCGATGCCGATGAACAGTCTGTGGAACCGAAACATGGGTGTCTCCTGTTGTCCGATCAGCGATCGGTGGTGGCGGCCAACTCGGCCAGATGGATCACGCCGTCTCGAACTTCGACGGCATAGGTGCGGAGGGGCTGAGTGCACGGCGGCTGCGTGACCGCTCCGGTGCGCACGTTGAACATCCCCTGGTGCAACGGGCACTCGATCTCGTCGCCGATCAGGTATCCGTCCGAAAGGGATGCACGACCGTGGGTACAAGTATCCTGGGTCGCGTAGACGCAGCCTTCCACGTGGAAAAGCGCGACTTCCTCGCCGTTGAAAGTGCAGCGGCGCGCCTCACCCTCGGGGACGGTGGCCAAGTGCATGACTGGAGTGAATGGACGCATCTGATTTGCTCGGTAGGAGCTCGGATTCTCTCCGAGAATATTAGATATCTAAGTAAGTGATTGTCCCTAGTATTTTCGTGTCGGTTTCGCGCGGGGCGACGTCTATGCAGCGTGACCGTCGGGTGGAAGCACCAAGCTGCGTGCGCGCCCCAGGGGCACGTAGGGCGCGCACGACTATGTCGGGTGGGGCTGGTCTAATGACCAGTGCACTCGTTGGCGGTCGTGATGCGTCTTTGCGCTAGGCTGCTGCCGCGCTGTCGACTACCGGAGCGCGAGCCCGTATTCCAGTGCGAGCTGCAGAATCGTCCTGGCTGCACCCGCGACTCGGGACCAACGTACGCAGCACGCCTGCAAGCGCGGATCGGCCCAGGCTATTGAGCACCTGCCTTCGCCAAGATATCGATTGGCCCGACGTCTGTCTGAAACTCCACGCCGTCCCTGTCCTCCGCCTTGTAGAGCTGCAGTGGTGTGTGCGGTGCGCGTTCGATAATGTTCCTTCTCGGCGGGCATCACATGCCCGCGGCCGGCCCGTCCGAAACCGTTTGATGAATGGAGATGCTCTCTTGAATCACGCAAATCGACCCCCGATGAGGCAGATGGTCAAAGAGGCCGTGCAGCAACTGGGTGGTGAATGCTCATATCCAGCCATCAAGGCAAAGATTCGGTCGATGTACGGGGAAGGGGTCAACGACAGCTCCATCACCTGCAGCATCATCTCCGGCTCTGTCAATCACCCCTCACGAATCCACTACAACGAGAACAAGAAGCCACGAATCTCGGATACCGAGTACGACTACCTCTTCAACACCGGCCGAGGAAAGGTCGTTTGGCACGAGCCGGGGAAGCAAGGAGTGTGGGAAATCGTCAAGACGGCCGACGGTGGCTTGGACGTGCGCATGGTGGAAGGCGTTGGAGAGGATGGGCGCACTCGGGCTGCTGCTCAATCACTTCCTGCAGGCGGGCACGCGGCAGGCCGGCCGTCGGCCCCCACATCGCCCATGGCAAGAGCCTCGGCGCGCACTCGAGCCGGCGCGCGTCGTGGCCGGCGGATTGCGCAACTGCAGCACTACTTGCAGGCGCGCTCGCGGCTCGGCGCCGGCCGCCTCGCGCGCCGTGAGTACCAACCCGGCGTGCAGCGCGCTTCTTTCCAGGGCGGCACGTCCTCCGAGTAACTGGGAGACCGCCCGCAGTCGAGCTCCTTTTGCTGCTGTCATGAAGGATTTCGCCCACGGGCGTTTCGCCCGGCCTATGAGGTGCAATCCACACGCGCAGCCTTCAGGCGCAGCGCCCGCCAGCTACAGGCGACTGGCAAGCGCCCTGCCCTCCTACTGCTTGGGCGGGTTATTGCCGCGCTTGCTGCCAGACGGCTTGCCGGTCTTGCTTGGTCCGTTCCGGGGGGTGTTGCTCATCACGTTCTGCCTGCCAACATCACCAAGCTCAATGAGGCGATTGAAGATGCGAACGACGAGCCCGCCGGCGACGTCTTCCAGCATGACCTCGATACGCCAGAGGGTCAGATGTTCTTCGACCAAATCTTTGGTGGTGACGGGCTGGAGCCCATCACGCCGGAAGCCGTACAGCTTCTTCTGGCCAAGGGGTACGAGCAGTCCGCGATTGATGACGCGATGGCGGGCGGCGCAATGTTCTCAAGGCCGCGCTGCTCGCTGCTGTATCCACCGGTAGTTGGCGAGTAGTTGAGAGAGGCAGGCGCCCGGATGGCCGCCTGCCGAGCTGGCGTCTCGGGCCTCCCTAGGCTGCTGCCTTGAGAGGGATTACTCTGCGCTGCAGCGCCTCAAGCAGGACGAGTTCTTGTTGACGGGCCACCTGGATGCCGCGTGCTCGGACATGGCCATACCCGCGGATGGTTTCCGGCAGCTCTGCCAGCTCGAGGGCCGTGTCATAGTGACCAGCATCACGCGATGATGCAATCACCGACAAGGCTTGGTCGACGTTGGACTTGTATTGCGCAATCAGGGCCCGTTCCGTTCGGCGCTCCTGCGTGTGGCCAAAGACATCGAGGGCGGTCCCACGGAGGAATCGCAGCTTCGCCAGCAAACGGAACGCCGGGATGACCCATTGCCCAAACTCACGCTTCTTCGGCTCACCGGTCGCGGGGTCACGCTTCGAAAGAACTGGCGGGGCCAGGTTGAATACCAACTTGAAGTCGCCTTCGAACTTGCGCTCGACGCTCCGCAGGAAGCCCGTGTCGGTGTACAGCCGCGCCACCTCGTACTCGTCCTTGATGGCCATCAGCTTGAAGTAGTAATTCGCGACGGCCCGAGTCAGGCTGGTGCGACCAGGGAAGCTGCTGTGTTCGCCTTTGAGGGTTTCGCACGACCATACAAGCCGGCCGCCATTCGCGAGCCAGCCGGTCGTTCCATCGGTCGGGAGCGAAATCTCGAGCCCTTCCAGCATCCGCCAAGTGGTGAGCTCGTCACCGCGCGCCACCTCAACCTTCTGCCCGTCCTTCTCAAGCGCCAGCACGAGTTCGGAAGATGCCGCGTCAACGGTGACGATTTGCAGCAGCGGGTCACCGATGTCCGAAGCACTCGCACACTTCTGGAAGACCGCGTAGCCATCCAGGACAGCTGTGACGCTCTTCGCCTGGGTCGAGCTCAAGTCGCTGAACGATGCCGAGGGCTTGGGCAAGGGTGAAGCGCGGCGCCTTGGCCTTAACGAACGTCCACGGAGCGGCCGCTTGGGCCTCGGGACTCAGAGGGGGCTACCCTGGGGAAACATGGTCTGCGTGGTGAGCAGTTGGAGCTGGAGATCACCGAGTCGCTGCTGTTGCATAACGCTGAACAGGCGATTGACACGTTGCACCGGCTCAAGGCGTTGGGGGTGCGCATTGCGCTTGATGATTTTGGCACCGGTTTTTCCAGCCTCAGCGACCTCAAGCGTTTACCCATCGACAAGATCAAGATCGACCGCTCGTTCATCCAGGAAATCGCCACCGACCATCACGATGCAGCGATCACCCAAGGCATTATTTCCATGGCCCATCACCTGCGCCTGACGGTGGTCGCCGAAGGCGTGGAAATGGAGTCCCAGGTGGATTTCCTGAAGCGCAGTCGCTGCGATGTATTGCAGGGGTATTACTTTGCCAAACCGATGCCCCATACAGAAATCGAAGCTTTCCTGAGTCAACCCGCGTCCCATCCCTGACCGGTATTGTGTCGGGTCCCAGTCCTGAAAATCAGACGCTAGGGCAAATATCAAGACCCCAGCGCAGAACTCCATCTCCCCAGACAAGGCGCTCCCTGCGGCTTTCTCACACACTCGGCTCTAACGCTATTGCGCTGCATAACAACAAGAGCCGAAAAAATGACTAGTTTCCAATCTGGTACCGAAAGCCAAACCGGCCACATCGGCGCTCGTCAGACCCGTGTTGAGGACGCCGCATTGTTAATAGGGGTATTCCGACTATCAACGAAATAGGTGTGATGAGGGGCCGTGTGCATTACACAACACTACGTCAATATAAGGACTAAATATCGTCGACTTCTCGCGTTCAGCAGGGTGTGCATAATAATAAATTCGCGCACCACTTATCGGGCTAGTTAGAATGAACTATTTGCCGCGAGCATTGCGTCGACCTGAAAGATTTGCGTTGCTTCTATTACTTGAAAATAACAAATGGAGCACTATATAAGTGAGTCGGAATAATATTGCTGCAAGTTCGGCGTTTCTTAGTATCACCCTGAGTTTCCAGGCGCATGCTGACTTTCTAAGTGATAGCAAAGCCACATTGGGAATGAGAAACTTTTACTTCAATAACGACAACCGCGATGGCACTGCCGCCCCTTCCAAAACCGAAGAATGGGCGCAGGGTTTCATGTTGCACTTCAGGTTTGAATCCGCCCTACTTCTTGTGAAACGGCTGCAAGCTCACCGCCGAAACAGATCGGCAGCGACAAAACCCGTAGCTCCTTCGGCGCTTCGCCGCTCAGCACTATTTGACCGCCACAACATCCCAGCGTTCGATCACTACTGGTTTCGCGAGAAGCTCGTCCGCATGCTTCATGAGCGCTGCGGCGATAGGCCCATTAAGGTGGGCGGCTCGACCATCTTCGGCTTCGAAAGCGTCGAAGATTGCGAAACTGCTGGGACCGAATTTCAAGGCATACCAGACCGGCGTACCGGTCTCCGCTCGTGCAAGTGGAAGCGCTCCTTTAAGGAACTCCTCTAGCGCGGCTTCCTTACCAGGCTTGGCATCGAGCCGAACAAACAAACCCATCTGCGTCATCTTGATGATCTCCTCGGTGAATGGTTGAGGTTTGTGCTGCCAGGACATTTCAATGATCGGCTGCACACCCAAATCTAGCATCGCAACGCCATAAGGGAATTGGCAAGATTGCCAATTGTGATACCGTTCTCGCCATGATGACATCAACGGCAATTTTGGCACTCGATGGCGTGTTCGATACAGGGCTGGCGGCGATACAGGACACCCTGGCGACTGCACGCGACTTGGCTCCCCCTGGCTCCAACGACGCGTGGAAAGCGCAAGTTTTCAGCATCCGCCGCGTAGCACATACCACGCATGGCCTTGCCATCCCCACCATGCAGGCAGAAGCTCGCTCAAATCCTGAATTTGTGTTTGTCCCAGCCTTGGGTGCCAAGACGGAGGAAGGAATCGAAAAAGCCCTTGCCCATCCGGACGTGCGCCGCGCTGGCGAACTGTTAGGGCGCTGGCAATCGCAAGGAGCCACCATTGCGGCCGCGTGTACGGGGACGTTTGTCTTGGCCGAGGCGGGATTACTCAACGGGCAAGAGGCCACCACAAGTTGGTGGCTCGCTCCCTTCTTTCGCTCGCGCTATCCCGGTGTCACGCTCGATGACAGTCGTTCACTCATACCAGGGAATGCTGTCGTTACCGCAGGCGCGGTGTTGGCACATTTCGACCTGGCGCTTTGGTTCGTTCGTCAACGCAGTCCAGAATTAGCTGACACAGTCGCACGTTACCTCATGCTAGACCCCCGGTCGCCTCAGTCCACCTATGCCATTCCCGACCATTTGCGTCACACGGACCGGTTGGTGATGCTCTTCGAAAAGTGGGCTCGTCAAAACCTCGATGCGGGCTTCTCCTTGGGACGGGCTGCGACCTTTGTCGGCACGAGCGAGCGGACCTTATCTCGCCGACTTTACACGATCTTGGGTCGTTCGCCCCTGGCATACTTCCAAGACCTTCGTGTTGAGCGAGCAACTTATCTGCTGAAAACGACCCAGCTGAGCATTGACGAGGTCGCAACACGTATCGGCTACGACAACGGGGCCACGCTCCGCACGCTGTTACGCCGAAAGACTGGCCGCACCGCGTCGGAGATCCGACGCTCAAACCAATTCGGAACGTAGATGCGCAAAGCGCGAACCTAAAACGGAGAACCGTCCTGTGCCCTTAACCCTCTACGACGCCAGTGTCGGCAGGGCGGATTCAAACCTGAAGTGCAACACCTGCGATCGCATAAGGTCCGCAGATGCCAGCCTCCCGTTGCCGCCCGTACATCCAACTCCAACCCGAAGATCGCGTCACCATTGCCAGCCTGCGCCAGCAAGGTGTTGGTATTCGCGCCATTGCCCGCGTGCTGCAACGCTCGCCGTCCACCGTCAGCCGTGAACTGCAACGCAATGGCTGCGAAGGGCCATACGCAAGCGCTGCCGCTCAGGGGCGCTGCCACAAGCGCCGCTTGAGCGCCCGCCCTGCGCGCAAGCTCGATCCTGAGGGCGTCATGTTTGGTGTCGTGCGCCATTGCCTGGGCCTGCGCTGGTCGCCCCAGCAGATTGCCCTGACACTGGCGAGCATCTACCCCAAGGGCCACCCGTACCGCGTGTCGCACGAAACGATCTACAACTGCATCTATGCCCAGCCCGTGGGCGAGCTCAAGCGCGAGCTGGTGGCTTGCATGCGCCAGGCGCACAACAAGCGGCTGCCGCGCAGCAAGGGCCAGGACCGGCGAGGGCAGATCCCGGACATGCTCAGCATCCACGTGCGCCCGCCCGAGGTCGAGGGCCGTCAGTTCCCCGGCCACTGGGAAGGCGATCTGATCAAGGGCGAAGCCAATGCCAGCGCCGTGGGCACGCTGGTCGAGCGCACCAGCCGCCTGCTGATGCTGGTCAAGCTGCCGCACCCCAAGCCCGCCAGTGCGGTCACCCTTGAGCCGCAACTACTTTGACTCCCTACGGCTCGGCATCGTCATCAATTAACACGTCACTCAATCGATATGGTCCGCTGGAACTGTTCGATCGCTTCATCTCGATCGAACAGGATGTCCCCGTGCGCTTTATCGTATGCGAGCCCTTCGAATTTATCGAAGTCAAACAGCTTGTGGTCCATCATGTGCGATGGCACGACATTCGACATGGCCGTGAACATGCTCCTCAGTCGCTGAGGATGGTCTCGATCCCATTGCCGCAGCAACTCCTTCATTGCCTGGCGCTGCAGATTTGGCTGCGAACCACATAGGTTGCAGGGAATGATTGGAAATCGCATGGCTGCGGCATACTTTTTTATGGTCACCTCCTTGCAGTAGGCCAGCGGCCGGATCACCACGTTCTTGCCATCGTCTGCCTTAAGCTTGGGTGGCATTGTCTTGATACGGCCACCGAAGAACATATTCAGCAGAAGCGTCTCAAGAATGTCGTCGCGGTGATGACCGAGTGCAATCTTTGTGGCGCCCAACTCTTTCGCAGTGCGATAGAGAATCCCGCGGCGAAGACGCGAACAGAGCGAGCACGTCGTCTTGCCGGGCGCGACCTTCTCTTTCACGATGCTGTAGGTGTCCTGCTCAATGATCCTGTGGGGGATATTGCGTTCGCTGAAATAGCGGGGCAAGACGTCGTCTGGGAAACCTGGCTGCTTCTGGTCGAGGTTCACGGCGATGACGTCGAATTTGATGGGCGCTACATGCTTGAAATACAGCAACGTGTCGAGCATCGTGTACGAGTCAGCTCCACCTGACATGCAAGCCATCACCAAATCTCCGTCCTGGATCATTGAGAAGTCTTGAATGGCTCGACCCGCTAGGCGGCGGATATTCTTTTGAGCCCCTTGAGCAGATTGCGATAGTCCCGGCGTCTCGCGTCGAAAGCAGTCCTTCTCTCGAACATCAGAGGGATCCGGTTGAAGGTTCACAGTGGAGTCAAGTGTGTTCATGGGAGCTCTTTTCCTGAGCTTGAGATTGTCCCCGAACCGTCACACGCCTGAGGAGCTGTGGGACATTGCACGCACTACCCTCCGAAGATCCGCTCGAGTCGGACCGGAGAAGCCGGATTGAAGTCCCCTCGATTTCCTGAGCCAGTCAGAAGTAGAGGTTGGGGAACAGT